>Ga0102906_1001084_pt1 | contig 9471 bp, 8 predicted proteins | sample Colrivmet1556A02_FD_78498 | JGI IMG/M metagenome (GOLD analysis project Ga0102906, IMG submission 78498) | Estuarine microbial communities from the Columbia River estuary - metaG 1556A-02 | ecosystem: Environmental > Aquatic > Marine > Intertidal zone > Estuary | place: USA: Columbia River Estuary... | reverse complement strand
CGCAAAACGCGGTGGCAAGCTGCGCATGGGCTTGAATGGTGCGAACACATCTGACAGCTTCGACGGCCGGACGCATTCGGATCAATTCATGATCCACATGGGGCATGGGACCGTGTTTGACTGCCTGACAGAGGTCACGGCCGCCGGTGAGCTCGTGGGCGAATTGGCTGAAAGCTGGGAAGCCAGTTCGGATGCCAAAACATGGACGTTTAACCTGCGCAAAGGTGTGACGTTCCACAACGGCAAATCCTTTGGTGCGGATGATGTTATCGCATCTTTGAATATGCACACTGAGGAAGGTGCGAAATCTGCAGCGCAACCCATCGTGGCTGCCATCACCACCATGAAAAAGATGAACGATCACCAGATCCAGTTCACTTTGGCAGCGGGTAACGCTGATTTCCCATTCCTGCTGTCTGACTATCACATCTTGATGTATCCCGCCGGAATGATCGACGAAGCCATTGCCAAAGGCATTGGCACAGGGCTTTACAAAGTTGTTAGCTTTGATCCAGGCGTGCGCTGCGTGCTCACCCGTGTGGACAGCCACTATAAAGACGGCCGCGCCGGTTGGTTTGATGAGATTGAATGTATCGCGATCAATGATTCCTCTGCGCGGATGAACGCCTTGATGACGGGTCAGGTGGATGCGGTGAACCGCGTTGACTTTAAGACCGAGCCATTGCTGCGGGCCAATCCAAATGTTGAGATTTTTGAAGTGACTGGCAACATGCACTACACATTCCCAATGTTGACAAACCAGGCACCGTTCGACGATGTCAATGTGCGTAAGGCGTTGAAATATGGCCTGAACCGTCAGGAAATGGTCGATAAAATCCTGCAAGGTCACGGCATGGTTGGCAACGACCACCCGATCGGCCCGGCGAACCAATACCTTGCCACCGATATTCCGCAGATTGAATTTGATGCGGATAAGGCGAAATTCCACATGAAGGCGGCTGGATTAACAGAGCTGAATGTAGATCTTTCCGCCTCAGACGCGGCCTTCAACGGAGCGGTTGATGCCTCGCAACTGTATCAAGCCTCTGCTAAAAATGCCGGGATTAATATTAACGTGGTGCAAGAACCAGCAGATGGCTATTGGTCCAACGTTTGGCTCAAAAAGGGTTGGTGCGCTTGCTACTGGTCTGGCCGTGCAACAGAAGACTGGATGTTCTCAACGGCCTATGAGAGCGGTGTGCCTTGGAACGATACCCATTGGGATAACGCCCGTTTCCAAGAGCTGTTGCTGACAGCCCGTGCGGAGCTGGATAGCAATAAGCGCCGGGCGCAATATGCTGAAATGCAAATGCTCCTGTCGGAAGAAGGTGGAACGATCATTCCAATGTTTGCAAACACGGTGGATGCGGCCTCCACAAAACTGGCCCACGGTCCAGATATCGGCAACATCTGGCAAATGGACTCGAGCCGTTTGACTGAGCGCTGGTGGTTTGCGTAAGACCTTTGGGTTTTAACGATCAAAGGCCTCGGATTTTCCGGGGCCTTTTTTGTGTCATCTGTGATTGCCAAGTCGGTTGTCTCGTTTGCACCGCTTCCATGGCCCGCTCTGTTCAATAACCTTTTGAAAGAATCGCCGTTCTGGGATTGAAACCGCTGGGCAAACTCTGTAATGGGTACTTAATAGCGGCGTTTCGGCTTCCACCCCCGAAATTCCACCGGAAAATATCACGGGCCGCGCGCCCGTTTTTTTGTGCCTGAAAGGTGCCTATGACAGATCTGATTGCCAAGGCTGCAATGGACCAGCGACTGCTCAAGATCCTGAACCCGATGATTGAGGGTTTGGGCTATGAGGTGGTGCGTTTGCGTTTGATGAGCGGCAACACCCCGACGCTGCAAATCATGGCACAAAAGCCTGATGGCACGATGGAGGTGGATGGCTGTGCTGAGATCAGCACAGCGGTTTCCGCTTTGATGGATGTGGAAGATCCGATTATTGAAGCCTATACGCTTGAAGTTTCAAGCCCTGGAATTGATCGACCTTTGACTCGATTGAAAGATTTTGACCAATGGATTGGCTATGTGGCCAAGATTGAAACTGAACAATTGATCGACGGCCGCCGCCGCTTCAAGGGAGACTTGGCAGGCACGGATGGAGATGAGGTTTTGATCACCATCGAAGAGGGGACGATTGGTCTCAAATTTGACTGGCTGGCTGATGCCAAGCTGATCTTGACGGATGATTTGATACGCGCGGTTCTCAAAGGTCGCAAAGACGCGGGTCAAATTGATGAAACACAATATGATGAAGTGCAAACCATCGTTGATGGAGAGGAAGACTAATGGCCATTACATCTGCAAACCAGCTTGAGTTGCTACAAACCGCCGAAGCTGTTGCTCGTGAAAAAATGATTGATCCCGGTCTGGTGATTGAGGCGATGGAAGAATCCTTAGCGCGGGCGGCGAAGTCTCGCTATGGCGCAGAAATGGATATCCGAGTTTCTATTGACCGGAAAACTGGCCGAGCGACCTTCACCCGCGTGCGCACTGTTGTGGAAGAAGAGTTGCTGGAAAATTACCAAGCGGAATTCACCGTTGAGCAAGCCAAGCAATATATGGAGAACCCAGAAGTGGGTCAGCAGTATATTGAAGAGGTTCCTCCGGTTGAAATGGGCCGCATCGCCGCGCAATCTGCCAAGCAGGTCATTTTGCAAAAAGTCCGCGAAGCCGAGCGGGATCGTCAATATGAAGAATTCAAGGACCGTGCTGGCACGATTATCAATGGTCTGGTGAAGCGCGAAGAATATGGCAATGTCATTGTCGATATTGGCCGCGGTGAAGCTGTGTTGCGCCGCAATGAAAAAATTGGCCGTGAAAGCTATCGCCCCAACGACCGTATTCGCGTCTACATCAAGGAAGTGCGCCGTGAGCAACGCGGCCGCAGATCTTCCTGTCGCGGACGGCGCCAGAATTCATGGCGGAATTGTTCAAAATGGAAGTGCCAGAAATCTATGATGGCATCATTGAGATCAAAGCCGTGGCTCGTGATCCTGGATCGCGCGCGAAGATCGCTGTGATCTCTTATGACGGCTCCATTGATCCTGTTGGTGCCTGCGTTGGGATGCGCGGCAGCCGGGTGCAAGCGGTTGTGAATGAACTTCAAGGCGAAAAAATCGACATTATCCCTTGGAATGAAGATCAACCGACTTTCTTGGTGAACGCTCTGCAACCTGCGGAAGTGACCAAGGTGGTTCTGGATGAAGAAGCCGGCAAGATTGTTGTTGTTGTACCAGATGAGCAGCTTAGCCTGGCCATTGGACGTCGCGGTCAAAACGTGCGTTTGGCGAGCCAGCTGACCAGCCTCGACATCGACATCATGACAGAGGAAGAAGAATCCAAACGTCGTCAGGCCGAATTTGAAGTGCGCACCAAGCTCTTTATCGACAGCTTGGATCTGGACGAATTCTTTGCACAGCTCTTGGTGTCTGAAGGATTTACCAGCCTTGAAGAGGTGGCCTATGTGGAGCTTGATGAGCTTTTGGTCATCGACGGGGTGGATGAAGCCACGGCAGGTGAGCTGCAAGCACGTGCGCGTGATGTGATTGAAGCTGAAAACACCCGTGCAATGGCCCGCGCTCGTGAGTTGGGTGTCGAAGATAGCCTGGTGAATTTCGAAGGCTTAACGCCACAAATGATTGAAGCTTTGGCTGATGATGGCGTGAAAACCTTGGAAGATTTCGCCACATGTGCCGATTGGGAATTGGCCGGTGGTTGGACCACTGTGGAGGGTGAGCGGGTCAAAGATGACGGCGTGCTTGAAAAATTCGATGTGGATTTGGCAGAAGCGCAAAATATGGTGATGACGGCTCGGATCATGCTGGGCTGGGTGGACCCTGAAGAATTGCTCGATGAAGAGGCGGAAGTCTCAGAAGACGATGCGGAACAGGTGAGCTAAATGAGCCACAGCGGCGCCCACATTGCGGAAAATCTGACCGAGCGTAAATGCTTGGTCAGCCAGGAGTCTGGTCCAAAAGCGGGGTTAATCCGCTTTGTGACCAGCCCTGATGGGGTGGTCGTGCCGGATATACTGGAAAAATTGCCCGGTAGGGGGTATTATGTCACTGCCGACCTGCATATTTTGGAAGACGCGGTAAAGCGCAAAGTTTTTGCCCGTGGTGCGAAAACGCAGGTGAGCGTGCCAGACGATCTGATTGCTCAGATTGACCGGCAGCTGGCGCGCCGGGTGGTTGACCTTGTATCAATTGCCCGCAAAGCCGGCAAAGCTGTAACAGGCTTTGAGAAGGTCAAAGGGTGGTTGGCCGAGGGCCGGGCCAAAGTCTTGCTGCAAGCCAGTGATGGATCTGCCCGTGGTAAAGACAAACTATGGACCCCAGAGGGTGGACGATTTTTTGGGTGTTTAACGGCGCAGGAATTGGGTTTGGCATTTGGGCGCGGGCATGCGATACACTGCGCACTCTCCGGTGGCAAACTTAGCGAACGTATAGTACATGAGGCCGCAAGACTGCGCGGATTACGAGAAGCCACAAAGGTGGCATAGGGCAATGGCCCTCTGAAAAGGACAATAGAGCTTTATGAGCGACGACGGAAAAAAAACACTGGGTTTGATGGGCGGGTCACGTTCGGGAAATGTGAAACAAAGTTTCAGCCACGGCCGGACCAAGAATGTTGTGGTGGAAACCAAGCGTAAACGCGTTGTCGTACCCAAGCCCGGTGCCGCGAAACCTGCCGCTCCTGGAGCTGTGCGGGGCGGCGATCCTGCACGCCGGCCGGCCGGAATTTCTGACGCGGAAATGGAGCGTCGGTTAAAAGCTGTTCAAGCCGCAAAAGCGCGCGAGACAGAAGACGCAGCACGGCGCGCGCAAGAAGATCTCGAGCGGGAGGCTGAACGCAACCTTCGCCGCGAAGAACAGGAAACAAAAGAGCGCGAACTGCGCGAACGCGAAGAGCGGACGCAGGCAAAAGTCGCTGCTGAAGAGCAAAAGAAGCGCGAAGCGGAGGCCGCAGCACTGCTTGCAGCCGCACCGCCACCGACACCCGAAGAGCGGGCTGCCAAAACCGGCGTTGTGCGTAACAAAGTTGCTGAGCCTGTGCGCCGTGAGGAACCTGCGCGTCCAAGCCGCAACAAAGGCCGGGAAGACAATCGTCGCTCTGGCAAGCTGACTGTTAATCAGGCCAGTGCTGGAAATGATGGGCGGCATCGCTCAATGGCGTCGATGAAGCGCAAGCAAGAGCGCGCCCGTCAAAAAGCGATGGGTGGGACTGTTGAGCGTGAAAAGATTATCCGCGACGTGCAAGTGCCGGACGCGATCATGGTGCAAGAGCTGGCCAATCGTATGGCTGAGCGGGTCTCTGATGTTGTGAAATCTTTGATGCAAATGGGCATGATGGTGACACAGAACCAAACCATCGACCAAGATACAGCTGAGTTGATCGTAGAAGAGTTTGGTCACAAAATTGTGCGCGTTTCTGATGCGGATGTTGAGGATGTGATTGACCAAGTGGTTGATAGTCCTGAAGATCTCAAGCCTCGTGCGCCAATCATCACGGTTATGGGCCATGTTGATCACGGGAAAACCTCGCTTTTGGATGCGATCCGTAATGCGCGGGTGGTCTCCGGTGAAGCCGGCGGCATTACCCAGCATATCGGCGCCTATCAGGTTGAGCAGAATGGCGATCTTTTGACCTTCCTCGACACCCCGGGCCACGCGGCCTTTACCTCGATGCGCTCACGCGGTGCGCAGGTCACAGATATTGTTATCTTGGTTGTTGCTGCAGATGATGCGGTGATGCCACAAACAATTGAGGCGATTGCCCACGCAAAGGCGGCCAATGTGCCGATGATTGTGGCCATCAATAAAATTGACCGCCCTGCAGCTGATCCGCAAAAAGTGCGGACCGATTTGTTGCAACATGAGGTGATCGTGGAGCAAATGTCAGGTGAGGTCCAAGACGTGGAAGTCTCTGCGACAACGGGCCAAGGCTTGGATCAATTGCTGGAAGCGATTGCTTTGCAGTCTGAAATTTTGGAGCTGAAAGCCAATCCAAACCGTGCAGCCTCCGGCGCTGTCATTGAAGCGCAGTTGGATGTCGGGCGTGGACCTGTGGCCACTGTTTTGGTACAAAACGGGACTCTGAAACTTGGCGATATTTTCGTGGTTGGCGAACAATGGGGCAAAGTGCGCGCCTTGATCAGCGACTCCGGGGAACGGATCAAGACCGCTGGGCCGTCAACGCCTGTTGAAGTTCTGGGCCTGAACGGCACACCGGAAGCGGGCGATGTTCTAAATGTGGTTGAAACCGAAGCCCAGGCGCGCGAAATTGCAGAATATCGTGCGCAAGCGGCCAAAGATAAACGCGCCGCCCTAGGTGCCGCGACAACTTTGGAACAGCTCATGGCCAATGCGAAGGCCAATGAAGATATCAGCGAGCTGCCAATTCTTTTGAAAGCCGACGTTCAGGGCTCTGCGGAAGCGATCGTGCAGGCCATGGCGAAAATCGGCAATGACGAAGTTCGGGTGCGGGTTTTGCACTCTGGTGTCGGTGCGATCACAGAAACAGATATCGGATTGGCCGAAGCCTCTGGGGCGCCGGTGTTTGGCTTTAACGTGCGGGCAAATACCTCAGCGCGGAACACAGCCAACCAAAAAGGCGTTGAGATTCGCTATTATTCAGTGATTTATGATTTGGTTGATGATGTGAAAGCGGCGGCCTCTGGTCTATTGAGCGCCGAAATTCGCGAAACATTCATTGGTTACGCCAATATCAAAGAAGTGTTCAAAGTTTCGGGCGTTGGCAAAGTGGCTGGTTGCTTGGTGACCGAAGGCGTGGCTCGGCGCTCCGCTGGGGTACGCTTGCTGCGCGATAACGTTGTTATTCATGAAGGCACACTGAAAACACTGAAGCGCTTCAAAGACGAGGTGCCTGAGGTGCAATCGGGCCAAGAATGTGGCATGGCCTTTGAAAATTATGATGATATCAGACCAAATGATGTGATCGAAATTTTTGAGCGCGAAGAAGTCGAACGCAAGCTGACTTAATTTTTTAAACATAAAAAATGGCGCGCCGATCAGGCGCCATTTTTCTTTGCCTTCTATGAAACGGGTTGTCCCACATAGAGTTTTTGCCCGATCTTGATTTGGATTGCCCCTTTGGCGGCTTCGCCTTTGTAAATCCCCTGAGCTAAAATCCGCGATCCCATCATAATCGTTTTCACGATTGATTGATTGTTGGCGCTGTCTTTTTGATCCATTGCACTTTTTCCCAAACCTATTGGGGACAAGTTACATTTAAATTATGTAAAAGTTACTAAGACTATGGATAGAATTAGAGCCAATCGTATAGGATGGGAATCAAAGGTAGATCTGCGGCAGGCATGGGATAAGATCTAAGATCCTGTTTTCGAACCCATTTTAGGGACTGCCCTTCCTGAGGCTGCGGAATACCTTGCCACTTCCGGCAGGCGAAGAGCGGCATTAAAAGGTGAAAATCCTCATAGGCATGGCTGGCAAATGTCAGCGGGGCAAGGCAGCTTTGCCAAGTGTTAATGCCCAATTCTTCTTCTAATTCGCGAATTAAGGCGGCCTCTGGGGTTTCTCCCGCTTCGACCTTGCCGCCGGGAAATTCCCAAAGGCCGGCCATGGATTTTCCTTCGGGACGCTGTGCCAAAAGCACACGACCATCTGGATCGATTAGGGCAACTGCAGAGACCAGGATCGTTTTCACGAGCGGTAATCCGCGTTAATCTCAATATAGCCATGCGTCAAATCACATGTCCAAACCGTGGTTTGCGCCGTGCCGACACCGAGATCTGTGCGAATAATCAACTCAGCTTGCTGCATATAGCTCGCGCCCGCTTCCTCTGTATAGCTTGGGGCAACCCAGCCATTTTCGGCCACCAGATGCGGTCCAAACCAAATGGAAAGCCGGTCGCGATCTGCCTCGGCGCCGGATTTTCCAACGGCCATGACAATGCGACCCCAGTTGGGATCTTCACCAGCAATCGCCGTTTTGACCAAGGGAGAGTTGGCGATAGAAATCGCCACTTTGCGAGCATCGGCATCATTTTTGGCACCGGTCACTTCGACCGTGACAAATTTTGTTGCGCCTTCGCCGTCTTTGACCACTTGATGGGCCAGGTCAAGCATGACCTCTTTCAACGCTTCTGCGAACTCACGGCTGTCCGTTACATCTACACCTGATGCTCCTGTTGCAGCACAGATGAGCGCGTCAGAGGTTGAGGTGTCGCTGTCGACGGTGATGCAATTGAAGGTTTGATCGGTCAAATCCCCGAGCAGAGCTTGCAGATCTGGCTGTGAAATTTTTGCATCTGTGAAGATATAGACCAACATAGTCGCCATATCCGGGGCGATCATGCCGGAGCCTTTGGCAAAGCCGCTGATGGTCACGGGCTGTCCATCTATTTCCAGTAGTTTTGACGCTCCTTTGGGAAAGGTGTCGGTCGTCATGATGGCCCGTGCGGCCTCTTCCTGCGCCGCGGGGTTTAGGGAGGCTGTCAGTTGGTCGAGGCAATCTGTGATCCTTTGATCTGGTAAGACCTCACCAATCACCCCGGTTGAGGAGGTGAAAACCGCTTCAGCGGGGATATTGAGCCGGGCGGCGACAGAGGCACAGATACGGGCAACCGAGGCCTTTCCCGCAGCGCCTGTGAAGGCGTTTGCATTGCCGGAATTGACAAGTATTGCCGCACCTTTTGACATATCACCGCCAATTTTATCCTGACAATCCAGGACACTGGCCGCGCGGGTGGCGGAGCGGGTGAAGACGCCTGCGATGGCCGCTCCTGGCGCAATGGCGGCCAGCATGACGTCGGTCCGTCCGGGGTATTTCACCCCAGCGGCTGCCGTGGCGAAGCGCACCCCGTCAATGGCGGGCAGATTTGGAAAATTTGCGGGGGCCAGAGGGGATATCTGTGTCATGATGTTATTGATCCAAGGTTGATAGCACGGATGGATCAATGCCATCGCTCAGCAGGGTGACATCCGCCTCATCCATTAAGGCGCGCAAATGTGCTTCGACAGCTGCATTTTGCAGCTCAACTTCCAGCTCGCCCCGAACCTCTTCAAAACTGGGGGGTGCCATTACCCTGCGGTCTCTTAACAAGATGAGATGATAGCCAAATTGGGTTTGCACTGGGCCGGTATAGGTGCCTGGCTCCATGTTGAGAACTGCATCTTCAAAGGGTTTCACCATTTGACCTTTACCAAACCAGCCCAAATCACCACCGCGCGGGCCGGAGGGGCCAGTTGAATGTTCCTGGGCGAGTGTTGCAAAATCTGCGCCCTCATCCAAAAGCTTCAAAAGCTCACGTGCTTTGTCCTCGGTTTCGAGCAAAATATGTGAGGCTTGATATTCTGCTTCGCCGCCACCGGCAGGGAATTTGGCCTGATAGGCAGATTGCAGCGCCGCGTCACTGAGCGCGCCTGCGCGAATGTCCTCAATGACATTTGTAGACAGCAGGTTGCGCTCTTGATT
>Ga0102906_1001076_pt1 | contig 9510 bp, 2 predicted proteins | sample Colrivmet1556A02_FD_78498 | JGI IMG/M metagenome (GOLD analysis project Ga0102906, IMG submission 78498) | Estuarine microbial communities from the Columbia River estuary - metaG 1556A-02 | ecosystem: Environmental > Aquatic > Marine > Intertidal zone > Estuary | place: USA: Columbia River Estuary... | reverse complement strand
TTACTGTTGATCCAACAGTGTTTGTATTGAGAGACCCATCCTGAACATTATCGGAGTTTGTATCACCCATAGGTTCTGTTTCTTGACCTGTACAAACAGAGCAAACAGCAAACAATAAGAAACCTTTTATGAGCATCTTCATCTTAGTTGTTAGCTTTCTTTTCGGCCTTTCTGTAAGCCTTGTTGAAAAGGTCAAATAAAAGGGCTTCACCATCTTCTATTTCTTTTAATTTCGCTTTGTACTGCTCATCCTTTTTAAGGACGCCTATTGAATTAAGCTTCTCTAGCCTCTTCCGCATTTTAGAAAGATCACCCATTGTCCTATTGGCCTGTTTATATAAGTTGCTCCTGTTTAAAAGAGTTACATCTCCTTTAGAGTCACGAACAAACACACTAAGCAATGGAAGTGTCTCGCCTTGCTGTAGCTCAAAAAACGGCTTGTATTTTTTTAACAGCGCAGGAATATCTTCAGGGAGCGCTTCTTTAAATCTAGCCTCAATTTTTCTTACATCTTCATAATTGTCGTAGTACTTAAACCGATCGATGTAAGGAGATGTTTCTTTAAAGAAAGTACCGATAATTGGTTTTTTCCTGTTAGGAACCTTTTCGCCAGACTTAACTTTACCTGCCGCATCAAGAGACTGAGTTCCAAATCGCCCTAAACCGCCAGTTAGATAGTTAAAGATGTACTGCATTCGGTCAGGGCTTAATGCAATATGCCCTTTCTCAAATTCATCGCCTCCAGTAGCTTCGTTCAAGAACCTTGTTGTATCTTTAAAAATTTGGTCTGTGTTGCGCTTTGCAAGACTTGACGGCGATCTTTCTACAAATAATGGATTTTGCTCGACAGCAATCTCACTACCAAAGTAATCCTTGTTGACCATCAAGTCCAAAATAACCTCAAAAACATCAGGCGCAAAACCTCTAGACTTCTCTAAAAGGTTATCTCCTGCCGAAGGTGCTATTGGAACAAAGTTTAAGAAAATATTATCTATAAGATGCCACGCAGTATCTTCAACAGTTGCCACGCCAGATTGTATCTCAGCAATAAACCTACCAATATTTGTGAAGAAGTTATATCCATAAGGCGCGGGGACAGCAAGCCCTTCATCTTGTCCGTACATAAATAACAAAGCCCTGTTTTTAGCATGCTCAGGAATGTCTTCGTACTTTGACCGGCCATCATCATCTTCTTCTGCCGTTCCAATATTTGCCATAGAGATAAAGTAGCTAACCATCACCATTGCGCCAGCCACTACCTGAGCGCTAGTTATTGTCTTGTCACTATTTCGGCTACTGAGCGCTTGCATGATATTTACATTGCCCTGAACTGCCGCGTTAAAGAATAAGTAGAGGGCATTCACGAAACCCGTATCCTCGCCCTTACGGTTAAAGTTAACGGTAAGATCTTTGGCTAAAGTGGCCGCGTCTTCTCTAGGTGCCCCAAGCTTTCGAGCTTCAACATAAGCTGATAATCGAGCCGCATTCTCAGCGGTAGTGTTAAAGTCCTCAACAAGCTTGCCAATCGCCCTTAATGCTTTTCGAGGCGTTCCTTTCTTTAGTTGTCGATTAAGTTCCCGCAACTGCTCGTCAGTGTCTTTCATTAACATCAAGCCAGTTGAAGCTCCGTCATCATGAAACTCTTTTGTATACTGGTCTAGGGCATTCCCTTCTCGGACTGGCTTCTCTCTATAGTGCCGCCATAAAGATCGCATGGCTGGCACATAGGTCTTAGCCATTCCTTTCATTGGATTTTTACCGCTGGTACGACTACCCTTCTTATCCATTTCGGATAAGCCATACATGAGTCCCGTTGCAATATCTCGGATAGGGTTAACTAAACCCCATGCAGGGTTATAGTTAATAAGCATGTTGCGACGGAAATTCTGGAACCGTGTGAGAAAGTTAAGTACTTTTGATATGTCGTCATTACCACGATCAAGCATTGGTACGCTCATATTCTGTAGGGAATGGTTCAGCGTGTCGCTATGGAACTCAATCCAGAAAGTCTGCCCTCCCTTCTTAACGCTAACGTACCTTGGTTCTCCGTTAGTTGTTCTTGTGGCACCAGACATGGACTCTACGTCCATCATTCTAGGGTTATCTTGAAACTCATCGCCCCTAACGGGTGGTCTGAATTTGTTGTTATAAATGGTATAGGCTTTTGTGATTACTGGCCCACTCTCCATCTGGGTCTCTACCGAGCTATTACCTAACTCCCCTAGCAAGTCTAATAAGGTTTGGGCGGTTTCATTCTTTCTTGCGCGAATTATTTTTCTCTGCACATCTTCAATTGCTGTAAGCAGGGGGTTAACAGGCAACGTCGATCTACCTTTAGCCTTCATGCTCTCACTTCCAACAATAGAAAATCCTTTCGACTTGGTTCCTTCAGAGATCTTTGAACCATTATCCTCAGCGGCAAAGCCCTTTAAAGGAACATAGAACTTAAATTTTGCTTCCCATGAACCTTTAGATACTTCATCTAACAACCCAGCCTCTACCATTCTGTCTCGCTGATACTGAAGCATCTCGTACACCTTGGAGGCTATCTCCTCCATAGCATCCTTAGTGCCTTCCCTCTCAGCAGTATTTAATACACTCTGAGCTTCAGCGTTGGTCATTCCTGACCCTGTATCTTCAAACATTAGTGGCGTTGACTTATAGTTTTCCAGACTTAGTCTTGCAGTTTCTAGCGCAACAGTGTGATCAACATCAGTATCGGCAAGAAGCTTTTCGATGGTTTTCTCTTCGCGGGCAATATTTGCATCGCGTCTTGTCCGCTCTTTATCAGCAATGTCAGCATTACGTTCTGGAGCATGCTTTGCTAACAGATATAAGCCTATTGATTCGGGGTCAATTTGAGAGCTTTGAATTAACTCGCCTATTGGATCTACATAGTTCTTATGGAATGCTTTAATGTCTTCCTGAACTCTGCCATGGGATAAGTTTTCTTGATCCCGTGGAGATAAGTTTGCTGGTAGTCTCCCGACATCAAGGTACTCTGCGGCCTGATCTTCAAAATCTTTTTGATCATCATAGCGATCAGCTAGCTTTCGTACCGTGCTGTTACGAGACTTTTTAAATCTGCTTTTAAGATCTTTTCGGGAGTCCAGATCATCTCTGGCTGAAAATTGGAAGGTGGACGGAGAGCCGTCAGCAAGAGTCTTGCCTTTTATAAGTGATATTTCTTCTGGAGGTGCGTCTATCTCAGACTGCGAATCTTCCTGCCGATTTTGTCTGCTATTAGCTGGATTTGTGTTGGAGACATCTGCGCCATCTGCTGATTCCAGTCTTCCTGCTCCTGACTGCTGTGCAGATCCGATTGATCCAGATAAGTCCTGTCCTCGCTGTCCACGCGCTTCTGTGATTTTTTTGAATTCTGTTTCATAATCTGTCGGCTCCGATTTCTTATTGCCTACGCCCAGCATCTTGTACAGGTTTTTTTCTGGATACCAAATTATTGCCTGTAAGGCACCCATGTTAACACTATTTAGCCCTGAGGTCTCGTTCACTTTAGTCAGCGCTCTGATCATAACCTCACGGATAAACTCTCTTTCCTTACCGTTCTGGGGGGCTTGCTTCTCTCCTTGCGAATTTTTTAAATTGTTTGACGCTTTATTTATAGCGCTCTTTAACTTAAACCCACCGTTAGCGTAAGAAGCCTGAACCTTTGTTGCATACGCTACAAGATATTGGTCATCTTTTTTAAGCTGTACGCGGCTAATCCCATCCTCTTTAAGCTTTTTCCTAAAATCATCGCCTAGCGCAACCTCCCTAAACTTATCTACCTGTGCTGGTAGTTTTCGGTCAGCCTCCGCCATTAATGTCCCAGTAAGCCGACCATAAGTTCGCATGAACCATCGATCCATGGTTAAAGGATCAAAATTGCCATTTAAGTTCTGATAGAATCCGCCGCCAATCTTCGGCCCAAGAATTGCAGATCCTTTTAGCTTAGTACCCATAAGCTCACCAGAAACAGTAAGCCCAAAGTCATCAATTAGTTCTTTTACAGTAACATCCATATCCATAAACTTTCTTACAGAATCGACACCTTGAGACTTAATTAGCCTATTTAAAAGACTAAAAGATTTTTCCATTGCCTGAGATTCTTTGCCTACACCAAAATTAGGAAAGATCTTTGTTTCTCTGTATTTTTGATAAATCTCAAAGGTATTAATAGAGTTTTCCGGAACCGATGCGCCATTAGATGTAACTGCCATAATTGCTGTAAAAGCAAACTTCGCATTAGGATCAGTAGAAAGTTCAGGGAATGTTTCAGATGCAATCCGCATGGCATTGGCAACTTTTTCTTGATACCACTCTCCGGCGTTACCATCGGTTCTCATGGCCTCAACAGCTTCATGGGCAATTAAGTCAGAAATTGTCTCAAGAGTCGCTTCATCTTGATTACTAAATATCTCGCCATCATTCGCTTTCTTGACTCTCTCATCAAATGCTCTAGCCAGATCAACAACAACGGCAGAGCCATTGCGTCCTGTTGCAACGATGTCCACGGATTCATCACCATACAGAATGCCTGACGCTGTAATTTCTTGCGCGGTAGGTGATAAATTTTCTCTCTTGATAAACGAAAGATCATCTTCAATATCTAGCTGACTTACCTCTTGATTTAAACGAGCCTCTTCCTCAGCTTGGCTAGACTCTTCTTCAGCAATCCGATCAAACTCAGCTTCTTCTGCAAGGTAACGCTCTTCAGCTAAACGCTCTTCTACTGCTTCAGGATCAGATAGAACTCCATCCTCTAAAGAGAATCCTTCCTTCTCAATTAGATCTGCAATCATCTGATCAAACTGATTATCTTCAAGCTTCTTAAATTTCTTGCGTACTTTAGTAAGCTCAAGCTTTCCTTCGGGATGGTCAGTAATTAGATTGTAAGCCTTAAAGCTGGTATCAGAACTAACTATAGGATCTAAAGGGGTGTTAAAAGAATTTTTTCCCGCCTCAATTAATTTTTGACGATGTTCCTGCAACTGAGTAATAGTTTCTTCTTTGGTCTCGCCAAGCAAGCCGGTGACCTTTCCATCCTCGGAGGTAAAGTAAACCTCATCGCCGCCATCTTTAGCGTCATCATCAAAGTAAAGAGTGTAGCGATCACCGTCTGCGAAGGTGACGATGTAGTTTCCAGTATCTTCGTAGTTCTCAGCCTTCTTAAAGGTAGGCTTTTTATCGGTAGCCTTGAGGACTACCTCAGTGCGATTGTCCTCGGCAGGAGCTACCTCAGGCTTTTGTAAATCTGATCGTTCACGTTGCCCAACTTCCTCTTGTGCCTGTCCCTCCACTGCGGGATCGGTTCGCCCTTCTCCAACGCTTCCTTCGCCATCTGATCCAGTATCGGTAATGGGTGCGCTCTCGACGCCTCTGGACTCTGGCGGTGCCCGAACTTGTCCTCGTAAGCCTGTAGGTTCGGTGGGGTTTGGATCGATGGGACTATTCGTTCCTTCACTCTGTACCTCCGGTACATTTGCTGTTTGTAGGTTTCGATCTCGAATGTCTTTAATATAATTATAAGCTAAAGGAGACTGCTCTTGTAATAATTTAGGGTTTGAATGAAACATTGCCCCAAGCTGTGCAAAAACTTCTTGCCTATATTTTACATCTAACCCCTCATTGTCTTTATCAAGATCTAATATTTCTTTTTGCAAGTCGTTAAAGGGATAATTAAATCTCTTACCCAGTTCTGTTCTATTTTCCCAGTTAGTAAATATCTCATCCATAACATCGCCCATAACAACAGTAGGCTGGTCACGTTCAGTTACAATCTGCATTCCAAATTGAGAGTCCTTGTCACTAAGCCCCATAGAAAAATCAGCGGCATGGTAAACTTCGTGAGTTAAGCTCCAAGCCATTTCACTTAATTGAGATGGATCGTTTATAGCGCCCGAAATAAGATCTGCATTAATTGAAACACCTAGACTTTTGTTACCTGTAAACGCTGGGCTGTCTACTTCAGATTCTTTATGTACATAAATACCAGATACTGCGTCTATAAATGACTTTGGAACTCCACTAGAAGAGAGGTCAGCCATTACGCCAGCAACAGTGTCTGTCACTTGCTTTGCGTTGTCACCATACGCCTCATCGATAGTTGGAAGACTTTTACCTTTAGGCTTGTCCGCCGTTTCTACATTTACAAAATCATTTCGATCAAAAATTCTATCAACGTCATCAACATCAATTGCCTCAACCACAACGTCAGTATTGTTTGGATCTAACGCCTCTGGGGTTTTTGCCGCTACCGATAGCTCAACCAATTGATCTTGTACTGGTTTAGCAGGATCAGATAAAGCTCCTTCAAATTGATGGTACTCGTACAAGTCTCCTGACTTTTGACTTCCCTCTGGTACAGGTCTCTCTCCAAACGCTGGGGCTGAAGGGAAATCGGTGACAATGTCAGCTTGAGGGGCGCTTTCTTGAGGTATTTCTGTTTGAACCGCAGGTTCGGGATCAGCTACAGGGGTTTCTTCTACTACAGGCTGTACGCTTTCCTGTACGTCAATATCCGCAAGCTCGGATAGTCCGGCTTCCTGCCTTTGTTCTGGTGTAAGTGGTTCGTTGGCATTAAGGGCATCTATATCAGCTTGAGTCGGTTGAGGTAAAGCTTGCTCTCCTTTTGCGTCAGCATCCGCGTAGCGTTCAAACACACTTACTACTTCGGAGCGCAAATTCTCATTATTTATATTTTCTGTTCTAAAATCTTTAGCTTGCTGAGATTGCTCGCTCTTATACTGCCCTTTAGCAGTTTTAATTCCAGCCGTGCCAACGCCAGTCGCGGTTCCCATTAACAAACCTGCGGCTGTGCTGTTTATGAGTCCTGAACGCTTTCTTTCATTGCTAAGAAAATCTAAATACTCCTTAGCTTCATCATTAGTGTAGTTATTATTTACAAAAGTAACGGCAGACTCTTCTAGCAAAAATTGTAACGCCTCAGTTCCTCCCTCCGCACCTTGGACTTGAACTATATCTTTAAGTGCCTGAGTTACCCATTTCGGGCTATCCGCAATATCTCCAGCAACAAATTCTTTAAACTTTTTTAAGCTTCCACTAGGAAATACGGAAGTAAATGCTTTCATAAAAGGAGCCGCTTCTAATCCAGCGCCAACTACACCAACGCCCAACGCAGTTAGTGGAGCTTCAACCCCTGTCTCTTCTAGAATATTTGCAAATGAGCCGCCTGTTATTGTAGGAGCGGTATAGGTTCCGGTGCCAGCCAAGGCACCCATTGTTGCTACCTTGCCGGAGTAATCAAGAGCTTTTTTCTCTGCGATTTCTTTAGAAACATATTCTGCCGCATCTTTTTCAACACCAGCTTTTAATAACTCCTCAACAGACTCTTGGGCAGTTTTTTCCGCTAATTCCTTAACGCCTTTTTTGACTGCTTGCTTTGCTATAACTCCACCTACACCGCCAGTAGTGATAGCGCCAGCTAAGTCTGGAACTAAAGTTCCTAGAGTGTAAGCCGCCCACTGACCAGCTTCAGATACAGAGTCTATTTCCTCAACAGTCATTACATCGCCAGCATACTCATCGGCTTCGGACATATTTCTCCGGTAAATTTCCATACCAGAATCTACCATTGCCTCACTGCCTATAACTGATCCAAAAGCGGCTTTTAGACCACCACCTAACGCCTGAGTTTGATTAACCCCAGCATTTAACCCGCGAGAGAAATTACCCATCTCGCTTTCGGGTACAGGTTCTGGGGTAGCAGGAGGCAAAGAGGCATCTGGGGTTGCAATGGTTTCCCCATACAAATTAGCCCAATACTCTTCTTCTTTAAATGTTTTTGCGCTTTTTAACGGCATACATAACCCTAATTAAATGCGTTATTTTGAAGAAACTAGTGTTACTTATTTGGCTCTGTAACCACTTGGTAAGTAGCCTTTTGCTTTAAGCTCACGAATTAACTCGGTTGGGTTTGCGGGCTGTTCGCCGTCAAATTGAGCGTTTAAGCTAGAGATCAACTGAGGACTCCACTGTTCTTCACTGATAATTTGACCAAGGGTCTGCCCACTTTCATCAAATTTAGCGTTCTTTAAAGCGCCTTCGGTTTCCGTCAGCCACCTTTCAACTTCTTCTTGTCTTGGCTTTTCTTGAGCGCCAAATAAAAGTCTCTCTTCAACGCGGGCTTTCATTGCCGCCATTTCGGGTTCTTTTAGCTGTTGTTCCCTTGTCAAACTTGAATCTACACCCCCGAACAAGCTTTCTGTATTTGATCCGTTTTGAATTGCCTTGCGATTCGTTTCAACAATTTTAGTTACTTCTGCTTGGAAATTTTGGACGCCGTTGTCGCCCTTGTCATTACCGTACTTGGTCAATATTCTGGCTTGTTTAACTAAGGGCTTTATTGCAGATCCAACATTTTGTATAAAGTAAGCCGAGCCAGCTACTCCTGACATTACGCCGTCAACATTAAGCTGTATATTGTCGCTGTCTATATATGAGCGGCTTTCAGTTAGCGGAGGAAAGTAAAATTGTTTATCAGTTGGGTCTTCAGTATTAACTACCTCAACAAAAAGTTGACCCCCTACTTTCCCTTCAGAAACAGTAGCGCTATGAATACCCTGCCCTACAATTTTGTAGTTTCCATTCTGCAAAGCTACCGGTGCATTTATAAAGGTTTCGTCAATGGTTCTGCCTATTGCGGCAGAGGAATCTATTCCAAGCGCTGTTGTAAAAGCCCTCTTAATTGAAGGAGACATTATAGGGTCAATACCCGCCGCTGAATCCTGAAGGAATGTTCCAATCTCTTGCATGCCCCTTTGATGAACGTCAGCGGATAGGGTTCCAAAGTTAAACATTCCTGTGCCTTTATTTTCTTGGTATTTTTTTTCAACATCTAAAAGAGTTTGATTGTCATATAGACCGTTTGAGTTCTGTGAGTACTTCCAAACATAATCTACATTAAGAGCGGACTTAAAGCGCTTTTGTTGACCAGCACTTACTGAGGTCTCTTGATTTGTTTTGTTTGTAGACGCAACAGATGATTTTGTGGCGGCTTCTTGAGCGGCAATTTCAGCCGCAAGCCTCTTGGATTCAGGAGAATTAGGGTCACCTAGTCTATCTTGCTCTGTTTTTTTCATCTGAGCGGTGATGAGCGCAGATTTGGCTTTTGTTTTATTGATGTCAGCTTGAGTGGTTTGATTTGCTAATTGCCCTTGTTTTAACTCTCGATCAAGTAAAGCGTTCTGGCTTTTAATTGCTAAATCTGACGCTCTATATTCAGCCGTTTTCTTCCTTTCATCTTCTGAGGCAGTGAAATCTCTTTCGTTGTTTAACTGAGCTTGCTCTAGCTGTTCTTTTTTTGTTTGCCGATCAATTACAGAATTAACAAGACCAAAACCTTGAGTGAATCCGTCTGCAAAACCACCATATTTATTAAGTGCCATCGTGATAACCTAATCGAATAATTTGTTAAGTAAAAATGCTACGCCAAGACCAATTGCTACTGGGGCGGCGATTGCTCCAAGAGTTGCCATCGTTCCTGTCGAG
>Ga0102906_1001075_pt1 | contig 9511 bp, 9 predicted proteins | sample Colrivmet1556A02_FD_78498 | JGI IMG/M metagenome (GOLD analysis project Ga0102906, IMG submission 78498) | Estuarine microbial communities from the Columbia River estuary - metaG 1556A-02 | ecosystem: Environmental > Aquatic > Marine > Intertidal zone > Estuary | place: USA: Columbia River Estuary... | reverse complement strand
CTTCGAAGCATACTATGACCTTAAGGCGTGGAAGATGATTTACGAAGGCTGCAACTACGTTAGGCTCGTAAAAGGAGAGACAGTTGAAGTAAATGTTGTAATTTACCCCATCGGCGAACCAAACGGCTGTGTAGAATAATGAAACGTATTATCGCTCTTTTTGCTTTTTCAGCGCTGCTCCTTACGGGATGTCAGATAGAAAACCCTACTTATCCTTTTAGAATTAAGGTAACCAATCCTAGTGGTGTTGCTATTCAAAACGTAACCGTAGAAGCGTCTGTTGATGTTCCTGGATACCGTGAAGAAGCCTACTTTATTGGCGTTACTGGACTTGATGGTATTGTTGAATTTGAATACGACTACGAAGCTGTATTCAAAGTGTTGGGAACGCGTGGTGAAAACCCTTTCACACATATTGGTTGTGGCTTTATTAAACTAGAGCCTAATAAAACAGTAGAAACAGAAATCGTCTTACTTCCTTACGATCCTAGCGATCCAGGTTGTTAAGCGCGATTATTACGATAAGAAAAAAGCGGGCTTTTAGCCCGCTTTTTTTATAAATACCCGTTTGTCTTAAAATACTGAACAACAGCCTCCTTCATTAATATGGTTTGTTCGCCTGCCTTTAAGTTTGGCAGCGGCTTAAGCGCCTTAAAGTGTGGCCAGCCTTCATCGTCGCGTTTCTCAAATTCATAATAACCAAAGGGCTCTAAAATGGTGCATATTGCAATATGAAGCACGTTAATCTTTACGTCCTTTTTCATTTTAATGTATCCCATTTGAAGCTCTTGCGTACCTACAAGAAGTAAAACTCCGTCTAAATCTAAATCGCCATCTCCTGGGAACTGTTTCGTAAGTTTCTTTACTAATCGCTCCCAATCTTGCTTTAATTCTTCGCTTCTCATTAATTTGCCGCTATTATGGTTGGACTAGACCTTGTTGTTGTCGTTTTCTGCGCCTTTCTTCTCGCCAAAGGTATATGGAAGGGCTTTGTAAAAGAAATTGCCGGAATCGTCGCTGTAATAGGCGGTGTGGCCGTGTCTTTTCTGTTTCATGCGCAAATTCAGCCGCACATCTCTAGTTTCGTTGCAGAAAAGTACGTCCAATTGGCTTCTTACGTGCTCGTTTTCCTTGGTTTTTACCTGATCGTTATGCTGGTTGGCAAGCTTCTGGATAAAATACTGCGTTCTATTTTCCTTGGTGGCATTAACCGCGTGCTTGGGGCTGTATTTGGGTTAATTAAGGCCTGTTTTTGGCTAACCCTCATAACATTTTCCTACACGAAGGTCCAATTAGGCATTGGTTTTAGTCACCCGCTCTGGGTGACCGATTCTATGTGTTATCCGTTCTTACTAGATCTGGTTAGCATAGGAGAAAGTTTAATTCCCGCTTAACGCAGCGCCGCTACTCCAGGAAGCGTTTTGCCCTCTAGAAACTCTAGCATTGCTCCGCCGCCTGTGCTGATGTAGCTTACCTTGTCTGTAAAGCCAAATTTATTCACCGCTGCGACACTGTCTCCTCCGCCAATGAGCGAAAACGCGCCGTTCGCCGTTGCGTCTGCCACCGCTTGTGCCACTTCTTTGGTGCCTCCCGCGTAATGATCAAATTCAAACACGCCCATCGGGCCGTTCCATATAATGGTTTTGCTTGAAGCCAATGCTTCGACAGCGTTTGCAACACTTTTTGGACCGTTGTCTAGACCCATATAGCCATCTGGAATCTCCCCAATCGCACAAACGCGCTCGGCGGGGGTGTCCGCAAATTCTTTTGTAATAAGGGTATCCACCGGAATTAAAAGGTTACATCCGTTTTCTTTGGCTTTTTGCATAAGTTCTTTCGCTAAATCAAGCTTGTCGTCTTCAACCAAAGACGTTCCAATAGCGCCGCCCATCGCCTTTACGAACGTAAAACCCATGCCGCCGCCTATTATGACCGTGCCTACATTATCTATCATGTTAGAAATAACGCCAATTTTGGAGCTAACCTTTGCTCCGCCGACAATAGCCACTGTTGAATGACGGTTACTCCCTAATGCTTTCGAGATGCTTTCTACTTCCGCGTTCATTAGATCGCCAAAGCCTTTGTTTTCCGGGGAAAAATACTGTGCAATAATCGCTGTAGAGGCGTGAGCCCTATGCGCTGTTCCAAAAGCGTCGTTCAAATATATATCTCCTAGTTCTGATAAGGCTTTGGCAAAATCAGCATCACCGCTTGTTTCTTCCTTATAGTAACGCAGGTTTTCTAACAAAACCACTTCGCCTGGCTGCGCCTTAGTCACGGCAGATTCTGCCGCCTGGCCGATACAATCCTCTGCAAAATGAACCGTAGCGCCGACGGCCTTCTCAACCTCTCCCACCAATGCGATAAGCGACATTTTTGCCACACGTTCTCCGCCTGGACGACCTAAATGACTCATTAGAACCGGAATTCCGCCACCAGCCAAGACCTTTTTAATGGTCGGCGCAGCAGCTGTAATTCGTGTATTATCAGTCACAGCAAGGTTTTCATCCTGCGGAACATTGAAGTCAACGCGGATTAATACTTTCTTGCCTGTAAAGTCGAAGCTTTTCATATATTTTTGAGTGTTATTTCAGCGCCCAATTTACTACCCAATTTTCACTCTGCATTAGATGTTTAGCATATATAACAACCAAGATTTGATGGACCAATTGATTGCTGCACACAACAGTAAAAAACTCCATCATGCAAATCTTATCTATGGCGGCGCAGGGGAAGATCCTTTACCCGTAGCGCTCTCCCTTGCAGCAATGCTTCTATGCGAAACAGAGACCGCCTGCGGGACTTGCCGAAATTGTAAACGCGTTGAAAAACTAGAACACCCAGATCTCAACTTTACATTTCCGTTTGTTAGTGGCGGAAACTCAGGAACGTCGGATGACTTTTTACAAGATTTTAGGCGCGCTGTGTTAAAAAACCCATTTCTCGACCCCGATAGTTGGCAAAGACAGATAACGAGTAAAAATCAACAGCTGCAAATCCCTGTCAAAGAGATTCAAAACCTCCAACAAAAACTTAGTTTAACTGCGGCCGAAGGGGGAAATAGGGTGCTTATTATATGGATGCCTGAACAGATTAAAACAACCGCTTCCAACAAGCTTCTTAAGCTCATTGAAGAGCCTTTGCCAAACACCTTTATTGTTCTGGTTTCACACGGCAAGAATAAATTACTGCCCACGATAGTGTCCAGGTGCGCCCCGTGGTCCTGTAGGCCTCTAGATAACAATTCCTTCACCGAACATTTCCAGAGCAGCCCAGAACAAACCTCTAAATTATTAAGCATGGTGTTTGCCCCAAATCTCGGTGCCGCAATTACCGCTTACGACGATCCAGAGAGTACGCAGATCGATAGATTTGCAGAATGGATGAGAATCTGTTATAAAGGCATTCCCACGGAAATCACAGCCGCTGTTAACGATCTTTCGACACTGCCAAAGGAGACTGTTAAAACACTGATTTTAAGGTCTTTACATTTTCTTGAGCGTGGTTTTTACCACAACGTTCAGGATACTCCAAACAGTGCTACCGACCTCGGCGCAATCAATGTGCAAAAACTTAGTGGAGCGGTGGTGCCAAAGGGTACATTTGGTATCACAAGCTCTTTGGGCGCTTGTTTGAACGATCTCGAACGAAACGTTCATGTCAAAACAACTTTAACACACACCTCTTATGCTCTTCACAGAGCCTTTCGCGGGAACTAAGCGTTTTTAAAAATGTAAATAAGGGAGCTTTTATTATCTCTGCCTCCTTTTATATTACTGATCATGCCCCTTACAAACCCTTTAAGCCAATGGCGCGCCTTCTTTGTGGAGGCGCCTTCTTTGTATTGCTCACTGATCAAACTAATGTAATAACTGTCTAGCGCCATCGGCAACACTTTTTGAAGCTTAAAGCCGTTGCGTTCAACTGCTGTCTTCATGCTTTGTTTTGTGAAGTGGTGGACGTGTATTGGGATGTCCCAAGCGGCCCAGTCTGCTCCGTAATGCATTGCATCATGGCTCTCTGGATTAGGAACTGCAATAATTAAGGTTCCGTTCTCTGAAATCTTTGTCTTAAAATCTTGAAGAAGACCGTCTATGTTATATACATGTTCTAAAACGTGCCACATTGTTATAGCGTCTACCTTTCCTCTTACTTCGTCTATAGAATTATAAACACTTCCAAACCTCGAAGCCTTCTCTCTCGCTCCCTCGTTGATTTCTACGCCCTGAACTTGAAATCCCTTCGATGCCATTTTCTCTAGAAACTGGCCTGTGCCACAGCCATAGTCTAGCAATGTGTTCCCAACAGCGTGTTTAGCAACGTGTCCGTGTTTCCACGAAAGATTAATGTCCCGCAAAAATTGATAAACCTTCGCAAAGATGGAGGAGTCGTCATCGGTATGACTTATGTAGTCTGGGTTATCATAATACGGCCCTATCTCCTCTTCTCCCACACGGGGGTTCGTAAAAATATGACTGCATGTGCCGCAAGACCATATATCAAACTCTTCCTTACTCGTGCTATGATCCTTGACGGTTTTGCTAAATGCTATGTCTATTTCTAAACAAGCCGGACAATGTGTTATTTCTTCTTTCATATTGTTTCACGTGAAACTATTACCTGCCCATATAAACCAGCAGAACATGTATATCGCTTTGGCTAATGCCGCTTATTCTAGACGCCTGTGCAATAGTTGCCGGTTGTATCGCCTTTAGCTTGTCACGGCCCTCATAACTTAGCCCTTTTACTTTGTCGTAATCGAATTTGTCTGGTATAGATTTGTTATTCAGACGTTTCATCTTCTCTACATTTTCACGCTCTCTCTGAATATATCCACCGTACTTTATATCAATCTCTAGCTGCTCAATAATGTCTGCGCGCCACCACTCTTCTTGATCAAACTTAAGCTTAAAGTCCTCAAGCTTCAAGTTGGGCCTGGCCACTAATTTGCTAGTTTTAATTTTCTCAGAGGCACTTTTTTCATCCTTTGATCGTAGCACATCGTTTATGAACGGAAGCGGCAGGTTTTTGTCTAACGCAAGATTTCCCTCCGCTATCAGCTGCTCCTTTTCTTTTAATAATTCAATACGCGCTCTAGACGCCAAGCCTATCTCGTGGCCTAATTTTGTCAGCCGTATATCAGCGTTGTCCTGACGTAGTAACAATCTATATTCAGCCCTGGAGGTAAACATACGGTACGGTTCCTCTGTGCCTTTAGTGATCAGGTCATCTATCAAAACACCTATATATGCGTCATTTCTGCCTAAGATAAAAGGAGCGTCGCCGCGCGTCTTTAAAACCGCGTTTATACCTGCCATTAATCCTTGACACGCGGCCTCCTCGTATCCGGTCGTGCCGTTTATTTGACCAGCAAAAAATAATCCGCTCACTAGTTTAGTTTCAAGCGTATGTTTTAGTTGAGTAGGGGGAAAATAATCATATTCAATAGCGTATCCAGGCCGGAAGAACTTCGCGTTTTCGAAGCCTCTTACCTTGTGTAATGCTTCGTATTGTATTTCTACGGGTAAGCTTGAGCTAAATCCATTAACATAAACCTCTACAGTATTCCAGCCTTCAGGTTCAACGAAAATCTGATGCGACGATTTTTCAGAAAATCGGTCGATTTTATCTTCTATCGAGGGGCAATAGCGCGGACCTGTACCGCGTATTGTTCCGTTAAAAAGGGGTGACCTGTCAAAGCCCTTTTTTAACACATCGTGCACCTCCTGAGAGGTGTGTGTAATCCAGCAGCTGCGCTGCTTCTTTAATACATGGTCCCCTTCAAAACTAAATTGTCCCGGGTTCTCATCCCCAGGCTGCTCTTCCATGAGACCAAAATCTAAAGAACGCCCATCAATTCTAGGCGGAGTACCGGTTTTCATTCTACCAGCCTCAAAACCCATGGCCACAAGCTCTTCAGTGATCCCTGTACTTGCACGCTCGCCGGCTCTACCCCCTCCAAAATTACGATCGCCAACGTGAATTAAACCGTTCATAAACGTTCCTGAGGTAAGAACAACCGTCTGTGATTCAAATGTTAAACCAAGCGCTGTGCGCACACCGTGAACCGTGTTGTCGGTTACGTTTAAACCTACCACCATGTCTTGAAACATGTTTACACCGGGTGTAGACTCTAACAACTCTCTCCAATACTGAGCAAACAACATGCGGTCGCTTTGAACGCGAGGGCTCCACATGGCGGGGCCTTTACTCCTGTTCAACATGCGAAACTGAATCATACTTTTATCAGTAATCAGCGCGCTCCCGCCACCTAAGGCGTCTATCTCGCGTACTATTTGGCCCTTGGCAACACCCCCCATTGCTGGGTTACAGCTCATTTGACCGATAGTTTGCATGTTCATTGTAATCATTAAGACGTTTGCGCCCATTTTGGCCGCGCTGTATGCGGCCTCACAGCCGGCATGACCACCGCCAACAACAATTACATCATATTTATCGTCAAGAACCATATTTATCTAAATAAACTAATACCTCGTCTTCCCTCCGTCGCATCTCAGTGGCTTGACCCTCTGTTTTATCCTTAAAGCCAATCAAGTGTAGTATACCGTGAGCAACAACGCGAACCAACTCTAATTTATAATCAACCCCTAGTAAACCAGCGTTATCTCTTACCCTATCGACACTAATGAATAACTCTCCGCTAATTTTTTTACCTCTACTGTAATCGAATGTTATAATGTCAGTATAATAATCATGCTGCAGGTGCTCCTTGTTTATACTTAGTAGTTCCTCGTCTGAACAACCATACACTTCTATTTTTCCTAATCTCAACTCCGGATAGAGCGCTTTTATAGCACCCTTTACTTTGTCCACTAAGAATGTTTCTATTTGCATAACTACAGCTTCTTCAGCACAGGCAAAGGTAAGTCGGTCATCTTAGATTTTAACACCTTAAAATCAATGCTTTCACCTTCTTTTAACCCGGGTGCTTCTCCAGACTCGCTAGCTCTCTTCTCTCCATATTCGTCTTTATTAAAAACACTTTCTTCAACTTGCCACAGCCTCTCCTCTAATCTATTCAAGGCTTCCTCTGTTGTCTTTGAATTAAAAAGCAGCTCTTGCTTTATTTGTTCTAGTTCATCAAGCATTTTACCTTGTGTTTCACCACCCGTTTTTAACGACTCTTTCGCTAATTCTATTCTCTTCAATAACTCTTTCTCACCTGGTAATCCTGAAGTGCCGGGCTTGGTGCCTGTTTCACCTTTTTTAAGATCTCCAGACTTTCCTTTTTCCCTTCCCCCTGGCTTCTTCGAGGGGTTAGGTGTCCCTTTTTTTCCTTCCTTGCCCTTGCCTGAGGTGGCTGGTTTACCCGAAGATCCTGGTTTACCTTTTTTACAATTCTTTTTTGCTTGATTGAGGCTCTTTTTCTCGCTCTCCAAAAGAAAGTAAAGTGTTTGGTTAATATCGTTTAGTGCTGTTATCGCGTAACCCACATCGCTATCGAGGCTCTTGCCATTTGTAATCTTCGCTTCAATGGCCCGCATCGCCGCATCTAGGTTTGTTCTTTTCTCTGCGAGTACTTGACTAAGCATGGGTTCGTGAACCAGTAATAAATCTAAACTGTCGTTAATGGTTCTTTCGTTCGTTAATACCAGCTGCTGTGCGCGTGCTTTATTAACAGACAAGGCTAGCGATCGCAGGTCTTCTTGAAATACACTTACCATCCAACTATCTTTTAGAAGACGTTTTATACGCGCTACATTGTCTTCTTGAACTTCGGAAATACTATTTGCCAGGAGTTGTTTTAATTTGTCGCTCGCCTCCTTCGCTTGCTGCTTTCTTTGTTCACCTTGTTCTTCCATGTTTTTCATGAGTTCAACAGGCTCTTCTGCTTCATTTAAATCGAGCTCTAGCAGCGCGTCTGCCGCCTTGTTAATAGCGCTATCTAAGGCAGTATTCGAATTGGTATCCACCCTAGAAAGTAATTCTACGGCCTCTTCCATGCGCCAAAGTTCATCCAATCGTTTTAGAAGATCTTTTAAGCTTTCTGATGCATCGTTCTTCTGTTTATTCGTCTCCTTATCTCTCTTTTTAACCTCTGAATCAGTTAATTCTCTTAATTCACTCTCTTTTTGCTCACGGTACTGGGTGATAACAAGTTCCTTATTCTCTGTAATTATACTTTTTAAAGCTTTTTCAGAGGCAGTATTCGTTAATTGAGCTGCGTTTAGCCTTGGTTTATTGATTTCCCTGAGTGTTGTGTTGTTGTTATTGTCTTTAACCCCGATCCTTATTATTGATTGGTTCTCCCAGGCCATATTTATAGTTCTTCGTAATCCGTCCATAGGAACAACCCTTGAATCAATGTTGACCTGCTTCAATCCATAATCATCACTCATTACTATTGAGATTGAATCTCTATCATTTTTTAACACCGTAATTAAAGGAGGTGCATCTTTTAGTAGTATAGTGGGTAGTTTTATTTCCCAATAACTAGACCTTAGTGCTATATCACCTCCATCCCAGATAAAAGTGTTGCCATCTGTTTCACGTGAAACATTGACCTTTATTTTTTCTATTAGTACGCCTTGATATGTAATTGTGATTTCTGATTTTAGAAAAGCTTTAATAGTATCCTGTGTTGAATAGCTTGATAGCTTTAAATAGTCAGGTGGTGATATAAAAGCACGCCAAGATGTAAGTTTTGGGATGCTATCACAAATGATTGTTTGTGTCTTATACAATCTACCGTTCAATTCCCAATCAATTGTTTCATTCCTCTTGATTAACATCTCCGGTTTAGAAGCGCTGTTATGAAAACCTTTTAATACCGGGTGATTTATCTCGAACACGGTATTAAATGCAGCACGAACAGTATCCTTGATGCCTAGTTCTTGGGTTTCCCTGGTAAACGTTCCTTTTATTAGCTCATCCTTACTTTCATTTAAAATTCTTTTTGGGCTACTTATTAAGGTTATTAGTAAGATTATAAACACACCAGTAATTAACGATACCGGTAGTTTTGTGTTTAAGTGATTTTTAAATTCCGGAATACGCAAGTGCGTTTTTTTTAAAACAATATTTTGGGCCCAGTGGTCTAACTCTTTCTTTGATAAACCTGTCGTCTCATTCAACCTGCCTTCATCAAATTGTTTTAATTCCCTTCCGAGTTTATTTAATGAATAAAACTTGAATGTTATTGCCTTTATAATGTACCGGATCGGCCAAAATAAGAATGCGCTTGATGCAATAAAAAGTAAGATTCCAGCTATCTTTCTAACCGTTGCTAACTCTGGAATGTAATAGTGGTTAACTACTGCTAACGAGACCGTAGTAATAAAACTGAATAATAATAATAAAGTCTTATCTCTGTAGAAGTCATGCAAATATTGGAGTTCTACGTTGGATATATGCCATGAGAGCCATAAAATAAAGCAATTTTGAAATGTTTCAAACTGTAATCAACGCGATACATTTAATATATATATTATATATATATGTTACCGGCGAATTATTTTTGGCTGGAATCCCAAGTTACAAAACAATAAAT
>Ga0102906_1001069_pt1 | contig 9530 bp, 8 predicted proteins | sample Colrivmet1556A02_FD_78498 | JGI IMG/M metagenome (GOLD analysis project Ga0102906, IMG submission 78498) | Estuarine microbial communities from the Columbia River estuary - metaG 1556A-02 | ecosystem: Environmental > Aquatic > Marine > Intertidal zone > Estuary | place: USA: Columbia River Estuary... | reverse complement strand
CTTTTCAACCTGTAAATAACCATAGCCGTAAATGCCTTCTTTTGCGGAAAATAATGGAAAGATAGGAGCGAAGTCTTTTGATTTTATCGCCTTAGAGATTTCGATAAGACTCTTTTCTGGACGAGTCAACTGCCCTGAATTTGGTAGCCTAGAAAAATGAGCTTCAACTATGTCATTTAAAAAATGAAGTTCGAGAGAGGACCTCTCTAATATTTCCTGAAATTTAGTCTTATCATTTTTCTGATATGCGTTCCAACATTCATTTAGAGTTTGAATTTCTCTGCGTGACAATTGGTAGGCATCTTGCCACAAATCTTTGAGTCTTTCTGGAGAATATGCTCCAAAGCCTTTCCAATCCTTTGTATTTGGTCTAACCCAATAGATTTGATGCTCTAAATTTATAGAACGAATTAAATTAAGCGTAAACCAGAAATTCACCTGACAAAACAAATCGAACTCAAACCATAGATATATTTTATGAGGAGCTGATAAACTGCTTATTTTTTCAAATTCAGGAAGAACTTTATCAAGGTAAACTGTTTTTTCTTCGCCAAAAAAATCATGAATGAAGGCTGCTCGATTATCCCAAAACTCCGAAATATTTTGGTAATCAACAGGGCCTTCCATGAGAATTTCGCGAGCTACGCAAACCTGCTTCGGGTCTAAAAAGGATTTACTTTGCTCTGCCAATGCATCTCCATTTAAAACGTGTAATTCATTCATACTGATAGAGAATGACCGCAGTTTCTGCAATATTTTGATTTATCGATATGGCTGTCTTCACCACAATTTTGGCATACCTCAGTATTGTTAATGTTGTTAGGCTTAGTCATTTCGCTGGTTACAATCCCAGTAGGTACAGCAATAATACCGTATCCTAAAATCATAATAACAGATGCCAGTAATTGACCTGCCCATGTATGTGGAGAAATGTCTCCATATCCCACTGTCGTTAGCGTTACAATGGCCCAATAAATACTGTGAGGAATGGAATCGAAACCATTTGTTCTTCCTTCTATAAGATACATTGCAGTTCCCATTACAATGGTAACAGCAAACACGCCAAATAGAAAAACTAGTATTTTTCTTCTACTGGCTATTAAAGCTGAGACGAGCTGGTTGGATTCACCAACATATCTCGAGAGTTTAAGAACCCTAAATACACGCAGTAAACGCAACGAGCGAATAACAAGAAGAGACTCAGCTCCTCCCACGAATAAACCTATATACGAAGGGATAATAGAAAGGAAATCAATAATACCGAAAAAGCTAAAAATATATTTCAGTGGCTTGTTGGTCACATAAATACGCAACAAATATTCTAAAGTAAAGAGGATGGTGAAAACCCATTCAAGCGTATCAAACTCCACTTTAAACCTGCTGTCTAAAGAGCGAACGCTTTCAAGCATCACAACGATTACACTAATCACAATGGCAATAAGCAAGGCAACGTCAAATGCTTTTCCCGCTTTTGTATCTGCTTCGAAAATAATCTCGTGAAGTCTTTTTCTTAGTTTACTCATAGAAGGTTCGAAGCTATGAAATAACTTTATTTATAGAAATGATATTTAACGAACTTCGATATGGTTCAATAAATACTTTAATACACGATGACCGAGTTGTTTTATCAACCAATGCCAGCTGTTGTAAATTGACCTTGGATACCTTGGTTATTTTGTTTCAAGATACTTCAATTCTCCATTCAAGAGTTGAGCTCCTAAAAGAAGGGATAAGCTAATTAGAAATAGCGTAACTATCATTTGATAACAGTCACTTCTAAATTAGAAGTGAGATGTGTTGGCCAACATTAAGAGACTTTTACTTCTAAATGCTGATTGTGGGTTCAATGATTAGAAAGAGTAATGTGATGACTGTCAATTTTGGTATCATGGATTTTACAATGGACTGTTGATAAAAGTTTTTTTCATTCTACTTTTAAAACGTTATATTCTTGAATTCTAACATTTAACAACTAAAATGATGACTTATCAGCTGATTGCCAAAGAAAAAATAGAGAAATTTTCTTTTCCAAAACGTGGTGTATTGTCTTCAGAAACAGAAAAGAAAAGTTTATACTCTAAAATTCACAGAGCTACAAGTCTAGGAAACATTGAGAACCATAAAGTCTTTATTTTTTTTGAAGATAGAGGAGGCCTTAAAAAAGTGTTCACCACAATATGGGCACAAACTAAAACGAAGGTTATTTTAAAGAAAGGGTTAACTATTCCTGTAAACAGAATATACGATATTCGCTTTTCATAAGAATACCTCATGGAAAAATTCACAGGAGTATTATTCTTGGTTTTAGCATCTTTCGCTTGTACTAAAGAAAAGACGGATTGCAAAGAAATAGTCAATTCTAACTGCGTATGCACTTATGAGTACGCACCAGTTTGTGGATGTAACGATAAGACTTATAGCAATGCGTGCCAAGCAGAATGCGCTGGGATTACAGAATATGTTACTGGAGTGTGTCCTTAATAAAATCAACAACAAAATTTACTTTTTGCTTTATCAATTGACTGAGGAAAATACCTTTGTCAGAAATAAATTATTACATGAGAGATTTAATTGTTGCTGGTAACTGGAAGATGAACAAAACAGTTGATGAAGCTGTTATTTTGGTTCAAGAACTAAGTGAAATTATTAACGAAGAAACTGTTGGAGAAGTAAAAGTTGTTGTTTCTCCGCCTTTTGTTGTTCTTCCTCAGGTTATATCAGAGCTTTGGAATAATTCATTGATATCTGTTGCAGCTCAAAACTGTCACCAAAACGAAAGCGGAGCTTTTACAGGTGAAGTTTCTGCAAAAATGTTGCAAAGCATAGAAGCTGATGCTGTGATTTTGGGACATTCTGAAAGAAGAGAATATTTCGGAGAAACGAATGCAATGATTGCAGCCAAAGTTGATGCTGCCTTGCAAAATAGCCTAGTGCCTATTTTTTGTTGTGGTGAAGTATTGGAGCAAAGACAATCCGGTTCTCATTTCGATGTGGTGAAAAGTCAAATCGTTGAAGGCTTATTTCATCTAAATAAAGGAGGGTTTTCTAAAGTTGTGATTGCTTATGAACCCGTTTGGGCCATTGGAACTGGAGAGACAGCATCTCCTGAACAAGCGCAAGAAATGCATGCTTTTATTAGAGGTGTTGTAAACGATAAATATGGTGCTGAAATTGCAGATGATACAAGTATTCTATATGGCGGAAGTTGCAAGCCTAGCAATGCCAAAGAGTTATTTGATAATGCGGATGTAGATGGCGGTCTAATCGGTGGTGCATCGCTTAAAGCGGACGATTTTGTTGCAATTATAGAAGCGTTGAAAAACAAATAATGAATTACTATAAGTGTGATTTTAGGATTAATCCTATTCTTCCCTTTAGAGATATTTTGATCGCCCAATTGGGCGATCTTGGTTTTGAATCTTTTGTAGAATCAGAAACTGGCTTTGATGCCTATGTCGCAAAACACCTTTGGAGCGATAATTGGAATTTGAATTCCGTGGATGGTTTTGATCAGGTTAAAGTTGACTATAGCAAGATTTTAATTGAAGATAAAAACTGGAATGAAGAGTGGGAAAAGAATTTCGATCCAATTTTAATTGGAAAAGAATGTTACATCCGTGCAACTTTTCACAAACCTGAGCCAAACTTTCCATTTGAAATCGTAATTGAACCGAAAATGAGTTTTGGTACTGGGCATCACCAGACTACAACGATGATGGTGCAGCTTGGTCTGGAGCTTGGATTTGAAGGAAAGCAGGTTCTGGATATGGGAGCAGGAACAGCCGTGCTCGCAATCCTTGCAGGTATGAAAGGAGCGGAGCCCATTACGGCAATTGACATTGATGAATGGGCATTTGAGAATGCCAAAGAAAACGTAGCTATGAATGGCTATGAAAACATTAAGGTTGAAATGGGTGGTGCAGAACTGCTTGGGCCTGAAAACTATGATGTCATTTTCGCAAACATAAACCGAAATATTCTTTTAGCAGATATTCCGGCTTACGTTAAGGTGCTGAAGGCTGATGGAAGATTGCTTCTCAGTGGTTTTTATAAAGAAGATATTCCGCTGATCGAAGAAAAATGTAAAGCGTGTGGATTAATATTCGAAAAGTCTAAAAATATTGACAACTGGGCAGCGTTACAATTTAAAACAAATTCATAAAAGTGCTGATGCGCAGATTATTACCTCTTGTTATATTCCTGTTTTCGTTTCAAGCAGCCGGTCAAAAAATTAAAAAATTTAGCAAAGAGCCGGAGGTTTATCTTCAAGAACTCAATGCTTTTTTAACTAAGGATTTAGATAAGAACAGAGGTGAATTATTGTACAATCAATTTGCGCCTATTTTCAATGATGGAACATTGTCAGTGGAAGCGCAAGATGCAATTGTAAATACAAGTAATAATCTTCAGAAAAAGCGAATTATAGATATTGATAATTGGGAGTTTTTTCTAAAGTCTATGGTTCACGCAGTAACGGCAGAAGATGAGTTAATTGTTGAGCCTTGGATTAAGTATTTGGATAATTTTACAAGAAAGAGCAAGAGTGCCGCTATTAAAAGTTACCTCACTATTGTCCATGAAGTTTTTATCAATCATCAGTTTATTTCAAATAAGAATGTAACGTGGCGTGCAGATGGCGATGATTTTCAAATTGATTTTGATGGTCAGCTTTTGGTTCGTGTAAATGAAATTGATCTTTTGGGGTTTTATAAAACCGATAGTACAGTTATAGAGGCAACAAGCGGTGTTTATTACCCAGCGGATATAAAATTTGATGGGAAAGGCGGCAATATGTATTGGTTGCGTGCCGGTTTAAGTGAAGATTCAGCAAAAGCTGAGTTAAGTAATTATTCAATTAACATTGAAAAAGTACAGTTTGCTGCAGATTCAGTATTCATTCAGTCCTATCTTTTTGAGGATCCTATTATGGGTAGGTTAGAAGAGAGGCTGACGACAAAGACCAAAGAAAACAATGCAACATTTCCACGTTTTTATTCTTATGAGGCCAATATTAAGAAAGTGAACTTGTATCCAGATGTGGATTTTATTGGAGGATTTTCATTAATTGGAAATGCATTTTATGGTTCAGGTGTTGAAGGCTCGCCAGCAGTCATGATTTTCAAGTATGATGATGAGCCTCTCATTACAACAAAGTCTAAACGCTATCTTCTAAAAGATAAATTGGTAAGCTCAAAAGAAGTTCAAGTAAAGTTAGTTATTGGCGGAGACTCAATATTTCACCCAAAGGTGTCTATTAAGTATCAACCAGAAAAGGGTTCTTTAGTTTTTAGTCGCGACAAAGAAGGCGTTTCACAAGCTCCTTTTATAAATACCTATCACGATTTAGATATGTACTTCGATGCCCTAACTTGGTTAAGAGGTCAACCTATTGTGAACATTAGTAATTTAAATTTAGGAGCGGTTTCTCCTGTGGTTTTAGAGTCTCAAGATTATTTCAGATATCAGCGATTTGAACAAATTCAAGGGTTGAATGATATAAATCCATTGTTTGATTTAGGACAAGCTTCTGAGTATTACGGGCGAAAAGTTTTGACTCTTGAAGAGATAGCTGAGTTTTTAAGAATGGGCAAGCAACCTGCGCATCGTTTTATGCTTGAAATGACTGTACAAGGGTTTGTGTATTATAATCAAGACAAAGAGGAGATTACGATAAAAGACAAAGTTTTTAATTACCTCAATAACATAAATGAAAAACGAGATTACGATGTAATACGCTTTGTGTCAGGCCTCGATGCTGGTGCGAATGCCTCGATAAGTTTAGAGAATTACGATATGGAAGTAAGAGGTGTTAATGCCATTGCTTTGAGTGATTCTCAGAAAGTTGCGTTGTACCCCGCGGGAAGAAAAATCACGGTTCACGAAGGTTTAGATTTTGACTTTAACGGAAAAATTACTGCAGGTCGATTTTCGTTCTGGGGAACTCAGTTCTTTTTTGATTATGATTTGTTTCAATTAAATATGGCAACAATCGACTCGATGCGTTTTAAGGTAGAGTCGTTTTACTCAGATATCAATGGAAATCGTGAGCTGGTTGATGTTAGAAATACGCTTGAAGATATTAATGGGGAATTGCTGATTGATAAACCCAATAACAAATCAGGAAAAGTTGATTTTTCCGAATATCCAATTTTTAGGTCAGGGAGGGAGAGCTACGTCTATTACGATAGACAAACTACTCATTTTGGGGCTTACAATCGAGATGAATTTTTCGTAGAGCTCGAACCTTTTGAAATAGACAGTTTGGACAATACTTCAACGCAAGGTTTGAAGTTTAGAGGAACCTTGACGAGTGCAGGTATTTTTCCAGACATACAAGAGGATATTCTAGTTCAAGAAGATTACTCCCTTGGTTTTAAGACATCTACACCTGAAGGCGGTTACATGGCTTATGATGGAAAAGGGAATTACGAAGGCGAACTTTCCTTAAGTCTTGAAGGCTTTACAGGCGATGGAGATATTGATTATATAACGTCTAATGCCAAGTCTGAAGAGTTCGTGTTTTATCCAGATAGTACGAATGGCGTAGCCTATGAATATGTTATTGTTGAGCAAGCAGGAGGTGCAGATTACCCGCCTGTTGATGCATTAAATGTTTGGGTGAACTGGCAACCAAAAAATGATGTTTTCTATACTAGGAGTGGAGAAACACCATTTAACATGTATGGTGATGTGGGCATGAAGACCGAAGGCGTTTTAGCTTATGGGCCTGAAAGACTCGGAGGAAATACTAAAAATTCATTTCTTGATGCTGAGTCCATTTCAAAGGACTTTTGGTTTAAGAACCGTGAGTTTAGTTCTGATTCGCTGGCTATTCGCATTCGAGCCAATTCTGAAGCGCCATGGGGTTTTGAGTTGAAAGACTCTCATGGATTTGTGAATTTTGATCAAGAAAAAGGAGAGTTCACGCGAAACGATACAGCGGGTTATTTATCCTTTCCTATTAATGAGTATATCGGTTATATGGATTTTGCAGAATGGTTTATTCCAGAAAAATCGATCGAAGTACAGAAATTAGGTGGAGTTGCACAATCGCATATGGTGTCTGTAAACCGTTATCAAGATTCCCTGCAGTTCAATGCAGGTTCGGCTAAATTTTTCTTAGTAGAAAGCTTATTAGAATCTTTCGATGTTCCGCATATAGATGTTGCTGATGCAAGGCTTTTCCCTGATAGTGGATACGTTGCTGTCGATCCAAAAGCAAAAATGCGCGTACTTGATCAAGCTACGCTTCTGGCAAATAGGGAAACTAAATATCACAACTTTTACGATGCAAACTTGACTGTTAAGTCTAGAAATAAATATTTTGGTACTGGATTCTACGATTATATAGATGAAGATGAAACGCCATGGCCTCTCTACTTTGAAGAGATTAAAGTTGATACTTCTGGTGCAACGATCGGTTTTACAAAACTCAAAAAAGAAGATGATTTCTATTTGAGCTCTTTCTTTGCTTATTATGGAAAAGTTGAGTTGACTGCAGATCAACAATACATGAATTTTAATGGATATACGCTCATTCAGCAAACGTGTGATAACATCGAAACGACCTGGTTCAAATTTGAATCTGTTATAGATCCAAAAAAGATAGTGGTAGTTCTACCTGAAGATAACCCAGCAACAAGGGGTGATAATCTTTATAATGGAATTTACATCGCACCGGATTCAACAAGTGGTTTCTCTGCATTTTTGACAAGAGGAAATACCATGGCCGACCAAGAGTTAATCTCTGCAACGGGTGTTTTGTTTTATGACCTAGAGCAAAATTCTTATGTCGTTACAACTCAAGAATTGTTAGATAACCCAGACGCAAGCGGGAACTATTTGATTTTAGACAATAGCAATTGTGTCACGACTGGTTACGGTAAACTCAGCTACAGTCCTAAAATGGGTCAAGTTGATTTGACTTCATACGGAGCAGTAATTCATGATTTAAATTCGGATAAAATTTCAATGGATATTGTCTTGAATTTCAACTTCTTCTTCGATGACAAAACTTTGGAGTATATGGCTGCTGAAATTTTATCAGCAAGTTCTGGTTCAGCAGCAAAGGTAGACCGAGATGCATACAAGGTGGCCTTGAACAACATGCTCTCCGAAAAGGAAAAAGCTAGAATTAATGATCAAATTAGTTTAACTGGCGGTATGGATAAAGTGCCAAAGTCAATGCAAAATTCTATTAGTTTTTCTGATCTAACTTTAGACTGGTCACCTGAAACAAGTTCTTTTGTAAGTGACGGTAAAATTGGGGTTGGAAGCATATTAGATATACCAATAAACAGAGCAGTTGACGGAAAAGTTGAGGTTATAAAAAAGAGTAGGGGTGATGAAATTTACATCTACTTAGAATTGGATGAGGGCGATTACTATTACATTCAATATAAAAGGAATCAGCTTCAGTTCTATACGAATGACAAAGATCTGATGATGACTTTTAGAGAGATTGACCCTAAGAAAAGAAGCCTTTCGGCAAAAGATGGTAAGCTTCCTTATAAGTACAATCCTGGTACGAAAGGAAAAGCAAATTTGTTCTTGAACAAGTTTGAGTAAATTTGTCAGCTTATTGAGAGTGAAAGAAGAATATGGATACGGAAGTACTTGTTGAAGAGAAAGTAAAAGAGGAGTTAAAAGATCTTAATCAAATAGTTCTTTACAACGATGACGTAAATACTTTTGATTGGGTGATTGAAAGCTTGATTGAAGTTTGTGAACATGAGCCATTGCAGGCAGAACAATGCACAATACTTGTGCATTACAAAGGTAAATGTGGAGTGAAAACAGGAGAATACAATAAGCTAGAACCAATTTGTTCAGCCTTGCTAGAGCGTGGTTTAAGCGCAGAAATAACATAATTAAAAGACATATTAAATAAGTTGCGAATGTTAGAAAGCATCTTATATTTGCAGCCGCTTCAAAGAAGCGAAAAGGCTCCGTAGCATAACTGAATAGTGCACCACATTACGGCTGTGGAGGTTGAAGGTTTGAATCCTTCCGGAGTCACTAAAAAAGTCCCAAGTTTACTTGGGACTTTTTTATGTGCAATTAAAAGTGTTTCTAAAAAAAGGATAGTCTTTTTTTTGCTTTCCGGATTACCCATTTCAATCGGATTAAATTAGCGGTATTAAATACTTAGGTTGGGTGCTAGCGTAGTCTTGATTTTAAGTCAAAATAAAAATACAATATTTATTTAAAAGCTTTTGCTAATTCAGAAATCAAATGTATATTTGACATGTTCCCGATCGGGAACAATTAGGTTTATTGGTTTGGTGTAAGGCTTGGGGTGGTTCCCAAGCCTTTTTTTTTGTCCGTTATTTTTAGTTTACTCAGAACTAGAGGAGCATTCTTGACATGGCTATCTCACTCTTTAGTGTAAATTATAATAATAGTATTAAAAGCTTATAAAGTTAGTGTTGAGACTCATCATTTATCAAGTCAAAATAAAAATACAATATTTATTTAAAAGCTTTTGCTAATTCAGAAATCAAATGTATATTTGACATGTTCCCGTTCGG
>Ga0102906_1001068_pt1 | contig 9532 bp, 7 predicted proteins | sample Colrivmet1556A02_FD_78498 | JGI IMG/M metagenome (GOLD analysis project Ga0102906, IMG submission 78498) | Estuarine microbial communities from the Columbia River estuary - metaG 1556A-02 | ecosystem: Environmental > Aquatic > Marine > Intertidal zone > Estuary | place: USA: Columbia River Estuary... | reverse complement strand
GTGAATGGTATTCATAATGCCGCTTTCCACCCCAATGGATTCGTGTAAAGGTTTGACTAGAGGCGCTAGACAATTGGTAGTGCAAGACGCATTGGAGATGATCTCATGATCACTCGAGAGTGATTGATGATTAACACCATAAACAATGGTGGCATCAATATCGGTTCCTGCTGGAGCGGATATCACTACTTTTTTAGCACCCGCTTTAAGATGTTTACTGGCCAGTTCGCGTTTGGCAAAAAATCCTGTGCATTCCATCACTACATCCACACCCAGATCGCCCCAAGGAAGTTGTTCAGGATCTCTTTGAGCAAAAACTTTGATCTCATCCCCATCGACAGTGAGCGAGTCTTCGTTTGCTTCCACTTCAAAAGGAAAAGTACCATGAGCTGAATCGTATTTAGTCAGGTAAGCATTGCTCTTTGAATCGCCTAAATCATTGATTGCAACAATCTGTAATTCATCGGTACGATTACTCTCATACAAAGCTTTGAGGACATTTCTTCCTATTCTTCCGTATCCATTGATTGCAATTTTTACCGCCATGATTCTCTCCTGCTCTATTGTTTTATCATTTCCATTAATTTCTGGTAGACATTCTCATCGGAAAAACCAAAATGTTCAAATAATTCTGAAGCCGGTGCAGACATGCCGAATGAATTCATTCCAATCACAACTCCATTCTTACCCGCATAACCTTTCCAAGAACTTGCGATGGAGGCTTCGATTACCATGACTTTATCAATGCTTGCTGGTAGAACACTTTGTTGATAATCACTGGTTTGTTTCTCAAAAATATCAAGGCATGGCATCGAGACCACGCGTATTTCTATGCCCTCTTCCGCTGCTTTAAGCGCTGCATTCATAGCTAATTTCACTTCGGATCCTGTGGCAATAATAATGGCATCGGGTGAACTGCTTTCGCTATACAAGATATAACCTCCAGATGCAATGCCCTCTATTTGAGTATCGGTACGATTGTATTGTGGCAGGGATTGTCTGGTTAAAATCAAAGCCGTTGGTTCTTTTCGATTGAGTATTGAAGATTTCCAAGCCACGGCTGTCTCCATGGTGTCGCAAGGTCGCCAAACATTCAGTCCTGGGATCAATCTCAAACTGGGTACATGCTCTACGGGTTGATGCGTTGGTCCGTCTTCACCCAAACCAATTGAATCGTGAGTGAGGACGTGTATTACTCCTAATTCCATCATGGCAGCCATTCGCAATGCGTTTCTTGAATAGTCACTAAACGTTAGAAAAGTGCCGGCATAAGGAATCATGCCACCGTGCAAAGCCATGCCATTCATGATAGCTGACATACCAAATTCCCTGACCCCATAAAATATATAATCGCCATTGGCATCATCTGGGGTAATTGCTTTGGATGATTTATGAAACGTGCAAACAGAGCCGGTTAAATCGGCTGACCCGCCTAAGAGTTCCGGGAAATCATCGGTCAATGCATTCAATGCGATCAGAGATGATTTTCGAGTGGCTACTGTGTCGGGTTCATTTTTTAGGTCCTCTAGAAGCACCTTAATTCCTTCAAATCTATTGTCTTCAATAGTGCTCTGCAATCTTTGCTCTAAGTCTTTATAAAGATCGGGGTGTTCTTTTTTATAGCCTTCCCAAAGGGTATTCCATGAGGATTCCAATTGAGATCCTTTCTCTGTTCCATCCCAAGCTTGTTTAATATCACTCGGTATTACAAATGGATCATGCTCCCATTTGAGTGTCTTTCTCACTTCATTGATCTCATCATCGCCCAGCGGCGCTCCATGCGTGTCGGCTGTGCCTGCTTTATTTGGTGAGCCAAACCCAATGACTGTTTTGCAAGCCAACATTGAAGGCTTATTAGTTTCATTCTTGGCCTCTTTGATTGCTTGACTGATTTGTTCAGGGTTATGGCCATCAATATCATCAATGACATGCCAGCCATAGGCTCTATATCTTGCTGCTACATCTTCCGCAAACCAATTATCCACCTCGCCATCAATGGATATTCCATTGTCATCATAAAAACAAATTAACTTACCCAACTTCAATGTTCCCGCTAAAGATGAAGCTTCATGGGACACGCCCTCCATTAGGCAGCCATCGCCGGTGAAGACATAAGTAAAATGATCAATGATATTAAAGTTGTCTTGATTGAACTGACTTGATAGTACTTTTTCTGCCAAAGCCATGCCAACTGCATTCGCAATGCCCTGTCCCAGTGGACCGGTGGTGGTCTCAATGCCTATATCAAGATCCAATTCTGGATGCCCGGCTGTTTTTGAATTGAATTGCCTGAAATTTTTTATGTCTTCAATGGATAGCTTATACCCGCTGAGATGCAAAAGTGAATAGAGCAACATAGAGCCATGACCATTGGATACAACAAAACGGTCTCTGTTGTACCAAAAAGGATTTTCAGGATTGTGAGAAAGAAAATCATTCCATAAAACTTCAGCAATATCTGCCATGCCCATTGGCATTCCAGGATGGCCTGAGTTTGCTCTTTGAACGGCTTCACAGGAGAGCATTCTAATGGCATTGGCTAACTGTATTTTTTCTATGATCTTGCTCTTCTTTATTATTGAGAGAACTATTAAAAATTACTGTATCAAAAATCGTAGTTCTATTTTCCACTAGTAGTTGATTTGTCGCAAGAGTTTTTAAAAAAACCCTGTAATTATCAAACTTATTGCTATAATCGTGTCCTTTGAAATTATTGATAACTATAGACTGGAGAGAACATGAGCACGAACTCTTATTTAATGACATCAGAATCAGTTGGTGAAGGTCATCCCGATAAAATGGCAGATCAAATCTCGGACGCTATCCTTGATGCCATATTAAAACAAGATAAAGGCTGCAGAGTAGCAGTTGAAACCCTTGTTAAAACAGGATTGGTTGTTCTTGCAGGAGAAATTACCACATCGGCTGATGTGGATTACGAAGCGATTGCTAGAAAAACAATCAAAAGAATTGGTTATGACAATGAAGCATTGGGGTTTGATGATCAAAGTTGTGAAGTTTTATCAGCGATCAGTAAGCAGTCTCCAGACATTGCGATGGGTGTTGACCGAGAAGATCAGAAAGAACAAGGTGCTGGTGATCAAGGTCTTATGTTTGGTTACGCAACCAATGAAACTGAAGAACTTATGCCTGCCACCATTCAGCTCGCACATCAATTGGTTAAAAAACAATCTGAAGTGAGAAAAAGTGGTGAGCTTGAATGGCTGAGACCGGATGCTAAAAGCCAAGTCACGATCAGATTTAATGATGGTAAACCTGATTTTATTGATACTGTGGTTTTATCCACCCAGCATGATGATATCGGTATGGATGAAATACAAAAAGGCGTGATGGATCATATCATTATGCCAACACTTCCATCGAATCTAATCAATGATCAAACTCAATATCTTATTAATCCTACTGGCAATTTTATCATTGGTGGTCCTGTTGGCGATTGTGGGTTGACTGGCAGAAAAATAATTGTTGATACCTATGGTGGCATGGCCCGTCATGGTGGTGGTGCCTTCTCTGGCAAGGACCCATCAAAAGTAGATCGATCGGCTGCTTATGCTTCTAGGTATGTAGCAAAAAATATAGTGGCTGCTGGCCTTGCTGATCGTTGTGAAATACAAGTTTCTTATGCCATAGGTGTTGCTAAACCGACATCGGTTAGAATAAAAACTTTTGACACCAATAACATCAGTGAAGAAAAAATTAATGAACTCGTTGAAACTAATTTTGACCTCACTCCCTATGGCATCATGAACATGCTTAATTTATTACAGCCCATTTATGAAAAAACGGCGGCCTATGGCCATTTTGGAAGATCCAATGAAGGTTTTCCATGGGAAGAAACGGATAAAGCGGAAGACTTAAGAAGCCAATCCGGTTTATAATTTAAAACGAATGAGACTACTAACTTTTAAAATAAAGAGATTTGAAAATGAATGAACTAGCAGAACAACAAAGCTTAAAAGATGATTACAAAATTGCTGACATTAGTCTTGCAGAATGGGGTGATAAAGAGATAAAAATTGCCGAAACCGAAATGCCTGGACTTATGAGCCTTAGAGAAGAGTTTGGAGCTGATAAACCATTACAAGGGGCTAGAATTGCTGGATGCTTGCATATGACAATTCAAACGGCTGTGCTCATTGAGACTCTTATTGAACTGGGCGCTGAAATTCGATGGTCCTCTTGTAATATATTTTCCACTCAAGATCACGCTGCTGCTGCATTGGCTAAAAAAGGTATGCCTATTTTTGCTTGGAAGGGTGAAACAGAAGAAGAGGCTTGGTGGTGTATTGAACAAACGATCCATGGCCCTAATGACTGGACTCCCAACATGATTCTTGATGATGGTGGTGACCTTACAAAGCTAATGCATGATAAGTATCCTGAAATGATGAAAGACATTAAAGGACTTTCAGAAGAGACAACAACTGGGGTTAAAAGACTCTATGACATGGTTAAGGATTCGTCACTACTGTGCCCTGCTTTTAATGTGAATGATTCTGTTACTAAATCTAAATTTGATAATCTCTATGGTTGCAGAGAATCATTAGTGGATGGTATCAAAAGAGCAACAGACGTCATGATTGCTGGCAAAGTTGCTGTGGTTGCTGGGTATGGAGATGTTGGCAAAGGTTCAGCTCAAAGTCTCAGTGCTCTTGGGGCAATTGTTTTAGTAACTGAAATTGATCCAATTTGTGCATTACAGGCTGCTATGGAAGGTTATCGAGTGGTCACTATGGATGAAGCTTGTTCACAAGCTGACATCTTCGTAACGGCTACTGGTAATTACCATGTTATCGATAAAGAGCATTTGGAAAAAATGAAAGACCAAGCCATTGTTTGCAATATCGGTCATTTTGATAATGAAATTAATGTTGCATCGATGAATGACTATGAATGGATCAATATAAAACCTGAGGTGGATCATATTGTTTTTCCTGATGGAAAAAGAATTATTCTGCTTGCTGAAGGAAGATTGGTTAACCTAGGTTGTGCAACTGGTCATCCTAGTTTTGTAATGTCTAATTCATTCACCAATCAAACTCTCGCACAAATTGAACTTTGGAATAATTCAGAAAAATACGACAATGAAGTTTATGTTCTCCCAAAAGCTCTGGATGAAAAAGTGGCTAGGCTGCATTTGGATAAAATTGGTGTCAAGTTAACCACACTAACAAATGAACAATCTGAGTATCTTGGTATTGCAAAAGAGGGTCCTTATAAGCCCGAAATGTATAGGTACTGATAAAAAAAATAGTTATTTATTGTTGAGAATTCTCTCTAATCATTTTGATTAAAGGTTGGAGATAATTCAATCTTAGTATTGGATCCTCAAGCTCTAGACATTTTTGCTTGTCTTCTATCTTTAAAGGTAATATTTCTGCAAATCTATAGCTCACCCATGAAGCACTATCTAGATTTATTTCATCTTTACTGTAGATGTTTACATCATCTAAAATAGCTTTTAGTAAAATCACTAGATTTTCAAACTCTTGTGGGGGCTTGTAATGCTCTTCCTTATCTAACTTTTCAATAACTGCAATATTTAGCCCATCGTCTTGTTTTGTGACTGTTATGATTTTAAATTTTTGAGTGCCAAGAGTCGTAATGCCCAATAAACCATCGTTACCTTGTTGCCAATCAATAATTTTTGCAAGCGTTCCTATTTGAAAAGTTTCAAACATTTTTGGATCTATTGATTCTCTGCTAAGGACAATTCCAAACTCTATATCCTCCCTCATACATCTGCTAATCATATCCAGATACCTGGGTTCAAATATCCTCAGAGGCAATCTGGAATCGGGATATAAAATTGTTCTTAATGGGAATAAGGGTATTTGATCTTGAGACATAACTAGATTGAGTTCAAACAATTGATTAATAATTCTTTAATCGGTAAAGAGCTTCTATTGGTCATAATGACTACATTATCATTCGGGTTAGCATTGGCTTTAATTTCACTGTCCAACTGACCTAAGTCTGATAGAACTGAGACATTATCTATCTTTGAGAAACCCTCTTTTATATCCCATTTTATATCATCAGAATCAATGATCCATGCATGCTTGCAAGACTGAAAAGATTCTAATAATTGTGGTTTTAAGCTGCCTGTTTTCATTGTATTTGAAGCCAATTCAACGACAGCAAGTGTGTTATTAGAACCCTGAATATCATTTAAAGAATTTATAGCTGCATTAATTGAAGTTGGGTGATGTGCAAAATCATCAAATAACTTAATTGTTGAAAATTCACCTATGTATTCAAGTCTTCTCTTTACACCAGGGAACTTATCAACCGATTCAATCAAATCTTCTTGATCTATTTTCAGCTCAGATAATGCTGCTACTGCAGCTATTGCAGCTAGAGCATTAAGCATATTATGATTTCCAAATATTATTGGGTTTAAAGCTTTTATTTTTTTATAATTTCTAAAGATTTCATACCCGCTACTAACCTTATCCAAAGACCATGATTCTGATTGTTGTGTGCCAAAGAATTCTAGTTCTGACCAGATGCCCATCTTAAAAAGATTGGCAATATTGGAATCTTCTTTGTTGGCTATGATTTTTGACTTTTGTGGCAATACTCTAATTAATTGATGGAATTGCCAAAGAATTTCTTCAACATCTTTGAAAATATCTGAATGGTCGTATTCAATATTATTGATTACCAAAACATCAGGATTGTAATGGATCATTTTTGATCTTTTATCAAAGAAAGCGGTATCGTATTCATCGGCCTCAATTACAAAATAAGAATCTGTGCCAACTGTTGCTGACTTGTTAAATCCAATGGGCACACCTCCAATTAAATAGCCTGTATCAATTCCTAAATCCTTCATCATAAAAGCAATGAGACTGGATGTGGTTGTCTTGCCATGGGTGCCGCTAACTGCAATCACTGTTTTATCTTTTAAGATATTATCCGCTAACCATTTTGGACCGGATGTAAAGTTAATTTTTCTGTTAAGAATCTCTTCAATAATTGGCATGCCCCTAGACATCACATTGCCTATGACAATAAGATCAGGGTTTATTTCAAGTTGCTCTGCATCGTAATTAGGAATGACCTCAATATTCAGTGCATGCAACTGATCGCTAATCGGAGGGTAACAATTTAAATCAGCACCAGTGACTCTGTGGCCCATCTCAGTTGCTAACGCAGCTAAACTGCCCATGAATGTTCCACTGATTCCTAGAATATGAAGATGCATAATGGCTCTATAATGCTTTTATAAGCTCGCTATTGAGCTTTGAACAATGAAATTAACAACGGCATAAGAAAATGCGGCAGTCATTGCAAAACTGGGATTGGACATCACTCGTGAAAAAATATGGGCCATTACAATGATCGACCATATCGCTATAGCCAATAAAGCTATAGATACAGCTGTTGGTATCTCAATGTCATTTATAGAGGCAGCATCCACCATTGAGTTAGATATGATGATAATGATTGGTGTGGCCATTATATTCAATATGGTTCCTGTTCCAAAGAGAGCTGATAACGCTTGTTTGAAGAAACTTAATGTCCCTGATAACTGCAATATTAACCGCAGACAAATGGACAATAAAACAGCATCAATAAAAAATGATTTTATAAAATCTTGAATCGAGACTGCAACACTAATACCAGAGTATATTTGAGAGAGAAAATAAAAGAAAAACATTAGGCCTAGGAAAAAACCAGATTTTGGTAAATCCTGAGGACTAGACTTCTTCAGCATAATTCCCCATAAAATTGTTAATAACTTAATCATTGCTTGTTAATTTTATTATAATCCTAGTAATAAATATTATTTATGGATAAAAATCAAACATCATTGTCTCTTCTTGATTCAGAAGATTCAATTAATCAGTTCATCAATCAAATCTCTCAATCAAAGAGAATTGGAATTGATACTGAGTTCATGAGAATAAGAACTTACTATCCAATACTTTGTTTAATTCAAATTTCTTCGGATTATGGTACAGCCTGTATTGATTGTCTAACGGATTCTGACTTATCTCAGCTCTGGAAGCTAATCTATGATCCTGGAATAAAAAAGATACTGCATTCAGGAAGACAAGATCTTGAAATCTTTTACTTACTCAATAAGCAAATTCCTAAGAATGTTTTTGATACGCAAGTTGCCGCATCACTGATTGGTTACCCATCGCAAGTGGGCATTAAAACCTTACTGAAGAATGAACTTGATGTTGATATCGATAAAACAGAAACAAGAAGCGATTGGACTCGAAGGCCTCTGAATCAAAAGCAAATTAATTATGGCTTAGAGGACGTACTGTATCTAAATCAACTGTATGATCAGATCGAAAATAAATTAACCAACAACAATAGACTGGACTGGGCACTTGAAGATTCCAAAAATATACTCACCGATGAAGATAGTATTTTTAACCCAAAGGATGCTTGGAAAAGAATTAAAAGCATCAAACGTTTAAATCAAAAACATCAAAGCTTAGCGATTGATTTATCAACATGGCGAGAGGAAAGGTCCATTGAAAAAAATATACCAAGACAATGGTTGCTGAAAGATAAATTACTTCTTGAAATAGCAAAGAAGAAAATAAAACCGGAACATATTTTCAATCATATTCAAGGGAGAACTAATTTAAGTAAAAATGGAGTCCATGAAATCTCTGAAGTGATTAAAAAGAATAAACAAGAATCCAATTTAGGAACGGAGAGCTTCAAAATACAAAAAGATAAAAATTATGTAAGACCCGATGTATTTGAAACATTGATTAATATGATTCTGAAGAAAGCAGAAATATTAGAACTGCCTCAAGAAACACTTGGTAGCAAGAAAGATCTGATTGATTTAATCTCAAAGAATGGGGGTCGATTGTCTTCAGGCTGGAGAAATAATATTATCGGTAAAGAGTTAACGAAAATTATCCAATCTTAGTTTAGAGCTCTAGGGTCTTAATAACACGATCATAAACATCTGCTATCTTTCCTTCTCCATCAATTACTTTGAGTAAATTTTTATGTTTATAAAAATCAATCAAGGGCTCAGTCTGCTCTTTATAAACATTTATTCTATTGGTTATTGATTCAACATTGTCATCTTCTCGTTGTATTAACTCGCCTCCAGAATCAATGCATTCATTAATTTCATCTTCACTTGAGAAATATACATTTAATGTTTTTCCTGTAATAGAGCATGTTCTTCTTCCTGAAAGTCTTTTGATCAATATTTCGGAATCAACATCCACAAGCAAAGCTGAACACAATGGCTTATTAATTGAATTCAGTAAATCCTCTAGTGATTGAGCTTGGTTTATGTTTCTTGGATAACCATCCAACACAAAACCATTTGCACTGTCTGGTTGTTGAAGTGATTCGCGAATCAAGTCCAGAACAATCTGATCGGATACAAGATTACCAGCGGCCATTATTTCTTGGACCTTCTTTCCAAGCTCCGTGCCTTGGTCAATGGCTTCTCTTAAAAGCATGCCTGTAGAAATCTGAGGAATATTGTAATCCTCCATTAATTTTTCCGCCTGAG
>Ga0102906_1001018_pt1 | contig 9723 bp, 8 predicted proteins | sample Colrivmet1556A02_FD_78498 | JGI IMG/M metagenome (GOLD analysis project Ga0102906, IMG submission 78498) | Estuarine microbial communities from the Columbia River estuary - metaG 1556A-02 | ecosystem: Environmental > Aquatic > Marine > Intertidal zone > Estuary | place: USA: Columbia River Estuary... | reverse complement strand
GTTTGTATAGTTGCTGAAAGTCTGAAGTGGAACCAAAAAACAAGGGCCCCCTAACTTGCTTAACAAAGACAGTTTCTTTTAAAGCGCTAGGAAAGGCCTTTTCATCAGGCCAAGCCTTTTCTTTTAACACTGAAACAACAGAAGACTTAGTGGTTAAGTCCCCAATTTTCTTCATGAACATTAGACACGAAATAATTAAACCAATTCCAACAGCAAAAATTAAGTCCCAGAACGTAGATAAAAACAAAACGATTAACATTATTAAAACCTCTGAGCTTAATTTTAGAGGCCCAAAAGAAAGATCTTTTGGCAGAGCAGGAATTGCCTTCAGCCCCTTGTAGTCCATAACACCAATCCCAACGGTTATTAATATTCCAGAAAGAACCGCACTTGGGATCTTAGAGGCAATAGGTCCAAGGGCTAATAAAACAAAAAGCAGCATAACCCCTGCAATCATACCTGAAAGCTTAGTTTTCCCCCCTGAGTTTATATTCACAACAGTTCTTATGGTTGCTCCAGCCCCAGGAATACCTCCAAAAATAGAAGCTATACTGTTTCCAATTCCTTGACCGATAAGCTCTTTGTTAGGGTTGTGCTTCGTTTTAGTCATGTTATCAGCGACAATACTTGTAAGTAAAGAGTCAATAGCACCAAGCAACGCCAGAGTAAAGCCAGTAAAGATATATGGGGTAATAGCGGAAAGTTCAAACTGAGTAAAAATTGCAAGTTGAGGCACAGGTAATCCACTAGGGATTTTTTCGATTGGAACGTAGTCGAGCTTAAATATAATAGCACACCCAGACATTACAATTAAAGCAACAAGCGTACTAGGGACTTTCGTCGTAATACGCTTAAAGCCGTAAATAATTAGAATTGTTCCTATTGCCAGCAACAGCTCTAACCAATTAATATTTTGTAAAGCCCTTGGCAGTAATTTTAATGCACCCACTGTTCCAGAGGCTTCTTTAGAGGCCAAGGTTTTAGACTCGCTGAAGATTTTTTCTTCGTTAATTAAAGCTCCTTTTTCAAGGGCGCTCTCAAAGTTCTCTAAAGCCAAAACGCCTTCTCCAGTTTCATCTTTTAAAATATTTTGAAGGACCACCTCTTTCGCTTGGGCTTTAAACGTGTTTACATATTCTAGATCTTCTTTAGGGTTGTAACCTAGAGAAGGTAAAATTTGAGTTAACAGAATAATCACTCCAATAGCGGTCATAAAACCAGAAACCACAGGGTATGGAATATACTTAATATATTTTCCAAGCCCCAACAGTCCAAGCCCTACTTGAGACAAACCCGCAATTAAAAAAACTGTAAGTATAGCAGGAAGCGCAACACTAATATCGCCATTATTTGCGGCGACAATTCCTGCAATCACAACCATACTCACAGCTGTCATTGGGGCTGTAGGTCCAGAAATTTGCGTATTAGTGCCTCCGAAAAGAGCAGCAAAAAAACTAATAAAAATAGCGCCATATAGTCCCGCGCTTGGACCAAGGCCTGATGACACTCCGAAGGCTAAAGCTAGTGGCAGCGCCACAACACCTGCTGTTATACCACCGAAAGCATCCCCTCTGAGGTTGGAAAAAAACTGTTTCATTATAATAGGAATTTTATTTAGACTTTACACAGCGAATAAGCTATGCTATTTAACTTGAAAAAAGTTAAACTAAATCAGGGGGAGGAGAGGTGATTTTTAAATCATTAATCTTAACAACATCTTTGTAAGGCCAGTGCAAAAATGAGGAAAGCTCCTCAAAAAAAGGTATTTTAAAAAAGGCGTTTAAGTCAAAGTCAAGCTCAGATAAATCATTAATCTCTTCTAAACCCTTGTTTTCAGCTTCTTTTTCTATTGTTAAAAAGACACCTAGCTCTTCACCTCCATGCGTTAAGAGCACAAACGTTGGCCCCGTTAAAACAAATAGAAAACAAACAGAAAGGATTAAAGAAATAAACTTAGAAACATGCACTTTACAATAGCTCATACGTAAAGATAGGATAAATCCTAATACTAAAGCTCTTTAAGTTTAGATTTTGCAATCCAGCCCGTTTCACCATTTTGCAACTTTACTTTTGACCAATCGGACTCATAGCGCTCAATCACCAAGACCTTAGTACCTTCATGCAACATAAAAACCGTTTCAGACCCAAGGTTTGGCTCTAATTTAACGTCGACTTCTTTTACAAAAACAATAGCGGGGTGTATCGATCGGTTAAGACTATCTTTATTAAACAACAACAAAAGAGAGCTTACCAACAGCACTAAGACAAGGCTGCTTGACACAAAAAACACTCTTTTCTTAGACTCAGAATAAGATAACAAATAACACAAAAAGAGCGTTACGAACAAAAAAGATAAACCGACGCACCGTATAGCCCAACCGTCTACGCTCAAGCTATTTAATGCTTAGTAAACCATTTTGAAAATCCACTTTCAGGGATTTGTTCAATAGAGTCAACAGTCATTTTTTGTGCAAAACCAAGATTAATTTCAATGTCTTTGCTGGCGGGATCAAGCAAGAGGGCTTTCTCGTAATAAAAAATACTTAACGCGACTTCATTTAATTTATAATAGCAATTTGCTAGGTTGTAATATAATGAAGCTGAGTGCAGGTTTTCTGATAAGACAGACCTATACTCGGAAGCCGCTTTTTGATAATTACCGGAGTTATAAAATTGATTACCACTTTCAAAGGACTCACCTGCTTGAGAACTTCCAATCAAACTAACTGCCCAAAAAATAAGAAAATACCTCATTGTTTTATTTTAATTGTTTGTCTAGTTTTATAATTACTTGTGCAGCTTTTTCAAAATCATTTTCCATGTCTACACTTGATAGCGGAGTATATCTTGCAATTTCACAAGAAGTTAAAACAGAAACAAACCCCTCCAAGTCCGTGAGACCTATCTTTTTATCATTTAATAATTCGCGGACTTTATCTTTACTAAAATCGCTGGTCTCTATCCTTAATTTTGATTTTAAATAATTGTGCAGTGCACGCTCTAAGGCATTGTAAAACTGATCTTTTTGACCTAGAGAATTTTTAGCCTCACTAAGATATTTACGTGCTAATCTGTTTGTTCTTCTAATTTTATTTCCTACAACGTCTAACGCCCTTGCTTTTCGACTTCTTATGAAAAACAGAAAAGCAGGAATTAACAAAAAAGGGCCTAACAGCAACACCCAAAATAAAAAAGATCTAAAAAATAACTTAGATTTAACAGGGCTAAAGTTGGCAGTTGTCCTAAAAGGTTGAAATTGTTTCACATCAGCAACGTTAGTGTTTTTATTCGTTTTACCTTCAGGCCTGTTGCTTTGTTCTGCCCCAGCATTAACTGTGATAATTAATCGCTCCGACCTGAGTGTTTTATAGCGCTTTGATTTAAGGTCAAAATAAGAAAAAGAAACACTAGGAATAGGATAGCTTCCTGGGTCATTTGGCACGACTGTATAGGAGTCTGTTATTCGACCTCTCATTCCAGAAACAAGCGTTCTTACTTTTTCAATGTGTTCTGGCTCATAAACCTCTAATGCACTTGGTAGAATTAGCGCCGGAAGCTTAAAAAGCTTTAAATTTCCATTTCCAGAAACTTCTAAATTAACCTCAAAGGCCTCAGAGGTTTTTAGCTCTTTTTTGTTTGTTTTTAGCTTAAAATCAAAAGACCCTACAGCCCCAGAAAAACCTTCTGGTTTTCCTTTTTCAGGAAGTGGTTTTACGTTAATAGTTCTCTTGCCAGCGGAAACTCTTCTATTGACAGTATTTGTAAAAGATCGGCCAAAGACATCTCTTCTGTTAGACGGAACCTCAACAGTAACATCAAGAGACAGCGGCTCTATATTTAACTTACCTGTTTTTTGAGGATATAAAACTGTTTTCTTAAGGACCACATAAAGGTAGTCTTCTCCTTTGTAGCTTCCTTGTTGCGCGCCCAAGCCTTCTACATCAATGTTTTGACTCCAAAAATCACTATATCGCGGCTTGTCTATTTCCCTGGAGTTCCGAACTCCAACCCCCTGAGCGACATATAATTTATACACCACGGTTATCGCTTCATTTAAATACGGTTTTGAATTTGAAACCTCAGCAACCAGGTGTATTTTTTCAGAAGCAATGTAATTGGGGTCATTAGGGTCTTTAGGCTTTTCTATAGCGGCGCTAACGCTTATTTTTACAGGAAGTGTTTTATAAACCTCTCCATCAATTTCAATAGTAGCTTGCCCTATGGTAAACACCCCTCTTTTTTTAGGAGCTAAAAAATAACTGTACGTTTTTGAAAACGACCGAACTCCATTAATCCAAGAATTATTTATTGACTGACTTGGCCCGCCAACCACACTAAAGTTTTTAAATTCAGGAGGCTCAAATTCGTCCCCATCTTTATTCATTGTAAAATCAATTCTAAGACGCTCATTAATCCCAAGCCGTTTCTTGCTTGTCTTTGCATTAAAAGAGACTTGTCCAGACAGAAGGCCTGAGATAAAAAACATAAATACAAGTAACTTTATTTTCATTTTACCAGTCTTTTTCACTTTTAACCTTAATCCCTTTTGTTTTGGACGCGTTCATTTTTTCTTGCACTTTTTTTTCTTCGTTATTCATCGCTTCAAGAAGATTTTTTACCTGTTGGGGAGATATTTTTCCAGGCTGAGGCTTTGGCCGTCCTTTATCTTTGTTTGGGTCTTTGTTCTCTTGGTTTCCATTGTCCTCCTTTGGTTTTCCGTCTTCATCTTCTTTATCGTTTCCTTCTTTTTTGTCTTCGTCATCACCTTCTTTATCTTTGTTTTTTTCTTCTTTATCTTTGTTTTCGTCGCTGTTTTCTTTGTCATCCTTGTCTTTATCCTTATCCTTATCCTTGTCTTCGTCATCTCCATCTCCATCTCCATTGCCTTGCTCTTTTGCACATTCTTGAGCGAGCGCTAAATTATAGCGTGTCTCATTGTCTGTGGGGTTGTTTCTTAAAGCATCTTTATAGGCTGATACAGCTTCCTGGCAACGCTTCTGTTGCATGAGTGTGTTTCCAATGTTATGATATGCGTTGTGCTTTTCTAATTTCGAGACGCTATTTTTAATCGCCTCTAAATGTCGAAGCATAGCTTCGTCGTAAAGCTCAGACTTATAGTATGCGTTTCCAAGATTATACGAGCCCACTACATTGTTTTGTTTTGCAGACACCCCTAAACGGTATTTTTTTTCAGCTTCTATAAAATCATCATCAACGATCGAATTTCCTTCAAAAATATAGTTATTCGACATAGAGAGCTGAGCTTCATCCTGAGCACTTCCGTAAAAGCTTGCTAAAAGAAAAAAGATTAGACGGACGTTATTAATTCTAAACCATCGTTTGTGCGGGACTTTAAAAAACAATATTAAACCTTTAATCATGCTCATAAGTTCTCATTAAATAAATTAAGACGCTTTAACCAAGCTGTTTTTCGTTCTAACAATAAGATGTCTAAAACCAATAAAAACAACCCGATTCCTAAAAACCACTGAAACTGATCTTTATATTCTGCGAATTCTTTTGCCTCAAACTCTTTTTTGTCCATAGCGCTTAAAACAGTTCTTATTTGCTCAACTACAGCAGCTGTTTGATTTCCAACGATGTAGGTTCCTTTCGCTTCGTTTGCAATTAACCTCAACGTTTTCTCATTTAACTTTGTAATAACCGTTTCGTTGTTTTGGTCTTTTTTATAACTAATTATTACACCATTTCTTTTTAGGGGGATAGGCGCTCCTTTTTCACTTCCAACCCCTATGGTATAAATTTTTATTCCTTCTTTAGAAGCGGCCCCTGCAACCTCAACACTTAAATTGTTGTGATCTTCTCCATCAGAGATTATAATTAAAACCCTATTTGTTTGCTCTTCATCATCAAAATAATTTCGTGACAACTGAATTGCGTCATTTATCGCTGTTCCTTGTGAGGACAGCATATCCGTGTTCATGCTTTGTAAAAACATTTTGGCGGATGCATAGTCGGTTGTTATTGGGAGTTGCGGGAATGCCTTTCCGGCGTAGGCAATAATTCCGACGCGATCACTTGTTAAATTATTGATTATTTGTGTTACAAGTTGTTTGGATTTTTCCAAACGATTAGGGGCTACATCCTCAGCCAGCATGCTTTTAGATACGTCGATAGCAAAAACAATATCAACCCCTTCCCTTTTTATAGTTTCAAGCTTTGTACCAATCTTCGGGTTTATTAACCCAATTACTAAAAAGCTAACTGCTAGGCAGAGAATTACAAACTTAAGCGCGGACTTAAAAAATGATAAATCAGGGCTCAACCTCTTAAGGACAATGGCGCTCCCAAAAGATTTTTGTGTTCTTTTTTTCCATAAAAAAGTCCACAAAAAGAGCAGTAACATCACAGGGATGATAATGAACGCCCAAAACCATATTTTTTCTTCTAATTGATACATTAAATAAAACTTCTAAATAAGGTGAATCTTAACAAGAACTCAAATAGCAACAATCCCAAAGCAAGCAAAATTAAAGGCCTAAATTTTTCTTCATAATTATAAAACTTAAACTCCTCTACTTCTGTTTTTTCGAGCGCATCAATTTCTTTATAGATTTCTTTTAATTTGCGATTATTAGTGGCTCTAAAATACTTACCTCCAGTTACCTCGGCAATTTCTTTTAGTAGTTTTTCGTCAATCTCTACTTGGATTCGCCCATACTGAAAGACACCATTTCTGAGCGCCACAGGGGATAAGGCCATTCCGTTTGTGCCAAGCCCGATAGTATATGTTTTAATGCCATACTCCAAGGCAAGCTCACTAGCGGTTTGAGGGTCTATAAACCCAGCATTATTTACCCCATCTGTTAACAAGATAATTATTTTACTTTTCACCCGACTGTCTTTTATTCTGTTGACAGCTGTTGCCAACCCCATACCTATTGCAGTCCCTCCAGTAATGATCGAGTTATACTTTATATCTTTTAAGGATTGTAGCACAACACTTTTATCACTTGTGACCGGAGTTTTAGTATAACTTTCACCCGCGTATTCCACGAGACCAATCCTATCGTTAGGACGCCCTTTAATGAAGTCCGCAGCGACATTTTTTAACGCTTCAAGACGGTTGGGTTTTAGGTCTTTTGCTAGCATACTTGCTGAGACATCAATGGCCATAACAATGTCAACCCCCTTGGTTGTTTTTGTTTTTGAAGAGACATTTACAGTCTGCGGACGTGCAAGGGCGAAGATAATAAGCATTATGGCTATTAAACGTAGGCTAAACAGTAGATGTTTAACGGTTGTCCAAACTGATTTATCTTGGAGACCTTTTGTATTAGAAACCTTTAGTTGCGCTGTTTGTTTTTTGTTTTTTAAGACATACCAAAACACCAACAACGGAACTATTACAAGTAGCCATAGAAATTCTGTTTGAGTAAAATCGATTTCTTTAAACATTATTTTTGTTCTTCTGTTAGTGTAATAAGCTCAATAGAGCCTAAGATACGTTCCATGATCTGATCGGCATATACATCATCTTCTTTCCAGGTTAAAACAACCTGTTGTAATAAATTAGGGGTGGAAAAGCCTAAAACAATATATGCTCCTTTGGAAAGCACATTATTAGTAACAAAATCTGCAGTTCCGAAGGTTTTAATACCCTCCTGTCCGTTGGGAGTTATAAATTGCTCATTTCTAGAAATAATATTTTTTGCCCCTTCTTTTTCAAATCGATCCAGAACCAACTCAGCAAATTTTAAAACATCAATTGGCACCTCTTTTTTGTTTTCGTTTTGCTTTGTTTTAGAAGCATACTTAGAACTTGTTACAAACACGTCTACTGGAGTGTCTTTCCCAGCATAAGCGAAGCTAACGAACTGAACACTGTCTTTTATCTCTTCAGGATATTTAATAGTTTGACGCTCTAGAACAACGGGAGTTGAAAGGGTGATTCCGGGCGCCCCATACTCACTTTTAACCCAATGTGCTTTTTCTAATAACAGTTTACTTGGGTTCCTAAGAACGGTGTCTTTTACGTTTGTAAACCCAGACCTAACAACAAGAACGGCAATTGAAATCACTAAAACCCCAACAGCACCCATTATGATCTGCCTCTGTTTTTTTCTTTTTTGTTTGTCTTCAATAGCCTTTCGGTATTCTAAGTCTCTCAACAACTCTTGCTCTGTAGGCTCAGGCAACCCTTCTTTGACTTGTTTAATTTCAAGCTCAATAGTACTTTTGTCTAGTTTTGCTAGCTCAAAGTCGGGCTGAGACTTTGCAAACTTAACTAAGTCTGCACGTTTTAATATTGTATCAATATTCCGAATAGTATTTGCGCTTAGATTAATTTGATTAGCGGCTTGAAGTGTTTTTAAACGAAAGACAAGCTCGTCTGTTGTGCTTTCTAGTGATTGGTCGTAAACTTTTTCGTCAAGATATTGCCTTAAGATCAGCGTTAAATCGGAGTAAAACTGTTTAACATCGTCATTTCTAAAATATTGATCTTCATTTAGTTTCTCAAGAGCAATTCTAGCACGTTCATATGGTGGAAGCGCAGCAACTTTCTCAGCTTCAGTTAAGGGTTTTTTATACCATATAAACCAATATATTATACCGGCAAGGACTATTATTATTAACAAAAAAAATACGATCCTAGCCCAAAGATTAGATCGCGTTTTTTCAACTTGCGTTATCGGCTTTATGTCAAATAGTTTTTGTTTAGTTGTGTCTACAATAACTGGATTTACCTGAACCTTTAGCGAGTCTGTATAAAATATTTTGTCACCAATTACAATTTTTTGTTTAGGAATTGTGTAGGTTCCAGAATCAAACTGAGTTAGCCCGTACGTTTTAGTTAACCTGTAATAACTCTCTTTTTTCGTGCTGTCTACAGGGTAACTATTAATAATTTCAAGCGGTTGAAACGTTTGTTCTTCAGAAAAAACAACCAGAGCTGTAGAGTCTGTGTCTACCTCAATACTGTATCGTAATTCTTCGCCAATTTTTATGGCGGTTGAGTCTATACTAGATGTCACTTGGCCATTTCCCGACAGAGAAAAAAGCATACAAAAAACTAGCCAAAGGCCAACTTGGCTTGAAAATTGTTTTATGTTTGACGTTGACTTCATATATCTATCCACGTTGTTTAAAATAGCCCAATAATTTTTTCACATAACTTTCGTCTACCCTGCAATCAAGAGCTCCAGCGCCAGATTTTTTAAAACTGTTTGAAAAGTAATCAACGCTGTCTTTGTAGCTTGCCTGATAGTTCCTACGAACAGATTTGGAAGCGGTGTTAACAAGAAAACTGGCACCCGTCTCTTGATCCTGAACCTGTATCATTCCCAAGTTAGGAATTTCAGCCTCATATTTATCATAAACTCTTATTCCTGTAATGTCGTGTTTGCCAGACGCGATTTTTAGGTTGTGTTGATAGTCTTTAGCCATAAAGTCAGAAAGAAGGAATACAATTGCTTTCTTTTTCATCACATTAGACAGGAACTTTAAGCCTTGAGCAATATTTGTTTTTTTACTATTTGGCTCAAACTCAATCAACTCTCTAATGATTCTTAACACATGAGAGCGCCCCTTTTTTGGGGGGATATACAATTCAATGGCGTCAGAAAACAAAATGAGGCCAATTTTGTCATTGTTTTGTGTTGCCGAAAAGGCAAGCGTGGCTGCAATTTCAGTAACGATTTCATTTTTAAATTGCGCTTCTGATCCAAATATTTTTGATCCAGACACATCGACCATCAACAT
>Ga0102906_1001008_pt1 | contig 9766 bp, 9 predicted proteins | sample Colrivmet1556A02_FD_78498 | JGI IMG/M metagenome (GOLD analysis project Ga0102906, IMG submission 78498) | Estuarine microbial communities from the Columbia River estuary - metaG 1556A-02 | ecosystem: Environmental > Aquatic > Marine > Intertidal zone > Estuary | place: USA: Columbia River Estuary... | reverse complement strand
TATATCTAGACGATTTTGAAAAAGCTCGATTAAGTTTTGCTAAATGCATAGATGTAGATCATGAAGATTATTCTTCTTTATATAACGTTGTGTATTGCTTTGACATGCAAAAAAATCATGAAAAAGCTATAGTCTTTCTGAATGCTTTTCTGGACAGGAGCCCCTATAGTGAGGTAGCTTGGCATCAATTAGGCCGTCAGTACTTTGTGTTAAAAAGATATAAAGAAGCGCTAACTTGTTTTGATTATGCGGTGTTAATTGACGAATCATTTATTGGTGGATATTTAGAAAAAGCAAAAACACTTGAAAAACTTGGTGAATTTGAAGGAGCTATTAAAAACTACATGCTAACACTAGAGTTAGATGATCCAACTGCTTTCGCATATCTAAGAATAGGAGAGTGTTATCAAAAATTAAAAAGATTAAATACTGCCATAGATTTTTATAAAAAATCAGTTCATGAGGATCCTTTTTTAGATAAAGGCTGGATTTTATTGACTGAAGCTTATTATGAACAAAAAGATTATCAAAAGGCACTGTATTATATTTCCAAAGCCTTAAAAATTGACGATTACAATGTTTTTTATTGGAGAAAGTATTCTGATATAAATATTAAATTAAATTGCTTTAAGGAGGGAATTAAAGGACTTGAGAAATGTTTGGAGTTAAATGACTGTTCGGTAGAAATTTACACTGCTTTATCTGATTTACTAATGTTTGTTGGTGATTTTAAAGCTGCATTTGAAGTATTAATTTTAGCCCAAGATACATACAAAAATACTGCTGAAATCGAATACAGGCTCTCCGGATTATCTCTAGTTTTTAATAATGAAAAAGAAGGGTTAACTCACTTATTAAATGGGTTGAAGATAGATTTTAATATGCATACCATTTTGAAGGATCTTTTTCCTTCTGTATTAGTCAATTCAAAGGTTAAAGAATTACTTTATAACTATAAGAAGGCTATGGAGTAGATGTCTTAGATTTTAACTATTCGTTCTAAAATAAAAAAAACTGAAAAAATCTTTCAGTTTTTTTTATTTGTGAGTGTATTTTTACTTTTTCAAGTATCTTCGTTACTATAAAAAAACTTTATGAAAAGATCGTTAAAAGACTATATTATCATTTCCTTGAAAGGAATGGCTATGGGAGCTGCTGATGTTGTACCTGGAGTTTCTGGTGGAACAATTGCTTTTATCTCAGGGATTTATGAAGAACTTCTTAATTCTATTAGCAGTTTTAATTTAAGTTTATTCTCTGTTTTGAAAAATGAAGGGTTTATGAAAGTTTGGAAGATGGTAAATGGTCGTTTTTTGTTAGCTCTTTTTATTGGGATTTGTATCAGTGTTTTATCCCTAGCAAAGTTGATAGAAAACTTATTAGAAAATCATCCCATACTAATTTGGTCTTTTTTCTTTGGCTTGGTATTAGCTAGTATAATATACATAGCCAAGCAAATAAAAATATGGAATATCAAATGTTATTTATATCTCATTTTTGGATTAATATTTGCATATTACATTACTACATTAAATCCAGTTTTAACACAGAATTCTTCTCCTTGGTTTTTATTTTTAGCAGGTATGATTGCTATTTGTGCTATGATTTTACCTGGTATTTCGGGTTCATTTATTTTGGTGCTTTTAGGAGCGTATAAGCCTATTTTAAATGCAATTAATACAAAGGATTTTTTCAGTATAATTATTTTTATGGCTGGAGCTATTTTAGGATTATTAACTTTTTCTAGGGTCTTGAAATGGCTGTTTTCAAAATATAAAAATTACACCTTGGCACTGTTAATTGGTTTTATAACTGGTTCTTTAAATAAAATTTGGCCATGGAAAGAAACCATTTCGTGGAGAACTAATTCAAAAGGAATTGAGGTTCCATTTAACACAACAAGTGTTTCTCCTTTTTCATTTGATGGTGATTCTAAACTATTAATGGCTGGTTTACTTGCAATAATTGGGTTTAGTCTTATTTTATTATTAGAAAAATTAGCAGTTAAGAAAGAGTAATGTCAAAAGAAAGAAACTTTACAGATAAATTAATTCTTTTTTTTAAAGGAATAATTATGGGAGCGGCTAACAAAGTTCCTGGAGTTTCTGGAGGAACGGTGTCCTTTGTGTTAGGTTTTTATGAGGAATTAATTTATTCATTTCAAAAATTTAATTTAAAAGCTTTTAAATTGATTTTGAATGGTAGATTTAAAAGTTTTCTTAAGTATACAAATTTCCAATTCATTTGCATCATTATTTTAGGAAGTGTATTCAGTTACTTTAGTGTTTCCCTTATTTTAGACTTTTTTTTAAAAAACTTTGAGCTGTATGTCTGGAGTTGGTTTTTCGGAATGATTATTGGCTCTTTATACTATATAGCTAAAGATTTTGGTGATTGGAGTTTTAAAAAAATAATTTTTGTAATTATTGGTATTTTAATTGGCTTAGGAATTAGCTTTCTTACCCCTGCAAAAGAAAACGATAACCTTTGGTTTGTTTTTATTTGCGGTATTATTGGTGTTTCAGGAATGACTCTACCAGGACTATCGGGTTCATTTATTTTAATTTTATTAGGTAACTATGTGTTATTATTGGTAGATTCAGTCAATGTTTTATCAGGGGTTATCAAAGACATATTGTCATTTAATTTTGATTTCTTTAAAGACCCATTAAAAATATATTATTTAAAAATTATTGGAGTTTTTACTGCTGGCTCAGCTTTTGGTTTAGTTTCCTTGTCTCACGTCTTAGGTTATGTTTTAAAACGATGGCATCAATTAGTTACTGCTATAATTATTGGTTTTATAGCAGGATCCTTAGGAATTGTTTGGCCATGGAAGGAGAAAATTTTTAAAATAGAAAATCAAAAATTAATACTAGATCAACAAGGTAATCAAGTAATTGAAAATTATCAACGTTATTTTCCTGAGATTAATGATCTTACAACTTGGTTTGCCATTTTTTATATTTTTTTAGGAATAAGCTTAATATTAGTAATAGATTTTTATGGAAGGAAAATTAAATAACATATTTTTTGGTTTGCTAGGAAAGAATATTTCATATTCTTTTTCTAAGAACTATTTTTCAAAAAAGTTTAGGAATCTTCAGTTGAACCATCATAAATATGTCAATTTTGACATTAAAAAAATACAACACTTTCCAGAAATTTTAAATGAGTTTAAAACATCTCTTAAAGGTTGTAATGTTACTATACCTTTCAAGGAGTCTGTTGTAAACTATTTAGACGAGGTAGATACAATAGCAAGTGAAATAGGAGCTGTGAATACAATAAAGTTTACAAATGATAGGAGGTTAATTGGGTATAATACTGATGTTTTTGGTTTTGAGAATTCTTTAATTTCACTTTTGAAAACTCATCATACCAAAGCTTTAATTTTAGGAACTGGTGGGGCTTCAAAAGCTGTAGCCTATGTTCTTGAAAAATTAAAAATTGATTATTTTAAAGTGTCTAGAAATCCTTCAAGGAATTCAGAATTATCCTACACTGATTTATCAGGTAAATTACTAAAAGAATATTCTATAATCATTAATACTTCTCCTTTAGGAACTTATCCAAATATTAATGAAAAGCCAATGATTCCTTATCAATTTCTGACACCTAAACATTTGTTGTATGATTTAATTTATAATCCAGTCGAAACAGCATTTTTAATTGAAGGTAAAAAACGTGGAACTCAAGTAAAAAATGGACTTGAAATGCTTGAGTTACAAGCAGAAGAATCTTGGAGAATATGGAATAAATAGTTTTGAATCATGTTGTGATTCTTTTGTTGTTTAGTGATACATTGCTATCTTTATACTTAATATTATAGGAACCTTAAACATTGTAGATATGTTAGAATCGAATGAAGATAAAATTAACGATAAGAAAACAACCCAATCAAAAGAGGACGCAACTGAACTAACTAATAAAGTTGACATTTCGGAGTCAATTATAGAAGGTGTAGATGGTCAAGAATTAGAAGTTGAGCATGAAGTCACGAAAGCTACTAATACTGAAATAGTAACTGATGAGTTAAAAGCATCTGACACTCAAGAAAAAGTTATTATTGAAAAAGTAGAAAAATCCCAAGATGCTGATATTGTATTGAAAGAGAATCCTGATAAGGTTGAGAAAAATACTGAACAAGAAAAACCTAATAAAGAAGTTGAGGCCATAGCATACGATACCTTAACCCTTGAAGAGCTAACAGTTGCTCTAGAAAATTTAATACATACTCAAAAAATCCAACATATTAAATCCTCTGTGGAAGCAATTAAAAGCGCTTTTAATTTAAAGTTTGGAGCACTTTTAGCAGAGAAAAAATCAGTATTTCTAGCTGAGGGCGGTAATACAATTGATTTTCAATATTCCAGCCCAATAAAGTCTAAATACAATAAGTTACTTTCAGATTATAAAAAACAAAAAGAAATTTATTACTCTAATTTAGAAAAACAATTAAAAGATAATTTAGAAAAAAGAGTTCAAGTAATTGAGGATCTTAAGGTTTTAATAGAAAATGCGGATACAAGTACTATGTATAAGCACTTCAGAGATTTACAGAATTCATGGAGATTAATTGGTCCAGTTCCTAAAACAAAATATAATGATACTTGGAAAATATACCACCATCATGTAGAGCGTTTTTATGATTTATTACATTTGAGTAACGATTTTAGAGATTTAGATTTTAAGAATAATTTAGAGGAAAAATTAAAACTAATTGAAAAAGCAGAATTCTTAGCTGAAATGCAAGATGTCAATGCTGCGTTTAAAGAATTACAAGGTCTACATAAAACTTGGAAAGAAGATATTGGTCCTGTAGCTCGAGAAATGAGAGATGATGTTTGGAATAAATTTAGCGCAGCCACAAAAATCATTCATGATAAAAGGCATGATCATTTTAAAAGTATGAAATCTCAATATGTTGTTATTATTGAAGCAAAAATGCTAGTTATTGATGAAATTCTTTCCTATGACTCCTCTAAGAATAAGACACATAATGATTGGCAGAAAAGTATAAAAGATATAGATGCGCTAAGAACAAAGTATTTTGATGCCGGTAAATTACCCTATTCAAAAAGTGAATCTATTTGGAAAAAGTTTAAAGAGGCAACCAAGCAATTTAATCGAGAAAAAAATAAGTTTTATAAACAAGAGAAAAACTCTCAACAAGAAAATCTTCAAGCTAAATTAGACCTAATTAAATTAGCAGAATCAATTAAAGACAGTGAAGATTGGGAAACTACGACAAACACATTTAAGAAAATACAATCTGATTGGAAAAAAATAGGACATGTCCCTAGGAAGTTTTCAGATGATATTTGGAATAAATTTAAGACATCTTGTAATTATTATTTTGACCGTTACCACAATCAGAAAAACGCATTAAGCGACGATCAAAAAGAAATTATAGCCCAAAAAACTGCCTTTGTTGAAGCTCTTAAAGTTGAAGATTACACAACTAAAGATTCTTTAACAATCTTAATGGATAGTTGGAATCAGTTTGGAAGTACTCCTAGAGGATCAAAAGCTGTTGATCTCCAATTTAATAGATTTATAGATAGCCTATTATCAAAACTTTCTTTAGATAAAAATGAAATTGTTTTATTGAAATTTAAAAATATTATAAATGGATATCTTGCAAATAATGATAATAGAAAATTAGATTCTGAACTTGTATTTGTTAGAAAAAAAATTGATGAATCAATTCGTGAAATTCAACAATTAGAAAATAATTTAAGTTTTTTCTCTAATGCTTCGGATGATAATCCTATGGTAAAAAACGTTCATAAAAATTTAAATACTTATAAGAACGGATTAAAGGTTTGGAAAGATAAATTAGCTTATTTAAGATCACTAGATTATTAATAAAATTGATTTTTAAATAAAAAAAAACTCAGACAAAAGTCTGAGTTTTTTTTATTTTTAAATTGTTTTAAGCAAAAAGACTATCGATTTTTTCTTTTTCCTCTGCTGCTAAATCAGCATCAATTAAAATTCGTCCACTATGTTCATCGATTGTGATTTTTTTTCTGTTGGCAATCTCTAATTGAATTTGGGGAGGAATAGTAAAGAAAGACCCACCAGAAGCACCACGTTCAATAGATACAACTGCTAGTCCATTTTTTACTTTATTTCTAATTCTTGTATACGCAGTTAACAAGTGATTGTCAATCGAAGCTGAAAACTCTTTTGATTTATCTAATAATAATGTTTCTTCTTTTTCAGTTTCTTTTAAGATAGAATTTAATTCTGCTTTTTTATGATCTAAGTGAACTTGTTGTTTGTCTAGCTTTTCTTTAGTTGTGGATATAACTTCGTTTTTTTGTTCAATTTTAGCTTGAAATTCTTTAATGCGTTTTTCAGATAATTGAATTTCTAATTCTTGATATTCAGTCTCCTTTGCCAAAGAGTCAAATTCTCTGTTATTTCTAACATTTTTTTGTTGCTCTTCATATTTTTTCATTAGTGTAATTGATTCCTCAATGGCTAGTTTCTTGTTATTGATGTCTGTCTCTAAGTTTGAAACATCTTCAGATAAATTAGAAACTCTAGTATTTAAACCTGTTACCTCATCTTGTAAATCCTCAACTTCTAATGGTAATTCACCTCTTACATTTCTTATTTCATCTATTCTAGAATCAATTAATTGTAAGTCATAGAGTGCTCTTAACTTTTCTTCTACAGTAACTTCTTTCTTCTTTGCCATGTTTATAAATAATAAATTGGATTTGTACTTTTTTCTGATAAAATGATTGCAAAACTAGTGAATTTTTTTGTAAGATACTCAACCAAAAGGTTTTTTGTAAACTGTTCACTTTCATAATGTCCAACATCGATTAATAAGATTTTTCCTTCAGCTTTAAAAAAATCGTGATACTTAAAATCTGCACTGATATAAACATCTGCTTTTTTGTGTATTGCATCAGCAATGGCAAAACTGCCTGATCCACCCAGAACTGCTACTTTGTTCACTAAATTCCCTGTTGGATTAGAAAAACGAATTCCATTCGTTTTAAAAGTTTTCTTAGTAAACTTTAAAAAATCTTCCTCTTGCATGGGTTTAGGTAAATCTCCGATCATACCCATTCCAGTATTGCCATCCTCTTTAGGGAGTAATATGTTATAGTTTATTAATCCTAATTTCTCACACATTTTTGCACTTACACCAACTTTACTATTATCTAATGCAGTATGAGTAGCATAAATAGCAATATTATTTTGTATGGCCTTCAAGACTACTTTTTCAACGTATGAGTTTCCATTTATCTTTTTCAAACCACTAAATATTATAGGATGAAAACTTACAATTAAGTTGCATTTTTTTTTAATAGCTTCATCGACTGTTTCTTCTAAAGTATCTAAAGTTACCAGAATTCCCTCAACTTCAGTAGTTTCATTGCCGATTAATAAACCCACATTATCAAAATCTTCTGCTTGGTTTAATGGAGCAATTTCTTCTAAGTAGTCACTTATGTTTTTTATGGTCATATTCATCTTTATTTATTAAGGACTTTCCATTAAAAATTTTATTTTTAAAATAAAATTCTTTGGTAAACATACGATAGTTTAAATATCATTCTCAAAGTTACTATTTTAATTAAAATTATATGAAATACTTCTCTTACTTTTTTTCTATTAGCTAGATTAAAAATAGAAGAAAAATTTTATTGTATTTTCGTATTAATATCACATTTTCAAGGTTTATCATTTAAAAAATAATTTGTGAGTATACTTCGATTTTTATTATTTCCATTTTCTCTATTATATGATTTAGTTACACGCTTTCGTAATTATTTTTATGATGTAGGTTTCTTTAAATCTAAAACTTTTAATATTCCAATTATTGCAGTTGGAAATTTAAGTGTTGGAGGAACTGGAAAGACTCCTCAGATAGAATACTTAATCAGGTTTTTACAAAAAAAATATAAAGTAGGAGTGTTAAGTAGAGGTTATAGTAGAAGAACCAAGGGTTTTATTAAGTTAGAAAACACTCATACATCTGAAGATGTTGGTGATGAGCCTCTACAATATTTTAAAAAATTTCCAAAGATTCTTGTTGCGGTTGACGAAAATCGTGCAAATGGTATTCAAGAGCTTCAGCAAAAACAACCTCTAGATATTGTTTTGTTGGACGATGCATTTCAACACAGAAAAGTAAAGGCAAATTGCTATATTTTATTAACCAAGTATGATGATTTATATACAGATGATTTTTTATTGCCTACCGGGAATCTAAGAGAAAATATAAAAGGAGCAAAAAGAGCACATATTATTGTAGTGACCAAATGTCCTGTAGATCTTACTTCAGAAAAACAACAAAACATAAAAATAAAATTAAAAGCAACCCAACAACAGCATGTCTTTTTTTCTAATATTAAATATTATAACTCAACTTCAGGCTTCCTCAATATTCCTTTAGAATCTTTGAGTGATTATGAAATATTACTAGTTACTGGTATTGCCAACCCAGCACCATTAGCTTCATTCATAAAAGCTAAGGCGAATAAGGTTCATCACCTAATATATTCAGACCATCATCATTTTTCTTCAAAAGAAATTGATATTATGATAACTAAGTATGCTGCAATAACCTCAGAAAAGAAAATACTTTTAACCACTGAGAAAGATTATATGAGGTTGTCTGGTAAGATCTCTTTTTTAAGTTACCTTGAAATGTCTACTAATTTTATGGAATGTGATAGTCAGTTTATCGATTCCGTAAAATTATTTTTAAATGAGACTAATTTATCTGCAAAAGGTCTTGAGTAAATTTTAAAAAAGAGAATAGGTTACCCTATATTTTTCTATTTATGGTTTTTAGGAAATTCAACTAGTATGGTGATTCCTTTTTTTATGTCTTTCCAGTTTTTTTCGTCAAATTGAATGCCAATTACACCACTAGTGCTTACATGGTTAATTGGTTTACTTCCAAATTTGTTAACAAAAGTGTTAATGCCATGGTCATGACTAAAAATTATAGCTGAATCAAAACTATTGTCAAGAGCTCTGACAGTTTTTACGAGATATCCATCACTGAAGTTATACAGCTCTTTTTTGATTTTAAGATTTGAAAGAGGATAGTTGAAATTTTGACAGAATATAACACTGGTGTGAAGTGCTCTGATGGCTACACTTGAAATAAACACATCAGGTTTATTAATTTTTTTAGATAGAAATTTAGATATTAGATGAGCATCTTTAATTCCTCTTTTTTTTAAGGGTCTATCAATGTCGTTGACACCTTGATATTCCCAAGATGATTTTGCATGCCTAACAATGTATAATGTTTTCATCGATTAATCTTTCACATTTTAATCTTAAAGCAAGATAATTATTATTATTTAATATTGTTTATGAAATCTAAAACCTTCTTTATCATAGAATACTAAAATACAAGATTACTATTGTAATAATGTAAACTTAAATAATTAAGGTTCTAATCTCTCAATTTCCCATGATAAATCTTCTTTTAACCTGTAAAGAATTCTGTCATGCATTCTGTTGGGTCTACCTTGCCAAAATTCAATAGCTTTTGGTTTTACCATGAAACCACCCCAATAAGGAGGTCTTGTGATTTCTTTTCCTTTAAATTTTTTTTGAAATTTTTGAAGGTTTTTTTCTAAAATCTCTCTAGACTCAATTACTTTACTTTGGTTAGAGGCCCAAGCACCAAGTTGACTTCCCGTTGGTCTAGATTCAAAGTATCCATCTGATGATTTTTGCGATAATTTTTCAGCTTTACCTTTAATGATAATTTGTT
>Ga0102906_1001006_pt1 | contig 9777 bp, 8 predicted proteins | sample Colrivmet1556A02_FD_78498 | JGI IMG/M metagenome (GOLD analysis project Ga0102906, IMG submission 78498) | Estuarine microbial communities from the Columbia River estuary - metaG 1556A-02 | ecosystem: Environmental > Aquatic > Marine > Intertidal zone > Estuary | place: USA: Columbia River Estuary... | reverse complement strand
GAAGAAACATATCAATCATGGAATGGAGTTGATTCTTCAACATTGGCAACAGATAGAACCAGTAACTCTGCAGGTGCACTTTATGATGACAATTGGAATGTTTTAGGCTATTACGACAACGAAGTAGATAATTACAGTCAAGATCATTACCAATTGCATTGGACCCAAAAGATTAATGCAAAATGGAGTTTTACACTTTCAGGACATTATACTTATGGTCGTGGATATTACGAGCAGTATAAGCAAAATGAAGGTTTTGCTGAATATGGTTTAACACCAATCGTTGTCGGTTCAGATACCATTTCGTCTACAGATCTGATAAGAAGAAAATGGTTGGACAATGACTTTTATGGAACGGTTTTCAATGTGTCCTACAAACAAAACGGGTTGAACTTGATTTTAGGTGGAGGTTACAACGAATATGTTGGAAGACATTATGGCGAAATCATTTGGGCGCGTAATGCTTCAGATTCTGAAATCAGAGACCATTACTACGACAATGAAAGCAAAAAGACAGATTTGAATGTTTATGTGAAAGCGAGCTATGATCTATCAAGTCGCCTCTCAATTTTTGGAGACCTTCAATTAAGAAAAGTAGATTACAATGCTTCTGGCGTTGATGACGGGTATCTTTTTACTTTCGAAAACAACAATGTGTTTTTCAATCCTAAAGCTGGAGTAAATTACCAATTAAAGGATAACTCTAGAGTGTTTGCTTCATTTGGTGTTGCGCACAAAGAACCTAATCGAACGGATTTACTATATGCAGATCCTGACGAGTTGCCCGTTGCAGAGCAATTGCAAGATTTAGAAGTGGGTTATCAAACAGTTTTAGCCGATGGTCAGACAACCCTAGAATTAAATGGGTTCTATATGTTTTACAATAACCAGTTGGTGCTGACCGGAGAAGTTGATAATGTTGGTTCTCCAATTCGTAAAAATGTTGGTCAGAGTTACAGAACAGGAATTGAGATAACTGCTGTTTTTCAACCTGTAAATTGGCTCAGATGGTCACCTACACTTACTTTGAGTTCAAATAAAAACACAAACTATAGAGAAGAAAAATATTCAAGTTCAGACCCTGACTCAACTTACATTAAAGACTATGGCAATACGTCAATAGCCTATTCACCTGGAGTTGTAGCTGCATCTAACTTAGAGTTTATGCCAGTTGAAGGATTGTCATTAGGGCTGTTTAGTAAATACGTGGGAGAGCAATATTTATCAAACTCTGACAATGAAAACCATAAGTTAGAAAGCTACTTTATCAATGACATTCGTGTGGCTTATGACATTCCAGTAAAGGGATTAAATCAATTGAAAGTTTATTTTAACGCTTATAATGTATTCGATGTGGCTTATGTATCGAATGGATATAAATGGGGCCCTGATCCGTATTATTTTGCTCAAGCAGGGATAAATTTCATGGGTGGAGTTCACTTGAAATTCTAAATAAAAAAGTCCCGATTCATCGGGACTTTTTTATTCGTTTTTGGTCGAACTGAGCAAATCATTTTTTCTATTTTCACCACTCATCAGAAACTACCGTTTATGAGTGCTGTAGCCTCCGTGAGTTCTCCTAAAAAATTTGGAACAATACATGTTTTCTTAACTGCGATAAGTACCATTTTGGGTGCAGTTTTGTTTTTGAGATTTGGCTGGGCTGTTGGAAATGTTGGATTTTGGGGAACCATAGGAATTGTCTTATTAGGACATTTGGTTACCATTCCTACAGCATTAGCACTCGCAGAAATTGCTACGAATCAAAAGGTTGAAGGAGGAGGTGAGTATTACATAATTTCTCGTTCATTTGGGTTAAATATTGGAGCGGCTATAGGGTTTGCGCTTTACCTTTCTCAAGCAATTAGCGTGGCGTTTTACATTGTAGCCTTTGGCGAGGCTTTTGGAATTGTGAAACCCTACATTCAAGACTATCTCAATGTTGGTCATATAGACAACCGCTTTTTTACTGTCCCAGCGCTTTTAGTATTAATAGGGATTATTTTGTACAAAGGCGCCAATGTCGGGATGAAGGCGTTGTATTTTGTTATTGCCATACTCTTTGCTTCATTGGTTTTTTTCTTTGTTGGAAATACGCCATACGGTAATGATTTTACTTCTGAATTTCTCCAAAGACACATCGACAGTCCAAACTCATTTTTCTACGTCTTTGCAATTGTCTTTCCCGCTTTTACGGGGATGACAGCAGGAGTTGGGCTTTCTGGAGATTTAAAAGACCCAAGTAAATCAATTCCTTATGGAACACTTGCCGCAACTCTTGTCGGAATGTGTCTATATATCATCATAGCTTTTAAGATGGCTAAAATGGCATCTCCCGAAGACTTGGTAGATACTTCAAGTTTAGTAATGAGCAAAATTGCAGCTTGGGGTCCTATCATTCCACTAGGATTAGCGGCTGCAACCATAAGCAGTGCTATCGGGTCTTTATTGGTCGCACCTCGTACGCTTCAAGCTTTAGCTAAGGACAGAATCTTTATGGCTAAACCGATAAATAGCTTTTTAAGACATGGAACAGGCGAGCAAAACGAACCGAGAAACGCAACACTTGCTACGGCAGTTTTGGCAATGGTTTTTGTTTTGATTGGCGATGTTAATTTCGTTGCAGAAATTATTTCCATGTTCTTTATGGTTACCTATGGCTCGCTATGTTTAATCTCGTTTTTCCAGCACTTTTCTGGCGATCCGGCTTACCGACCGTCTTTTAGAAGTAAGTGGTACATTTCATTGCTAGGGGGCATTGTGTGCTTCTTCCTAATGTTTAAAATGAACTCAGTCTACGCGCTCTTGGCAATTACGGTTATGGTAGTGAACTACTTTGCAATAACCCTTACAAGCTCAAGAAAAGAAGGGTTAGCGTTTATGGTTCAAAATGTAATTTCTCAGTTTGCCAGACGAATAATGATTTTCCTTCAAAAAGCAGAAAAGGAACAAAGCGTTGAAAATTGGAGACCTTCTGTAATTTGTTTATCTCAAGACTCATTTAAGAATTTGTCAAATTTTAACTTGATGAAATGGATAGCGGATAAATACGGTTTTGGGACTTACATTCACCTGATTGACGGATACTTTAGCACTGAGACGCAGAAAGTGGCAAAGGCAGATTTAAAACGCCTGATTAAAATGACCAATGTGGCTAATTCTAACTTTTACGTTGATACTCTAATAAGCCCATCCTTTACTTCCGCCATAGCACAAATAGTTCAATTGCCCGGTATTTCGGGTCAAGACAACAACATGATTTTGTTCGATTATGTCGAAGGAGATGAAAAAGGTTTGACTCAGATTTTAGAGAATTATGGTTTATTAAAAGCCGCCAGTTTTGATACATGTATTTTAAAAATAGCAGATCGAGATTTTGGCTTTCAAAAAGATATCCATATCTGGATGTCTCCCTATGATTTAGAGAATGCCAATTTAACTGTCATTCTTGGCTACATTTTGTTGGGTCATAATGACTGGAAAAATGGACAGATAAAAGTATTTGCAGCATTCCCAGAGGACGAATTGTTAGAGCAAAAAGAAGAGTTAGACAAACTCATTGTCTCTGGTAGATTACCTGTTTCGAAAAACAACCTTTTGATTTATCCGGTTAACGATGACGTGTCGAAAAAAGACTTGGTAAACAAACATTCATCAGAAGCTGATTTGGTTATTATGGGTATAAGTGAAAATCATTTAAAACAAATGAATACAGAAGCTTTTACAGGATATGAAAATGTTGGCAATGTGTTATTTGCACATAGTAATCACGCAAAGAAATCTTTGAATTAAGTAACTATGGCGAAACACGTAAAAGCTAAAAAGCATCTTGGTCAGCATTTTTTAAAAGATGAGTCTATTGCTGAAAAAATTGCAAACAGCATAGGTGCTGTGCCGTGTAAATATGTCTTAGAAATTGGCCCAGGTATGGGCGTAATGACAAAGTATTTACTGGAGAAAGACTATGAAACGTTTGTTATTGAAGTGGACCTTGAATCTGTAGCCTACCTTTCCAATAACTATTCAAAACTTAAAGACCACATAATAGGTGGTGACTTCTTAAAGTGGGATGCAAGTGAAGTTTTTGGAGATGAAGAGTATGCGGTTATCGGGAATTTCCCTTACAATATTTCATCTCAAATTGTATTCAAGACTTTAGAGCAAAGAGATAAAATACCTGTGTTTGCTGGAATGTTTCAAAAAGAAGTGGCCGAAAGGATTTGCTCGCCCTCCGGTTCTAAAACGTATGGGATATTAAGTGTGCTTTGCCAAGCATTTTATGATGTTGAGTATTTATTTACAGTAGATGAAACTGTATTTGTTCCTCCTCCGAGAGTAAAGTCTGGCGTAATGCGAATGGTGCGCAAGGAGAATTTTGAATTAGGATGCGATCCTAAAAGATTAAAAGATATTGTAAAGGGCGCCTTTAATCACAGACGAAAGACATTAAGAAATTCTTTAAAAAGATTTAATTTGCCACCCGAAGTTACCGAGCAATGGTGGGCTTCAAAACGAGCAGAACAGCTTACTTGGCAAGAATTTGTAGTATTAACAAATTGGGTAGAGAAGAATGAACTTTAAATTAACCTCAAAATATCTTGATGAATTAAACGACAAGCTAGACGATGGCTCTGTCGTTGAGGTGGTTGAAGGATTCCAAGAACTCCATCCTGCTGATGTTGCCGAAATTCTTGATGAGCTAAAATTTGATGATGTTCAATCTATACTGAAAGAATATTCGGAAGAAGAACGCGCAGATATATTAATTGAGCTAGATGAAGATGTACGGGCACAAATTCTTGACGAAACTACCGGAAAGGATATAGCCGAAACACTTGTAGATAACCTGGACAGTGATGACGCTGCAGATATTATTGGGGAGCTTTCTGAGCAGAAGAAACGCGAGGTTTTCACACACATTGAAGACAAGGAGCAGGCTCAAGAAATTGCGTCACTTTTAACGCATGCTGAAGATACTGCAGGAGCCTTAATGGCAACGGAGTTGATTCAAGTAAATGAAAACTGGACTGTTCTCACGTGTGTGAAAGAAATGCGCAAGCAAGCTGAAGATGTCGATAAAGTACATGCGGTTTATGTCGTTAATGACGCTGGTGTTTTATTGGGTTCTCTTTCATTGAAAAAGTTGTTGACAACCTCTACCAAGACACCTATTCGAGAAATTTATGAGAAAAAAATTCAATCAGTAAAGACAACAACTCCTGATGAAGAAGTGGCTATCTTAATGAGCAAGTACGACTTATTTGTCATACCTGTAATTGATGATTTTGGCACTTTATGCGGGCGAATTACTTTAGATGATGTTGTAGATGTCATCCGTGAAGAAGCCGATAGAGATTACCAATTGGCATCTGGTATTACTGAAGATGTTGAGGCTACGGATAAAATTATACCACAGACAAGAGCACGCCTGCCTTGGTTGGTCATCGGGTTGTTTGGAGGTATTGTCGCTGCAACAGTGATTAGCAGCAATGAAAGTAAAATTTCTTTTATACCGCAATTGGCTTTTTTCATGCCTTTGATTGCAGCGATGGGCGGAAATGTAGGTGTTCAATCTTCCGCAATTATAGTGCAGGCCTTAGCAAACCAAACGTTTAGCGGAACAATTTTAGACAAGCTTATTAAAGAAGTTTTAATCGGGTTGATTAACGGAATTATTTGCTCGACTATTTTATTTGCGGCAAGTAACCTTTTAGGTTATGATCTGGAACTTGCAATAACAGTGAGTATAGCCCTATTTTGTGTTATAATTTTCGCTTCGTTGTTTGGCACTTTTATTCCATTGGCTTTAAACCGATTTAAGCTTGATCCTGCAGTAGCAACTGGTCCGTTTATTACGACTATCAATGATATCTTAGGTTTATCTATTTATTTTTACATCGGTAAGATTGTATTTGGATTTTAAATTTTAAGTATGAAAAATGTTGTTTTTCTCTTGGTCTTATTTTTCTCTTTTTCAGCCTTTGGACAAACCTTAGATTCTTTACAACAGTTGAATAAAAAACAAGGGGCGCCTCTTAATTCAGATCGGCCTGGAGCAACCTATAGCGCGAATACTGTTGGTAAAGGGGCGTTCATGGCACAGTTCGGTTTAGACATTGGCGGGCACAGATTGTATAAATGGGACGTGTCGAGTTCTTCTGTAAAAGCTGGAGTTGATTTGCGTTATGGAATTGGCGAAAACTTAGAAATAGGTTCCTTTATTTCTGGGACATCTAACAATATTAATACGAACTTAATTGAAGATACGCAACGCAATAACAGCTCTTATAGTTTAAACTTGAGATACACTGTATTGAGCAACGATGTGAACAGTTTAGGTTTTTTAGGAGATGTGGCTTACGGTCATGATCGACAAAACAACTACATGACGTATTCCGCAAAAGCTTTGTATGCAATATCATTAAATAATGTAATTGGACTGAGCTCTAACTTGGGATACAATTACAGCGAGGGAACAAGTTGGGCCAACTATACCTTAAACCTAGGTTTTGGACTATACGATGACTTTGGTTTCTATGTAGAGAGTTTTGGTAACTTTGGTGGAGGAACAGATGACCTTTACATAGATGGCGGAATATGGTATTTAATTGGACCAAATGTTCAGTTGGATATGCTTTTCACAAAGGGTTTCAATAACAACGTGCAAGACCTTATAGGCGCAGTTGGCGTTACCTGGAGATTAATTGAGCCTAAGTAATGCGAAAAATTCTTTTTCTAGATTCTGTTCATCCGAAAGTCGAGGCTGATCTTGTAAAAGCTGGTTTTGAAATTAATCACGATTATACATCTAGCCGAGACGAAGTAGCTAAAATACTCCCTGAGTATTACGGCCTAATTATCAGAAGTCGTTTCAAAATCAATAAAGAATTTCTTAGCAATCCAAATTCTCTAAAGTTTATAGGTCGCTATGGTGCGGGTCTTGAAAATATAGATACAGAGTTTGCAGAATCCTTAAATATTACTTGTATTCGAGTGCCAGAAGGTAACCGAGATGCCGTTGGTGAACAAGCCATTGGCATGTTATTGATGCTGCTGAATAACCTAAAGCGCGCGGACTCTGAAGTTCGCAAAGGAATTTGGAAACGCGAAGAAAACCGAGGCTATGAAATGTCTGGAAAGACCGTAGGTATTCTTGGATATGGCTATATGGGCAGCGCCATGCATGAAAAACTTAAAGGTTTTGGCTGCAATGTTTTGGTCTACGACAAGTATTTGAAGATTGATGACGAGAAAGTCAATCAAGTTGAACTTGAAGAATTGTTTCAAGAAGCGGATATCATTTCTGTGCATATTCCATTTACTGTAGAAAATCAATTTTGGCTAAACAAAGAGTTTTGGTCAAAGTTTAAGAAGCCGATATATGTGATCAATACCGCTCGTGGTGATGTTCTTAAAATCTCAGATTTGATGGATGCCATTGACGAAGGGAAAATTTTAGGGGCATGTTTGGATGTTCTTGAATTTGAAAAGTCCTCTTTTGAAAATTTAGACAGCGAAGCTGAGATGCCCGCTGATTTCGTCCGACTGATAAATTCAGATAAAGTTATTCTCTCTCCGCATATTGCGGGTTGGACATTTGAAAGTTACGACAAGCTCGCAAAGGCAATGGTTTCTAAAATTCTAGCATTAGATTAAGAACTGCCTTTCCTTTTAAAGAAAGTGTAAGCATAAAAAAACCCGAGCATGCTCGGGTTTACGTTTTTCTATGCGTTGTTTATCCGGTTGACTGGTATATCTTAAGAATCTTTGTCGTCTAAGTTACTTGCGATTTTATTGCCTAAAAGTAAGCCTCCTCCTGCGCAAATCATAATTAAGCTTGGTATGGTTACTTCTTCTTCAATTGGCAATACTGCACCAAGAAGATTTCCAAGAAAAATACCAACACCTACACCAATTAGGAGCATTCCAAATTTGATGGCTTGACCTTTTTTATGTGCGCTGTTGTAAAACAAAGCCGGATCTGCACCGCTTTCAATTAGCTTGATACGTTCTTTGTGTCTTGCAGTGATAAAGAAGTAAAAAACTGCAAATGTCATTGCCATCGCTGCTACGGGTACTATTATTTCAACATCCATATTTATTGTTTTATATGTTCTGTCTAGTTAGACGAGAGCTTTGAAAAAAAGGTTACGTGTGGTCCTGAAATTAATTAAAAGCAGGAATATTTAAATTTATCGCAGACGTAACCAAACTTTTAAGTGTGGCGTCTAATAAAGTGAATGGATTTAGCCCAAGAAAAAGAATACATCGTAAGTCTTCAAAAAGGAGATGCACGTGCTTTAGAGGTTTTGATAAAACACTATCAGAATAGGTTGTACTCACTTGTGTTGAATTTGGTGAAGAATGAAGATGATGCCATTGAATTAACACAAGATATCTTTATTAAGATTTATGAAAAATCCAGCTCGTTCCAGTTTAATGCGAAGTTTTCAACTTGGTTGTTTTCTGTGGCGTATAATACTACCATTAGTTTTTTAAGAAAGAAACACATCAAGCTAGAAGAGATTAACGAAGAGCGTGTCGATTACATTTCTGGCTCTTACGAAATGACCAGCAGCCTGCTGCAATCAGAGGAGCGAACAATTTATATTCAGGAAGCTCTGAGCAAGATGGGTGAGCAGCAGAAAATTTTGGTACAACTGTTTTACTTGGAAGAATTGAGCATGAAAGAGATTGAAGAGGTTACCGGAATTAAAATAAACAGCATTAAAATTGGGTTGATGCGCGCTAGACAAAATTTATTAAAACATTTATCCGCTTCTTTGCAAGGGGAATTAAATTCACTGTTATGAAAGACGAACTGAAAATACCAGATGAAGTGAAAGAAGATATGCGCAGTACTTTGGAGACTGCTGCACCTTCGTCTATTCTGAAAAATGTTCTTTCTCGAGTTAAAGCGAAGCAAACTGCAGGTTATGTTCCAGATATCCAGATGCCTTTTGTCTTGACCCTTTTGTTAATTGCTGCTGCTGGATATTATTTCTATACAAACGGGTTGACCAGCACTTTAGGATCTACAGACATGTCTTTTGAGTTTGGAGGACTATTGACTTCAAATGTGTTTTGGTTTTCTTTAATGGCCGTAAGCTCGGTTGTTTTTCTTGATTTAGTAAGTCAACAGCGCAAAGTCAAAAAGAACAACGTTTAACTCAAAATACTTTTTTCTAAGAGCTCTAAAAATTGGGCCTCACTTACTTCTTCTGCGCCTAAAGTCTTTAGATGTGGGTTTACTGCTTGACAATCTAAACAGCTCAAACCCTGTGATTCTAACTTTTTAGCTAGGTAAATGAAGCAGGTTTTAGAAGTATTCGATTCTGAGCTGAACATAGATTCCCCGAAAAATATTTTGCCAATTTCAAGGCCATACAGCCCTCCCACAAGTTCTTGCTTATCATTCCATGCTTCTATGCTTTTCGCGAAACCCATTTTATGCAATTCTACGTAGGTGTTCTTAAAGTCATCAGTAATCCAAGTGTCGCCATGGTCTTTTCTTTTTATTGATGCGCATTTTTCTATAACATCTTCAAAAGCTTTGTTTTCAGTAATGCTAAACTTGTTTTGATTGAGAACGTTGCGCATGCTCTTGGTCACATTTACCTTTTCGGGAAATAATACCATGCGCGGGTCGGGAGAAAACCAATAGAAAAATTTATCGTCTTGATGCCACGGGAACAAACCCATTGGATAAGCTTGTAAAACTAATTCGGGAGAAAGATTGGTCGAAACGGCTTTTAAGTCATTAGGGATTTCCTCCTG
>Ga0102906_1000990_pt1 | contig 9827 bp, 9 predicted proteins | sample Colrivmet1556A02_FD_78498 | JGI IMG/M metagenome (GOLD analysis project Ga0102906, IMG submission 78498) | Estuarine microbial communities from the Columbia River estuary - metaG 1556A-02 | ecosystem: Environmental > Aquatic > Marine > Intertidal zone > Estuary | place: USA: Columbia River Estuary... | reverse complement strand
GAATGTTTTAAGTCTTAATACAAAAAGAATACTCAAAAGAAGTAGGCCCTTTACTGCCATAATTATTCCCACTACAATACTTGGGTTCACATCAATAATATTGCGTTTTAACGAAAGTGAATAATCATTCCCTATACCGTCAATAGTCAAAGTAGATATTAGTGTTGCAATCCCATGCACAACATTCTGACTTACATCAAAGACGTTCATATCACTCGTTGGGGAAATCGAAGTAATCCAAGCTCTGTTGAGCACAAGAGCAAAATCGAATCCTAAGGTTAAGGCTGGTAAAAATAGAGTGAGCGCTAAAAACAGTATTGAAAGTAAAACTTGTTTCCAATAGCCTCTGAACAGAAGATAGGGTAAAGCTACAATCGGTAAAATTTTCACAGTTATGCCCAAGCCCAATAGAAATGGACCTAATAAAAGATATTTCGATTTTCTAATTTGATATATCCCTTCAAAGATCAGATAAAGAAGAAGCACGGTGAATTGCGATAAATGAAAATTCCTGTACAAGATGAAACTTAGAGAAAGAATTGACAATAGAATCCAAGTTCGATGTTGTTTACCTTTCCAATTAACAGAAGAAAAATGCTTTTCCAAAAGAATCCATAAACGGTAAAGCAGTAAAATATTTGCCATTTTCCAGATAGCTGCAGCAACAGGCAAGGACAGCAAACTAAATGGGTAAAGAAGGTATGCTAGGGCTGGACTTGCCATATAAGGCAAGTCTTGATTCGTACCATAATTATAGGTATAGACATTTATACCCTTCGCAAGGTCTTGGGATGCCGCAAAGTAAATGCTGAAGTCCCCATATAACTGAAATTCAAAACCAACAAAAACAATGAATAACACTCCGATTATAATATAAAGTGGAGTGAATTCTGAATTCATGTATTTTTTCAAAAGCATCATGAGTTTAGTCTAATATTTTTTTTGCTTCTTCTTCTAAATTCTTCCCATGGAAATTACCAGACGTCATAATGAGTAATACATCTTTATCACCAAAATTCTTTTGTTGATTATCGAAGATTGAATCTGAATCAGTTGTGACTAAGATGTTTTTATTGGCAAAAGCATCTTTTACAATTTTTTCTGAAAGAGGTGCTAGTTTTTTATGTGCAACAGCTTCAGGATTAAAGTAAACTATCGCTTCATCTGCAGCATCCATTGCTCCTTTATAGCCCACGATAAATTCAGGCGTAAGACTGGAAAATGTATGCAACTCAAGAATAGCCGTGACCTTATGCTCTTTAAATTGTTCTTTTACAGCTTTTACAGTAGCACTCACTTTGGAGGGTGCGTGCGCAAAATCTTTAAATATTCTGCTCTTTCCTTTTACACCTATTAACTCTAAACGCTTACCGGCACCAGAGAAAGAACTTATGGCTTCATAAAATTCTTCTTCCTGAACACCCATCTCCAAGCAAATCCAACGTGCGCCTTCAAGGTTATTCAAATTGTGATCTCCAAAAACACTAAGAGGGACTTCTCCTTCCGGAGAATTTAAATAAGTCACTCCATCTTCAATTCTCGACTCGGGCAATCCATATGGAAATTTTTTAATCTCATTGTTGCATTTCATCACCAAATCAACGACTTCAGAATCTTCTGTGTTGTATATAATCACGCCACCCTTTTCAATAGAATCAAGCATCAGTGAAAACTGCTCTTTATAAATTTCGTAAGTAGGAAAGACATTAATGTGATCCCAAGCTATTCCACTCAGTAAAACTATGTTTGGCTTGTAATGCAGGAATTTCGGTCGCAAGTCTATTGGTGAAGACAAGTACTCATCGCCTTCTAAAACAATAAATTCGTCATCAGTCAACTTTACCATCGTGTCAAAACCATCTATCAAGGCCCCTACCATGTAATCTGTAGAAACATTGTGGTATTGAAGCACATGTAAAATCATAGAGGTAATAGTCGTCTTACCATGACTTCCTGTGATCGATACTCTTGTTTTATCTTTAGAATGATTGAAAATAAACTCCGGATATGAATATATTTTAACCCCTAACTCCTGTGCGCGCAGCAATTCTGGATTATCGATTCTGGCATGCATTCCCAAGATTATTGCATCTATTTCTTGTGAAATACATTCGGGATTCCAGCCCATTTGTTTTGGGAGTAATCCCTTTTCAGCTAAACGTGTTTTTGAAGGTTCAAATATTTCATCGTCAGAACCTGTTACCTGATGGCCATATGAATGTAAAGCTAAAGCTAGATTGTGCATGGCGCTGCCGCCAACGGCTATAAAATGTACTCGCATAGTTTAAATAGTAGATCCCAAAAATAAGCGGGATATCAATTCTAGTAAGAAAACTTTGAGTTAGTTATCACAGATGGCTTGTTAAATGCCAATCTTTATAAAACAACAGCTGAAAGGGACTCTCCGAAATTGAATATGATCCGCTCTGCAATTGAGTAATCTGCGGGTGTGGTATGTGATTGATTTTCAGTCAATACATCAACGGAGCCGGCAGAACCGTTAAAGATGGTGTCATAGTCTATTTTAATGACTATTGTTGGTTTGGTTGATGTTACATTAAACGAGACGGGAATAGAATATGTTTTATAAAAATCATTCGCGCCCGGGTGATAAGAAAATGCAACTTCATTAGGGTTGCCTATTACACCACTTGGATTTGCTTTGCCTTGAAACTCCATAAATTTATACAGAGCTGCCCAACCCCAATACATATTATAATAAGTGCTTAGTGGATGCTCTAAAGGGAATGTTGCAGGATCCTGACCGTTTTGAGCAGCATCTAAACCTACACTAAACTTTATTGCATCATAACCTCCCTCATCTGCTAAGTATTGAAATGTTGCAAGAGAAGGCTCTTCTAAATCAACAATTGAAACTTCACTTAGCTGAACATCATAATTGTTTGTGTTATGAATACTCATATGAGATAGGTAAAATCTCATTTTCTGAACAATCATTCCTAAAGAATCAGCTTTAAATTCTTCTTGTATATCTAAATTTTGTCCATCTTTTTGCAACTGAAAACTTACTTCCAAAATATTTTGTAGGTTACATTCACAAGGCTCAGGCTCAGGCTTGCAGCCTGCAAAAAATACCGTTGTCAATAATAGGAAGATATACTTTTTCATTTAATCAATAATAAATGCCTTATTATTAAAATTATCACTCAATGTAACAGCATTTGCAAAATCATCGGCATCATTAGGGTCAGACAAAATGTTCGGAATGTCCACTGGAGACAAATCATCGAATAATGCATCGATACTGAATGACGCATCTAGAATAACTTGCTTACCAGTAGGAACTGAGAAACTAATTTTTAGGCCTTGAATTGAAACTAGCGAATTTGTTGCTACAACCCAATTGAAAGGTAAAGAAGGTGATGTTTCATTTGGCTTACTAGGATTAAATGCTCGCCCAGATACTGTTATAAAATTGTATCCTATATTAGAACCTGAATAAATTGATCCATTTGACAAAACCTCTCCTGCACTCCAATTTGCTGGGCTAGTGGCATTTGCAATAGAATCTAGACCAACAAGAAAACCAACACTACCAGAGACACTACTTTCTGTTATTAGTCCAATTTTATGGTATAATCTTTTAGTTGATGTCAAAGAAAAACTAGAATAGTCAACAACTGTATCACCTGAATTGTCAACGAAAAAGTTAGAAAACAACAATTGAACATCATCAACCACAAAGTTCGCACCATTTTTATTGTAGACTGAATCGCGATTAAAATAATTATTGCCCCAATAGTTTACAATTTTCAATTCAATATTTCTATTGTCTAAAGAACCGGGTTCATCCAAAATAATACTGTTTTCACAACTAGTAAAAGTTAGAGCCACAAGTGCAAGTAATGCAATTACTTTTGGAAATTTTATCATTCTAATTCTTCTATGATGTTTAAACAAATATAAAAATCAATTCATGCTACAATGTAAATAATATCACAGATGAAACATTGAATTAGTAAAAGGTTAAATTGAATTATTAAGCTTTAGATTCTTGAAGAACATCAGGGAAGTATTCGTCACTTTGTTCTATTGAATCCATGATTTGCTCTAAAATTTTTTGTGGAGAATCGTCATAATTTATATCCAAAGGATCTTTAAATTTTATAGATAATTCTGAATTCTTTGATTTTAAGAACATTCCTTTTTTGTCAAAAGCTCTTCTAAAACCATCAACTACTACTGGAATTACAATCGGTCTGGTCTCTTTAATTAGATGGGCTGTCCCTCTCCTTCCTCTAACAAAAGGTTTTGTTGTTCCTTGAGGAAAAGTAATGGTCCAACCAGAATTAATCGCCTTTTTAATATTGTCTAAATCTTTGGTATCAACTCCTCTATCCACATTTTGTCCTGCAGCTCTCCATGTTCTTTTAATGCTAACAGATCCTATGTATGCAAAAATTTTGGGAAGAATTCCTGATTTCATTGTTTCTGTTGCAGCTACAAAATAGATGTTAAGTTTAGGGGAAAACAAATGCCAGATAAAATCAATCCGGTCGTATATTTTAAATTTAACACAATTAAAAACCAAGTACATACAAGCCACATCAGCGAAATATGTTTGATGATTACTTACGAAAAGCACTCCATTTTTAGGTAAACCTTTTAAGTTTCTGGAACCTTCTACTTTAGTGGTGTTTGCAATATTGAACCTATACCATGCAATAAGACCTACAATAAAAACAATCACCCTCTTGATTATAAGATTATTGCCAAAATCATCCTTTTCAAAAGGGTTTAAATTCATGCTAACACCGGTACTGTTTAGGTGCGGCAAATATAAAATTTTAGGAATGCCTGAGTTGCTAAAATGCTACTTCTGGATAAGGTAAGAGAGTTCTGACAGCATCATTGCTGTTGCTCCCCAAACCACATGGCCATTTAGAATATAGGCCGGAACTTCAACTCTACTTCCTCTAATATTTAAGTCAACTTCTTTAAGATTGTTTGGATTTAAAATATCTGAAAATGATACTTCAATAACTTCTGTAACCTCTTTGTTGTCAGGAACAAAATCTGGCCTAACTTCTGCATAACCGACAAATGGATTTACTAAAAAATCACTTGGTGGAATATAAACTTGCGTTAACTCGCCTATGATTTCAACTTGATTTGAAAGTATGCCTAACTCTTCATTCGATTCTCGAATCGCTGCCTGCTCAAGGCTACTATCAAACTCTTCTAATTTTCCTCCCGGAAAACTGATTTGATCGCTGTGCACTCCAGGATATTTGTTGCGCCTCATTAAAACTATATGCGGTACATTTTTCTTTGGGTAAACCAGAACCAAGACCGCAGCCTTTTTTGGATTAGTGTAAGAAATGTTCTCCAATTTAGTTCTCTCTCTTCCTGGAGGAACCATCTTGTATTGTGCTTGCTGTCCCGGGAGCCCTTGAGAGAAGCCTTTTTTTAAATCATCTACTAAAGCATACAGCATACTTATTTTTTAATTAACCAAGAACTTAACATCCAGGCTTCTTTTCTTTTTGAGCAATAGACTGAATTAACAAGTCTGCAGTTCCGTCATCACTTATATCTTCGGCTAATTTAATCACTGGTCAGTCTATTTCAAGAATTCTTTTGTGCCCTATTTATAAACAACTCTTAATGATTCGTCTTCCTATTACAGGTTTTAAATAAAACCCGAAATGTCATGATAAAACTGAGATAATATTATAATCAACTTCAATATTTTATATGTTTACATAAAAGAACTCTATATGACAATTACTCAACTAGAATATGTTGTAGCCGTTGATAATTACCGTCACTTTGCGAAAGCTGCCGAATCCTGTTTCGTGACTCAGCCTACCTTAAGTATGCAGATTCATAAATTAGAAGATGAACTTGAGTTACTCATTTTTGATAGAAGCAAGCAACCTGTTACCCCTACGGAAATTGGTAAAAAGCTTATTGCACAAGCGAGAATTGTCATTAATCAGTCGAAACTGATTAAGCAGATTTCTCAACATGAAAAAGGGTTATTTGAGGGAGATTTTAGAATCGGCATTATTCCAACCATTTCACCCTATTTGTTGCATCGCTTCTTAAACCGGTTTCAAAAAGCAATGCCAAATATTAATTTGATTGTGGAAGAACTTCAAACGGATCAAATAACTTCTCAATTAAAAAAGGATGTACTAGATGCTGCAATTCTTGCAACACCTTTAGATGAAAATGGAATTATTGAGAAACCCGTCTATTATGAGCCATTCATGGCTTACGTTCCAGAAACTCACCGTTTAGCAAAGGAGGAGTTTATCTTAAACTCAGAACTAAGAATATCAGACATGCTTCTCTTAAATGAAGGACATTGCTTTAGAAATAGTGTATTGAACCTGTGCTACAAGGACTCGGAACTTAGCAAGAAGAATTTTAAAGTGGAAAGCGGGAATTTTGAAACGCTTGTTAAATTAGCTGATCATGGCTATGGAATGACTCTGCTGCCCTATTTAGCTGGGTTAGATATAAATCCAGAATTGGCTGATAATATTAAACCTATTGCTGAGCCTCGGCCAACTCGTGAGATTTCTGTAGTCTACAGAAGAACTCAATTAAAAATTGGATTAGTAGAAGCGTTAGCTGAGGCAATCAAGAAATCAGTACCAAAAAAGCTGTTAACTAAAAATGACAATGTGATTGGGCCTTTTTAGGTTATTACAAAAGCAAACCACCTAAATAATATGAGAAAAAGGTAATGATGACAAATGCTAATACATTTATCATAAGTCCATAGCGAGCCATTTTCTCAATCTTTATTTTCCCTGATGAAAATACAATCGCATTAGGTGGTGTGGCCATTGGAAACATAAAGGCGCAGCTTGCTCCTAATGTTAATGGCAATGCCAGAATTAAAAAATCCACATTCATAGATTTTGAAATGGCTAAAACCAACGGAAGTGTTGCTGCAACTAAAGCCATGTTTGAAACAAGCTCTGTTACGAATATGCCAATAAATGCAATTATGGCAATAAGCACTAAAATGCTGGTAATCTCTAGACTTGACAGATAGTTTTCAATTAATTCTAAGGCACCAGAAGAGTTTATCGCACTTGCTAAGGCCAGCCCACCGCCAAAAAGTATCAAAATGCCCCAAGCCAACTTGCTTGTATCATTCCATTTTAAAATGCGATTCTCTTTTTCATCTCCACTTGGTAGCAAGAACAAAAGAATTGCACAAATAAGGGCAATGTGAGTATCCGATAAAGATGCTAGTTCAAACCATTTCACTAATAATGGCCTAATTATCCATGCCAAAGCCGTTAGGAAAAACACAATTGCAACGCGCTTTTCTGGGGTCTTCATTTTTCCTAACGCTTGTAGCTCGTCATCAATGATATTTCCACCTTCAAACAAATTAAAGTCTGGTAAAAACCGACTCATGACAAAATAGGTTGTACCTAACAAGGTTATACCAGTTGGAATGCCAATGAGCAACCAATGTGCAAATGCTATATCCTGACCCAATTGATCTCTCAAAAAACCTAACAAAATTAAATTTGGTGGTGTGCCGATTAGAGTCATAATACCTCCAATATTAGCAGACCAAGCAATAGATACAAGCAGCAAAAAGCCAATTTTATTGGTTTGTTTTTTGTTTACCTGAATAACATTTAACACAGAGAGTGCGATTGGCAACATCATAATTGTAGTGGCGGTATTGCTAATCCACATACTTAAAAAAGCTGTTGCAATCATAAAGCCCAATAAAACCTGCCTTGATTTTATGCCCGTCTTTTGAATAATACTAAGAGCGATACGCTTATGCAGGCCCCACTTCTCTATGGCTAAGGCTAGAACGAATCCTCCAAAAAATAGAAACACAATGGGATGTGAATAATTGACACTTATCTCTTTTAAGGTAGCCACTCCTAAAAGTGGGAATAACACTAAAGGCAATAAAGCTGTTACAGCAAGATTTACAACTTCAGTCATCCACCAAATTAACATCCAACTTAAAACAGCGAAAACATGAAAAAGTGGGTCGTCTTGATAAATAACTTCGATAAGTAAAAATGCCAAAGGACCAGCGAATATGGCTACTACTCTCTTCATATTCTAATGCTCTGCGGGCGCTTTTACACCAGCCTTTATTTCAATATTTATATAATTCTCTGAAGGTACAATCGGGCAAGAATATCTATCGTTATAAGCGCAGTATGGGTTGTACGCAATATTAAAATTAATTTGAGCATCTGCAGACCCTTCATCAATAATCAAATCTATGTAACGACCACCGCCATAACTTTCTTCACCATTCGTGTTATCCTTAAAAGGAAGGAAATAATAATCTTTGTATAAAGGGTTTGTAGCTCCTTTTACATTTTGATAAAAAACCAATTCTAATTCGTTTCCATCTATTATGAAGGTAGCTACTCCACTTCTTCGATATTTTGCCAGCCTAGCGGTGGTTGTTTTCATTTCGAATACCGAATCCTTTTCAAACCAATCTAATTTTGCTTGAACTGCAAATTCTGAATCAATGTCGTAAAATTCTAGTTTTTTAAAGTTTGCTCTGTCAGCCTCTTTCAATGGCGACTTATCCTCATCTCCATATTGCTTATTAATTTCCTTTCTGAATTTCTTTGCTTCTTTTACTGGGTTTTGAGCACTTAGGAAAACCGGAAATAAAAAAGCAAGAACAAAGGTGAGTTTCATACGGGAGTTTTAATTTGGCTCCAAGATTATAATTAAAGTTGAAATAATCTAAACTCTTATGAAAATTGTATTTGCTACGAATAATCCAAATAAACTCGCTGAAATAAAGGCGCTTGTTCCTGATTCTATAGAAATAATTAGTCTTAAGGAGATTGGTTGCTATGATGAATTACCTGAAACTCGAGACACCTTAGAAGGAAACGCTTTACAGAAAGCAGAATACGTTGTAAACAAATACCAAATACCTTGCTTTTCGGATGATACAGGCCTTTTAGTTGATGCTTTAAATGGCGAACCTGGGGTTTACTCTGCGCGCTACGCTGGTCTGGAAAACTCTTCCGAAAAGAATATGAATAAACTCCTAAAGAACCTTGAAGGCCAAACCAACAGAAGCGCATCCTTTGAAACAGTTGTTGCGTTGATCTTGAACGGACAGAACCATATTTTTAAAGGAAGTGTTGTAGGTGAAATCACTGTTGAAAAACAAGGGCTAGATGGCTTTGGCTATGATCCTATTTTCATTCCAGAAAATGGTAAATTAACATTTGCCGAAATGTCTAAAGAGGCCAAAGGAAAGATTAGTCACCGCGGAAGAGCGGTGAGAAAACTTATTACTTTCTTATCTACTCTTGAAGACTAAAGAAAGAATAATTCACATTTCCATACCCTCTGTGATCTTCAAAATGTTTTATACCTGAAAAGTCATGACGCTTGTCGTGCTCTATAATAAGGGTGCCTTTTTCTTTTAAAAGTTCACGATCGAGTATTGTTTGTATCAGCTTAGGATACTCTTCATAATCATAAGGCGGGTCTGCAAAAATCACATTGAATTTCTCCGTAGTCAATTCAACATAATCTTGAGCATCCATTCTATTCGCGGTCATAACCGTTTCAAGTCCTAAGTCTAGAATAGTTGACTCAACAAATTTTAAACAGTCACGATTTAAATCAATCGCCACAACTCGTTGGCTTCCGCGTGAAGCAAATTCAAAAGAGATATTTCCTGTACCTGTAAATAAATCCAACACTGTAAGGTCCTCAAAATAATACCAGTTGTTTAAAATATTAAACAAAGACTCCTTGGCATAATCTGTGGTCGGTCTAACAGGCAAGTCCTTTGGTGTCCTTAATACGCGACTCTTACATTT
>Ga0102906_1000981_pt1 | contig 9848 bp, 9 predicted proteins | sample Colrivmet1556A02_FD_78498 | JGI IMG/M metagenome (GOLD analysis project Ga0102906, IMG submission 78498) | Estuarine microbial communities from the Columbia River estuary - metaG 1556A-02 | ecosystem: Environmental > Aquatic > Marine > Intertidal zone > Estuary | place: USA: Columbia River Estuary... | reverse complement strand
ATCGACCTTACTATAGTTAAACGATGAAGTGTCTAACACATACAAGTTAACCGTATCAATACTCTCATTTAAACTTACATCCCATACATGGACGATAATTTGATGAACGCCTGTATCTGCGCACGAATAGAATAAGACTTGGGCGTTGTTTATTGTTGAATTACTAATGCCACAATTGTCATTTGAACCCACATCAAAATTGCTAAACATGACAGAGTCTTGCGCATTTGGTGAATTCAAATACAGGGTGTCATTCGCAACCAAAAGGTTTGGAACCAGCGTGTCTAAAACTGTTACAGGTACACTGTCGGCAGGACCTCCGTTTAACGAAAAGAGAATGTAATTTGGATTGGTCTGCGCATTGTTACATCGCATTACCGAATCACTCAAGATTGAAACGACCGGTGGAAAGCACCCGCCTGAAACGTTGCTTAAAATATCATTCCGAGAAACAACAACACTGTCTGCTATAAGATAAGCCGTATGTGGAGTCTTGATATAATTTGGAGTGGCGGTATCCAAAACCGTTACATTTACTGAGTCAATACTCATGTTTCCACTTGGGTCCCAAAGGCGAACTATGACTTTCTGAGTTCCTAAATCTGAACACGAAAACACCAATTGTGAGCTACCGTTTAAAGTGGCAGTATCTAAACCACAATTGTCTACCGAACCGTTGTTTACATCCGCAAACTTCAATGTGTCGTAAGTATTGTTGAGATACAAGTTATGCGTTTGAAGAATTAGCGCAGGGGCAACATTATCAAAAACATCCACCTGCACACTATCCATTGGCCCACCATCAAACTGGAAGCGGATGTAATTCGGATTGGTCAATGCGTTTCCACAATCCATGACAGTATCAGAAAAGATGGTCAACTGCGGAGGGAAACATCCTCCATTAGCCGTACTTAAAAAGTCCGTTCTTCTCAAAGTGTCCGTACTGAGAATCAGGTTCACTGTCAAATTGTTTTTAGTGTATTTCGGCTGCACTGTATCGAGCACATAAACCGCTGCCATGCCTGTTGAAAGATTTCCCCCCAAGTCCCAAAGTTGAACCGAAACTTGATTTGCTCCTGTATCTGCACACGTAAAACTTGCATAGCTAGAACCGTTGAGCAATGCGCTGTCCAATCCACAATTGTCAAAACTGCCATTGTCTATATCGCTAAATTGAACGCTGTCTGCGGTCACTATGCCATCTAAGTAAATCGTGTCATTCGCAAGCGCCAATGTTGGAGGCATCGTATCTAAAACTGAAACACTAACACTATCCAAAGGTCCGTTTGCGTATTGAAACACAAGGTAATTAGGACTGGTAACAATGTCGCTACAGGTAAAAACTGTATCGCTGTAAATGGTTAAGGCTGGAGGGTAACATCCACCTGCTGCTGGGCTCACAAAATCATTACGGCTTAAAGCCTGAGCTGCTGAATTCAAATAAAGAACTGTATCGCTTTTCGTATATACGGGAGAAACAGTATCAAGCACCCAAACATTAGCAGTCCCGGAGCTGCTGTTTCCAGTGATGTCCCACAATTGAACATTTACCACATTCTGGCCAAGGTCAGAGCAGCTGTATATCAAATATGTTTGATTGTTTAAAGTTGCCGAATCCAATCCGCAATTGTCAAAGCTACCATCGTCTAAGTTGCTAAAGCGAATCGTATCCTGAGCAGTTGAATTATCGAAATAAAGCGTGTCGTCTTTTAGAACCAACGTTGGCGGCAATGCATCGTTCACAGACACTGTTACCATTGCCGAATCAACATTTCCAGAGACATCTGCAGCAGAAACCCAAACAAAATGGTTTCCTACATCTGTGCAATCAAAAACTGTATCTCTGCTAAAAACCAGAGTGCTGAAATCAATAGAGCAATTGTCAGTAGACCCTTGGTCGATGTCGCTAAAGCTCAAAGTGTCATAACCCCAAACATTTAAAGACAAGGCAAAATTCGCAGATAAGTTTAAGTTGGGAGCAATAGTGTCAACAATGAAAACATCTGTTGTGTCCCAAAAATAAGTTACTGGAACGCTAATAGAGATATTCGTAATTGTGATGTAAACACGCACCGTATCGTTCAAGTCCGTGCATGAAAAGAATTTCTGTGAATAGCCAATGCTATCTGTCACCGGATTGTAAAATGGTGGAGGGCTAAAAATGTACTCTCCCACACCTGCTCCATTTAAATACACAGGTGTGTAACTTCCAACAGGGGTTGGAGCAGCAGGGGCTGAATCAGCCGCTTTTAGGGAAACAGACGAAAATATTAACATTAAAAGGGGCAGAACCAAGGTTCCCCAATTCTTTAGGTAATCCAACTTCATAAACTTAGTTTCCTCAATTTAAGAGCTTTATGCAAATAAAACCCTTATAAAAGTCAATCCTTTTGAAGCTTCAAACATAATGCATTACCAGTCAATTTCAATAGTTACTGGAAAATGATCACTTGCATTTTTTAGCTCCTTTTTTATCGGTTTAGCTTCGTCTAAATTTAAAGGATTCCAAATTTTATAACTCCCCGCTGTGTAGCTAATATCTTTGGTCAACATGATGTGATCAATCTGAGCATTTACGAGTCGTTCAGTAATCGGATCTTTAAAACGAGTGGTGCTTGGTTCCCATCCGTAAGGCCCCCATTTTGGCCTTCCTCCTGGATGAATTAGTATGTGTTTATTGTCAAACAAATCTCCAAGTAATAACTCAACAGCGCTCTTTCCAAAATTGCTTTCATAGTAATCCATTCCCGGACCATCATTAATGTCACCCATTACCACCACACGTTTTCCGTCATCAATCCATTCTTCAACGCGGTTTCGCACCCAACTGCATTCTGCAAAAAGCTTCTTTCTGTTCTTTATGCTTTCTCTTTCCAAGTGCAATAAATCAACATTGGTAAACACCCCTTTTGACTTGGAATGCATCAAAATCAAATTCAATTTTTCACCGCTTGCCAATTCCGTAAATTCTACTTCTAGCGGTGGGCGATAGAACTCATACACTTCCTTTATAGCATCGTCATCCGTGTCAAAATAAAGCACTTCATCAAACGGTGGATTCTTCTTCGAGCCAGATAAACCGCCTTTACTGTGTTTAGCGGAAAATTTAGTCGTATCATAAATGACCGCTAATTCTTGCCTTCCTGGAGAAATGTAGCCCGTCATGACTTCGTAATTGACCCAACCCATCAGAGCTAAAAAGTTGTTTAACTTCTCAATAGTCGATTGGGCTCCAACAGTAGAGGTTGTGTTTGGCGCTTCAACAATTCCAAGATTATCGGGCTTAACCGCATTTAACGCAGTAATAATTCCATCGCGTTGCGCTTGCAGACTCTTGTCTTTTTTAGAACTGCCAAAAGTTTTTAATGAGTTGTCCGCATTAAATTGGTATTCAAACCATTTGATGTTGTATGCACAGATTTTAGTTTTCATGGGAATTAAGTTTAGACCTTCAATTTACGAATTGCACAGCAATCTAAAATAGTATTTATCAGTTTTAACGTATTGCAAATCAAGCACATTAACAAACCATGAACATAAACCCAGCGAGGCTTTTCTAGCGTTAGAAAAGCTTTTATCCTTTAAACTAAAAGTTATCTTTGCGCCCTTAAATTTTGAAGAGAAATGTCTGAAAATAAAAGCGTTCGCGTTCGTTTTGCACCTAGTCCAACAGGCCCATTGCATATGGGTGGTATTAGAACAGCTTTATACAATTACTTATTTGCCAAAAAACACGGTGGCGATTTTCTATTGAGAATTGAAGACACCGACCAAACGCGCTATGTGCCTGGTGCTGAAGAATACATTGTTGAAGCCTTGAACTGGTGCGGTATTTCTCCCGATGAAGGTTTTACAAAAAGCGGTGAAGATGGCCCCTACCGTCAAAGTGAGCGCAAGCCAATGTATAGACAATATGCTGATCAGTTGATTGAATCTGGACATGCCTATTACGCTTTTGATACAAGCGAAGACTTGACCAATATGCGAGATTTAGCTAAAGAAAGTGGCAGCGCAAACTGGCAATACAATCACATCACGCGCAGTACAATGCGCAATTCTTTAACGCTTCCTGCGGATGAAGTTGTAGCGCTTTTAGCAGCCGATACACCTTACGTTATAAGAGTGAAGTTGCCTCGTAACCACGAAGTAAAATTTGAAGACCGCATTAGAAGCTGGGTTGGTGTGAATACCAACAACATGGACGATAAAGTTTTGTTCAAGTCTGATGGCATGCCAACGTATCACTTAGCCAATATTGTTGATGACTATTTAATGAAAATCACCCACGTTATTCGTGGTGAAGAATGGTTGCCTTCTGCACCATTGCATATTTTGTTATATGAATACTTTGGTTGGGAAGCACCTGAATTTGCTCACCTTCCTTTGCTTTTAAAGCCTGATGGAAATGGAAAACTATCGAAGCGCGATGGCGACCGTTTAGGCTTCCCTGTTTTCCCATTAGAATGGAAAAACCCTGAGACTGGCGAAATGAGTTCTGGTTACCGCGAAAAAGGGTTTTATCCAGAAAGCTTCATCAATATGCTTGCCTTTTTAGGATGGAACCCTGGTGATAACCGTGAGATTTTAAGTCTAGCCGAATTGACAGAAGCCTTCAGTTTAGAGAAAGTTGGAAAGGCTGGTTCTAAATTCGATTTCGAAAAAGCAAAGTGGTACAACGAACAATATTTACGCGCCTACTCTAACGAAGAACTTGCATCGCAGGTTACACCAATGTTAGAAAAATTAGGTGTGGCTGTTCCAAAAAAGCTTGCTACCATTTGCGGTTTAGTGAAGGAGCGCGCCATTTTTGTGAAAGATTTGTATAAAAACGGGAAGTATTTATTTGCTGCTCCTGAAACTTACGATGAAAAAGCAATGCGCAAAAAGTGGAAAGACAACTCTGCAGAAATTCTCTCTGAATTAAAAAACCGCCTGAACGCGTTAGACACTTTTACAACTGAGTCTACAGAAACATGTTTCAAATCTTTCTTAGAAGAAAAAGAATTTGGTTTTGGCATGGTTGGCCCAATATTCAGACTGGCTTTAACAGGCTTAGGAATGGGGCCTTCATTGTTTGAGATTTCAGAAATATTGGGCAAAGAAGAAGTAGTGAGTAGAATGGACGTGATACTCGCGTTGAAGCAAAACTAGAGCGTAACTCAGAAAATTCGGAGCAATGGATAAAATTCAGTTAGAAGGTGTAAAACTCTACGCTTACCATGGTTGCATGGAGGAGGAAAGCCGAATTGGTTCTGAATATGAAGTGGAATTAATGATATGGGCAGATTTGAAAAGATCGGCACGAACAGATCATTTAAAAGATACGGTAGATTACGTGTTGCTGAATCGTGTGGTGGCGGAAGAAATGGCCATTCGTGCCAAGCTTTTAGAAGTTGTAGCGCAACGCATTATTACGCGTGTTTTTAAAGATGAGCCTCGTGTAAAAAAGGCGCAAGTTAAAGTCACAAAAATGTCGCCACCCATAAATGGAGATGTAGAACGCGTGTCTGTTTTACTGAAAGAAAAGCGCAAAAAAAGTTCGTGATAAATAGGAAATTAGATTTTGGGTCACATTGATTTAATTTTACATTTGCCGACCTAGCAATGGTCTCGTGGCCGAGCGGCTAGGCAGTGGTCTGCAAAACCATCTACAGCGGTTCGAATCCGCTCGAGACCTCAGAAAACCTCAAGTGAAAGCTTGAGGTTTTTTATTTCTTAAGAGTTTGAAGCAAGATTAGCCTCTTTTTTATGCCTTATTGAAGGGCGAGGTAAATCACTTCTGCCTTTCCAATCTGCACAAATAGCATAAGTAGTATTAATAGACTCGATAGTATACAGGGGCAACAACAACTGCAAGTCCAACTAGCCCGTTATGGAACTCTCTTAAATGCGCTATAGTTTGGTTTATTGATGATGTTAAACATAAAAAATCCAAGCAAAAAAAGAGGCTAGTTGAATCCGAATTTAATAACTTTTAACAAAACAGAATCGGATAGATCGAGTATTAAATTCAGACTTTTTTCAATTATTTGATTACGTCTTCAAATTCTTAAAGAACAAAAAAATCATTAAAATACTTTAGTTATTTAGTGTGCAACACTCTCGAAAAGATTCAAGTGGAAGCGATGAATCTTGGTCAAAAGGGGCATTGATGCTAATGAGTTTTGCTGTACTTTTCCACTCGTTATTTTACAGCATCTTTTTAATGTCAAAAACCTTTAAGTATTACCTTCCATATCTCACTATTGCCGGGCTTGGTGCATACTTAATTGTCTTTACAATTGCGGCTCTAGATTATCCTGGCGGCTCTACTAACTTGCCCGAATACAACGGCTATAGTTTCTTTCACAACTTTCTTTGCGATGTTATGAATCCGATTACACAAACCGGTGTATTAAATGAAGCGCGCCCTTTGGCCATTGTTTCTCATTTAATCCTGAGTTTCACAATGATCTCATTTTTCTATTTACTCCCAGAGATATTCAACTTTACAAATAGAAACACAAAGTTTACCCGCGGTTTTGGTATGCTTACGATGGTCGTTTTCATCTTCATGTATACCGACTATCACGATTCTATTGTAACCGCAACTGCTGTATTAGGATCAGCCGCGTTGATTCCTTTTTTTATGGAGTTGGCCAATTACCCTAAAGTGGGATTGAAAAATTTATCCAAAATTTGCTTTGGTTTAAGCGTAATCGTCTTTTTGGTTTTCATCAGTAAAATCGGCTACTACTATCTTCCTTTTATACAGAAGATGGCTTTTGTGTTAGACAGCTCATGGGTTATTTGGGTGAGTTTAGTCGTTATAAAAAAAAACAAGTTGACCGCAGAATCGATAGAGTCAATTAACTAACATTTCCAAGATGTATTAGTGAAACGTTTCAATACGTTTAGCTAAAAAATCGTCCTTCTTTCTTATTTTCACAGTATCAATTCTACAACTTATGAAAACCATTAAACTGTCTTTTCTGCTTCTTGCCGCTGTTGTATTGATGTCAGCATCAACACAACAACTCGAGTTTAATAAGCCAATTGTACTCAGCTTTAAAAAGTTAGATGGTTGGTCTAAGTGGTACACACCTGAAAAGTCAAAGGTGTGGAAAGTAGAAGCCGTTTGGACATCGCTACATGCAAACTCTCCTGATTATTTTATCCAAATGAACGCTGCCAAAACACGCCATCTTTACGATGAAGAATTTTCTTCTTTTTGGCTTTCAGAAAACGATTCCCTGCGAATTCAAAAAAACAACGGTGATTTCGATTTTGCGATTTCCATTTTAGAGTACAACACCAAAGATTAACTGTACTTTTAGAAAGATTAAATTTAGAAATATGAAATCTGTACCCGTTACCTATTTACTCTGGTTCTTTTTTGGATTACACTACATCTACCTTGGCAAAATCGGCACTCAATTTTTATATTGGATTACCGCTGGCGGGTTAGGTATTTGGGCTATTATCGATTTGTTTAGAATCCCAGGAATGGTAGAAGCAAAGAACAATGCGACCTATATTTCTGTGCAAAGACGAGGGTAAAATATCTGTGTGACTTAAGTCATAAGCCTTGCGTTCTAGCGGTTCTACATTTGCAGCTCAAAATAAAAACAATGGAGCTTTTAAACGTAGACGTAAAATCGGCCACTCAACTTTTTAGTTATTCGGAGTATTTAACTATGGTAAACACATTGGCGGAACAAAATATTGTTACGGGTAATGTGCAATCTGAAGGATTGTTAAATACCAGTCAAGTGAATTTGCATCGCATTACACGTTTAGATAAAAAAGCAACCTTGACTCCTGAACTCAAAGAAGTGCTAGCGCAAGTCAATACAAAATGGACATGGTATGTCGTTACCGAAGGTTGGTGTGGGGATGCTTCTCAAAACCTGTCTTATATCGCTAAAATGGCAGAGTTAAACCCGAACATCGAATTAAAACTTTTACTCCGCGATGATATTCCTGAAATAATGGATGCCTATTTAACCAATGGTGGAAAAGCGATTCCGAAGTTGATTTGTATAAATGAAGAAACAGGGGAAGAACTTGGTTTATGGGGCCCACGTCCACAGCACATTCAGTTTCAGGTTGACGCTTTAAAAGCGGAAGGACCAGAAGCCTTTAAAGCCAAATTTGGCAAAATGCTGCATGTCTGGTATGGCAAAGACAAAGGCAAGTCGGTGCAAGAAGAATTGACAAAAAGTATTAAATCTTGGAATAAATAAACACGTTTATGAAAATTAGAATTTTAGGAACATTCATTGCTGTTACACTTAGTCTTTTCGGTTTTGCTCAAGGCGACATACAAAACATTTCTGCAGAAGAGTTTAATACGCAGATCGAAAAAAATCCAGGAATAATCTTAGATGTTAGAACGCCCGCTGAAACTGCTCAAGGCTATATTCCTGATGCTTCGTTCATCGATTTATACGATCCTGAATTTAAAGCCAAAGTAAAGTTGATGCAAAAAGATCAACCCATTTATGTGTACTGTCGCTCTGGTGGAAGAAGCGCAAAAGCAGCCAAAATATTAATACAAAGTGGCTTTAAAGAAGTCTATAATTTAACAGGTGGCATAGGCGCATGGAACAGTGCTGGTTTCAAAGTAAAAAAGTCTTCAGCAAACACAAAGAGTGAAAAAGCAGCATTGTCGCCACAAGGGTTTCAAGACATCATAAAATCTGAAGATGTCGTGCTTGTCGATTTCAATACGCCTTGGTGTTCGCCATGTAAAAAAATGGCGCCCATTGTTCAAAATATCAGTACTGAATTTGAAGGCAAAGCGCGTGTACTTAAAGTAGATGTAGATAAAAATAAAGCTCTCGCGAAGTCAGAAAATGTAGTCGGTGTTCCCGTTTTGGCTATTTACAAAAATGGCAAAGAAGTTTGGCGTAAAAGCGGAACCTTCACTCAACAAGAACTGTCTTTCATCTTACATGGTTACATTTAGGTTGCAAGACCTCTTGATTTAGTATCTTTCAATTTCAATCAAAACTGAAAATATATGAATCCTATTGTGAAAAATATTTTAGCAGTTATTGTTGGTGCTATATTAGGTGGATATTTAAATTCATATCTAATTGGAATTAGTATCGATGTAATCCCTCCTCCCGAAGGAGTTGATTACGATCCAAATGACATGGAAAGTATAATCGCTGCTATGCCTCAATTTAAACCAATAAACTTTCTTATGCCCTTTTTGGCGCATGCGCTTGGCACATTATTAGGAGCTTTTATCGCTGCAAAGTTTTCTGCATCAAAGAAATTAGCAATGGCTATGCTCATAGGAGGATTATTTTTAATTGGTGGAATTATGGTGAACGTTATGATCCCCGGTCCAACCTGGTTTGCCGCGGTTGACCTAATTTTTGCTTATATCCCTATGGCTTGGTTAGGCTTTAAATTGGCTGGTGAAAAAAAAGAACCACATAATTTTAATGAAGGTTAGATCTATTAAAAAATTCCTATCGGACTTTTTTGATTTTTAACTTCTACTTGGAAAAACACCTTCTAAGCAGATGATATAATTGATTCCCAAATAAGGCTGTATATTATTTATGGATTGGCCTCCGCCAGCATCTCCAATAGATTGATTTAATTCTTGTCCAGCAATCAGGCTTGTGCCCGCAACAAAACTATTAGAAGTTGCTGCATCCGCAGCTTCTATTATAGAAGCTTTGGCTTTTTGAATGGGTGTTACCGAATGGCTATGTGCTGGAATTTGATTAATGTTTAGCCTATTGTCTTCTGTACCACTTTTTTCACCTAATCTTCTATTGCTTAAACCTATGCCACTCCTCGGATGTAATGGCACACGGCCTCTTAAATCAGGCAATGCTAAAGTCGTT
>Ga0102906_1000980_pt1 | contig 9855 bp, 8 predicted proteins | sample Colrivmet1556A02_FD_78498 | JGI IMG/M metagenome (GOLD analysis project Ga0102906, IMG submission 78498) | Estuarine microbial communities from the Columbia River estuary - metaG 1556A-02 | ecosystem: Environmental > Aquatic > Marine > Intertidal zone > Estuary | place: USA: Columbia River Estuary... | reverse complement strand
GATTATGCACGATTTAGTAGGAAGAATTTGGCTGGAGAGATCGCCAATCATTTGAATGAAATAACAGCATAGAATAAAAAAATTTGGCAAAACAAAATCAAAATTTTTCAATAAGGAAGAGAGCCAAAAGTTTTCGTTATGCTTTGGAAGGGTTGAAAGTTCTGGTCTCTGAAGAGCATAACTCTAGAATACACTTTGTGGTTTCTTTGCTGGCTATGGCTGCTGCTTTTTATTTTAAAATCTCTGGCTTAGAATGGGTGGCCTTAATTTTATGTATTGGATTTGTTTTTGCGCTAGAGATTATTAATTCAGCCATAGAGAATTTGGCCGATTTCGTTGAACCCAATAGACATGAGGCTATCAAAAAAATTAAAGATTTAGCTGCTGCATCCGTTTTAGTTGGCTCTATAACTACAGCCAGTGTTGGATTAATAGTTTTTATACCTAAAATTCTAAATGCTTTAAGTTAGTTTAAAAACTAATCTATAATCTCTTCTTGAGTGTCGTTTTTCTTTACGCTTATAAATATTGCTCCAGCCAATAAAACCACGAAGATTATCGAACCGATCAAACTAATTGTTTCTCCGGTATAAAAAGAAGCAGGTCTAAATTCAAAAACAATCTCGTGGTTTCCAGAAGGAACATTCATTGCTCTTAAAACATAGTTAACTCTAGTGTGATCAGTTTCAGACCCATCTATAGTTACCTTCCAATCTTTTCCATCTCTGTAGTACATGTCAGAGAAAACCGCAAATTGATCTGAACTTGAAGTGGAATTGTAAACCAATTTATTTGGAGCATAAGAAGTCAATGAAATTTGACCCTCGCCAGTGAAAGATTTTGTTGCCGAGTAACTCGCATTTTCTTTCTTGATTAATGCTGTTTTACTCGTGTTGATAGTTGATAAACCTTTAATTTCCTGATCACCATTTTCTACAACTTGCAACTCTTTAATAAACCAAGCATTCCCCAATGCATTTTGGTTTTGTAAGGCAGGTGCTCCCGGGTTGTAAATAACATACAAGTCATTCAGCATGTTTAACACAGGAGTGCTCGCAAATGCAGCTTGTGGATTTTTTCCCTTCTGCAATGGCTCAATTATTTTATTCATTTCATTCATGATTTGAACTTCGAATAAATCTTGGTAACGCTGCAATTTTGCACCGTGATAACCACCAATAGATTTGTGGTAATATGAGGTGAAACCATCGTTAAATGGATTATTTAAATTTAAAACACGGTAATAAATTGGGTTATTTGGCGCATTCAGAATACTGTTATCCGCAGCTGATTTTCTAAACGGAGAATTGTAATCTCTCGTTGTCATGAAGTCGTCATGGCTAATATGCTCGCGGTCTACACCGAACATATCGATCATTACCAAAACAGCTAGGCCAGCAAAAACAATTGGTGTTTTTATTTTGTCAATAGTTTTTAAGAATAACAATCCAAAGGCACCTATAGTAAGCATCAATGAACGGAATGCCGTATTTCTCAATAAACTCTCTCTGTCAGAAATAATACTGTCTAGAAGCTGTGGGTTGTTTTGAAATTGAGCATCTCTATCTGAACTCATATCGAAAAGACTTGGCCCTAGTAGAGCGAAGAATAAGAAGAAGCCACCTCCAATGTAAAGGGCTTTCAAAAGTATTTTTTTAGCTTCTGCTTTGTTTTCAAGTTTAAGGAAACGGTCAGCTCCATAAATCCCAAAAGCTGGAATAAGAACAAAGCAGGTTATCAACGCCATTGAAGGAACTCTGAATTTATTAAAGATTGGGAAATAGTCGAACATCAATTCATTAAACGTCATGAAATTGCTACCTAGGCCCATGAAAATTGACCAAACCACAGAGATTCCGACCCAAACTTTCATTGATTTAGGAGCAACTAGAAAAGCTAAAACAAAAAAGAAGAACATGATTGCTCCTAAATAATAACCACCATGCACCATAGAATTACTTCCCCAATAGAAAAGGCTTGCAATTTGTGCGTTTGCCTGCTCCTCGGCTTGCTTGCCTCTGTAGCCTTCTTTTTGAAGGTTAGATTTAATGCCTCTGTAAAGCTGAGCGTGCGTTTCGGTCTCTTCGTAATTTTGTTTAGCACCACCACCAGTAAAATCTGGTATTACCAAGTTGAACATTTCAGCACCTGAATAACTCCATCTAAATGCGTATTCTTTATCAAGTCCACCAGCTTGGCTTTCTTTTGCTGTAAGCTCAGATTTACCACCACGGATAGTTTCTTTTGAAAACTCAAGTGTTGTCCAAAGTTTCGAAGTGTTTGGTGCAATCGCAATCAAGGCTGCTCCGGCTAGGAATGCAATAGAAACTAGATAATTCTTAACGTCTTTGGTTTTAATAGCATCAACCAAATAAGTAATGACAATAACTAGAACAACCAATGCAGAATAATATGTGATTTGTAAGTGATTAGCAGAAATTGCTAAACCTAAAAATAGAGCGGTCACTGCCATTCCTAATAAGCGTTTTCCATTTAAAGTCAATAAAATGCCGCCTAGCATAGGGGCGATATAACCTGCGGCTCTCAACTTTGCGTTATGGCCTGCGGCAAAAGAGATAATGAAAAAAGCAGAGAAAGCAAAAGCAAGAGATCCGATACCTGCTAGCCATGGGTTGACCTTTAAGGAGATCAGTAAAATGTACATACCCACCATAAGTGTAAAAAAGAGGCCGGTACCGCTAGGCAGCCATCTTTTAGTTGCACGTTCTATTTTCTCAAAAACATTAGAAGGAAAAAATACATTGAGCTGAAATGCGGGCATTCCACTAAACATAGAGTTTGTCCACAAAGGTTCTTTATGATTTTCCGCACGATAATCTACTATTTCTTTAGACTTACCTACGCCAATTTGGATATCGTCTTGTTGTAATACTTTGCCCGAAAAGGCAGGCATAAAGTAAATGCTTGTAATTACCGTGATCGCTGCAATTACAGCCAAATGAATTCTAAATTTTTTAAGGATCTCCATGCCAAAAATGTTTGCGCGCTAATATAGAAATATAGAGGTATAGAAAAAGATGGAATAACCTCTATTTGGCTCTAGAATACGCTTGTTTTCTTTGTTCAAGAATCAACCATTTTTCAACGACTTTACTTTTGTTAGGGCTCACATGAATTAGTAGTTTAAAATCTCGGTTACATTCTTCAAACTCTTGCGTCTCCAGAACACATTCTTTTAACTGTTCCATTTTTTGAGTGTATTCAATCCAATCTCCTCGTTTGGGATTATCGGGTTGAATAAGTAACCAACTAAATCCTGAAAAAATAACAACAGATAAAATCTTAGATGATCGAAAAGAGCTGGCCATAATTGCAATGGCCCAAATAAAAAGTACTAATTCTGTGTAATATCTAAAAGCAGAAAAAGCCGCAGGATCATCGCCAGAGCGACCAATACTTTGGAAGAATACAAATGAAATAGCTGAACTGAAAATGAAGAGTGTTGCAACTTTCTTTGAATCGTTAAAATTAAATCGCTTCAAGAAGCTGATGGATAGAATAAAAATCCCAAGAATAATGAACAGTCCTAACCAATTAGAGACATATAGGAAATTAGATAATATTAGAATTGGGGCTTTTAGAGCTTGTGTCAAAGAGAAATGTCCAGCCGAATTCAACGTGGCCCATCTGAAATCATGAAAGTAAAATAACAGAGTTCCTATTGTAAATAAAACAATGGTTATAAAGTGAATCCATTTTCTCTCCAACATCCATTTAATGGATTGAAATAGAACAAATAGAATTGCGGCAAAAATGGCGTAGACACTAAATGTAGCTGCAAAAATTAGAATTGAATTAAAAAATAGATTGTCGCGAAATTTTGAAAGCAACAAAGCAGCAAACATCAGCGTAAACAAAGGTAGCATAACATGTATGTGAGGATTTAATATGAGGGTAGTCCATTGCCAAGTAGCACAAATAAGAAAAGGAACAATTAAATCGTACCAATTAAAGGTTTTAGTAATGCAGTATTTTACCCAAAAACCTAAAGGAATCATTGCCCAAATTACAGCTGCGTTTACAAACAAGTCGTAGCGCGTATCAAAAGAGTGACCGAGCACATAGCCGATTTTGGAAAATATAAAGAGCAAGCCAACGCGATGTGGTCCATGTTGTTTAATAAACCCATCCCACAGGCTGTCATTGTTGAATAGGGAACTCCAAGTGTCTATGCGGTCTGCCATTAATACGTCTACGGCATAACTATTCATGAAAGATATGAACATGCCTAAAGACGCTAAACTTGATCCGATAAATAATACCTTTTGTATGGGTATTGTTTCCTTTGGAAAAAACATAGACTAGAGTAGAGTTTAATAGTTCTTACAAGATTAACATTTTATACTTTCACCATTTGCAAACCAAAAAATGACTGAAGAATTTTTGCATTACATCTGGCGAACAAAACAAGTGTTGCCCCAACTGCATTCTACAAAGAATGAGATAATACAAATCTTAGATTTTGGTTTTCATAACCAAGATGCGGGTCCAGATTTTCTGCTCGCTAAGGCTCTAATTGATGGTCAAATTTGGGCAGGGCAGATAGAGATGCATGTATCTTCTTCTGATTGGATAAAGCACAATCATTCTGATGATGCTGCATATCACAATGTGATCTTGCATGTTGTTTATAATCACGACAAAGAAATTATTAGATCGGACAATACAGAAATAACCACTTTAGAATTAAAAGGAAAAATTGATGAACACCTGTATTGGAGATATGAGCAATTAGTTCAAGGCGAACGTTTTATTTCATGCGAGAATCAAATTCAAAATGTTGATGAATTCACCAGAATGCATCAATATGATAAATGGCTCTTAGAACGTTTAGAGCGGAAATCGAAATGGATAAGCGCATCATATTCTGTTTCAAAAGACTGGAACGAAATCTTATATAAAGCAATGGTCTACTCCTTTGGACTAAAAGTAAATGCAGATTCGTTTCTTGCAATAGCGGAGAAATTACCTTTAAAAATTCTAGAAAAACACAAGGCTGACTTGTTTCAATTAGAGGCGCTTTTATTTGGTGTGTCTGGACTTTTACAAAATGACTTTAAAGATGAATACCCAACAAAACTCAAAGCGGAATTTGAGTTTTTTAGAACGAAGTACGATTTAGTTACTCTGTCAACAAAGGAATTGAAATTTTCAAGGATGCGCCCTCAGGGTTTTCCAACGTTGCGTTTAGCGCAACTTGCAGCATTATTCAACTTTAGCTTTCCTGATTTTGATGTGTTAATGGCACAAGGCGACTTAAATGAATTTTATAATTTATTGAAAATTGAACCAAGCGCTTATTGGAGAGCGCATTACAATTTTGATACGCCAAGTAATGAGTCAACTAAAAAGCCAACAAAAGAATTTTTAAACAAGATTATTATCAATGCTATCTCTCCTTTATTGTTTAGTTATTCAGAAGTTAAGAATGAATCATTCTACAAACAACGGGCTATGGATATTTTAGACCAATTGCCTGCTGAAAAGAACAAGATAACGACTAGATTGCAGACTTTAGGCTTTTCGAACTCTAACGGCTTTGAAAGTCAGGCAGTGTTAGAAATGTATAGCAATTATTGTCAGGTTAAAAATTGTTTAAATTGCGGTATTGCGAATAAATTATTAAGGTTAGAATTATGATAAATGATATACGGTCTGTTTTTGAAAAACAAGGTTTTGATGTATGCTCCAGAACTGGAGATAAAATCGGAATTCAAGCTTCAAAAATACGTTTGTTCTTTATTTACGCGAGCTTCATGACGCTGGGGTCGCCATTTATTATTTATTTCGCTTTGATGTTTGTCATACAAATTAAAGATTCAATTAACAGCAGAAGATCTTCTGTTTTTGATTTGTAAATCGAGTTTTAATCAATAAACAAAAAGTTACTTCGCAACCTAGAAGTATGAAAAACCCTTTTAGATCTCTCCGTAAACTGCTTCTTATACTTTTTGGTATTGTAGGTTTTGGTATATCTGGATTTATAATCATCGAAGATTATACTTTTCGAGATGCTCTTTATATGACCATCCAAACAGTTTCGACTGTTGGATTTAATGAGGTTCAGCAGTTTCAATCTTGGGGACAGGAATTTACAGCTATCTTGATAGTAATGAGTTTTGGTACTTTTGCCTTCGCTATTTCTCAGCTGTCTCAAATCATCATAAGCGGAAATTTAAACGGCTACTTGAAATACAAAAATGTGCAGAAAAAAATGGACAGATTAGATGAACATGTAATTATATGCGGGTACGGAAGAAACGGAAAACAATCTGCGCAAACCTTAACCGCATACAACCAACCTTTTGTAGTTATAGAAACAAAACCCGAGAGGATTAAAGAAATAAAAGAAGATGGCTCCATTCATTACATCGAAGGTGATGCTACAGATGATGATGTCTTGCAAAGAGCGGGAATCGAAAGAGCTCGAGCATTAATTTCTTCATTGCACAACGATGCTGATAATATTTTTGTAGTTATTTCAGCGCGTCAGTTGAACCCAAAACTGCGCATTACTTCGCGTGCTAACGAAGAAAATACAGGTAAAAAACTTTTGGCTGCTGGTGCAAATGCTACGGTAATGCCGAATAAAGTGGGTGGGGGTCATATGGCCCATATGATTATGAAGCCGAGCGTTGTAGATTTTTTAGATCACCTTTCTGTAGGTGGTTTAAGCGCTACAAATATTGAAGAAATACAAGTAGATCAACTACCAGATAGTTTTGATGCCAAAACTATTGAAGATTTGCAAATTCGAAAAATGACAGGTTGTACAGTGGTCGGAATGAAATCATTGTCAACACCTATTGTGATTAACCCTCCTGTAGATGCTAAACTCACAAAGGATTCTGTGGTTTTTGTTTTAGGAAATTCGCAACAAATTGAAAAATTGAAACAACTGTTTTCAGTCTCAGCTGAATAATTAAATATGAAGAAGATTCTAGTTACAGGAGCCAATGGCTTGTTAGGTCAGAAAATTATCTACGGTTATAAAAATAATCCAGAAGTTCAACTTATTGGTACTGGTCGCGGACCTTGCCGTATGGATGATAAAGAAGGCTATGTCTATGAAGAAATGAATATTTCGGATAAAGCAAGCGTTTTGGCTGTGCTTGAAAAACATGCGCCAGATGTTATTATCAACTCTGCTGCCATGACTAATGTAGATGAATGTGAGACCAATAAAGCAGGCTGTGATGAAGCGAATGTTACCGCTGTAAAAATTTTGGCAAGTGCGTGCGAAGAACTCAATATTCACCTGATTCAATTGTCTACAGATTTCATTTTCGATGGTAAGGACGGGCCATATGATGAAGAAGCTGAAGCAGATCCATTAAGTTATTACGGTTGGAGTAAACTAAGGGCAGAGGAAATTGTTAAGACTTGCACTTGCAAGTGGACAATTATAAGAACAGTTTTGGTCATCGGTATTACCGAAGGTATGAGCCGCTCGAATATTGTCTTGTGGGCAAAAGGTGCCTTAAACCAAGGTCAGACTATAAATGTTGTGAACGACCAATTTCGATCTCCAACATTGGCAGAAGATCTTGCTGATGGTTGCATGTTGGCAGCGATTCAAGGAGCAGAAGGAGTTTATAATATTTCGGGTAAAAACTTTATGAGTGTGCTTGAGTTAGTTCAACGCGTGGCTAAATTTTACAAACTCGATGAAAGTTTGATTAAACCTTCTAGTTCAGAAAAACTAAATCAACCAGCAAAAAGACCGCCAATAACAGGCTTCATTTTAACAAAAGCCATAAACGAATTGGGGTATAAACCTCATTCCTTTGAAGAAGCACTTGCCGTCATGCAAAAACAAATAGACTTTTATGAAACCAACAATTGATTAATCCCCTTATTTATATATTCGGCATTCGCTTAAACTCGTCTTTATGAAAAGAATCCTTACTCTCCTCTTAGCATTTTCAATTTCTTTTTCAGCTGTTTCATCTCCAGATGATGACAGTAATATTTCAAACAGAATTAACAGTGTGTTTACTCCTTTAGTGGAGTTTATGGGCGGTATTATCTTTTGGGATCCATTTGAGGCTATTGGAATATACGATCCAGTGGCTTACACTGATGGAGTTCCATTAGAGTCTAAACGACTTAATGGAAAAGTATCAGGTGAAGGTGGGAAAGATTTTTTGATTGGAGACAATACGGAGTTTAATTCTTTACAGTATGATGATAGAGTCATTATAGCTGGAGAAATCTATAGAGTTAAAGATGTTGTAAAAGACGAAAGAATGATTTTGCAACGTCCTTTGAGCAATGATGTTGAATCTGCTTTTATTGGTTTACCTGTTGTTGACGGAATTCCCTTCATCGTTTTTTGGTTGGTTTTAGGAGCGGTGTTTTTCACGTTTAAGATGAACTTTGTAAACCTTAGAGGTTTTAAGCATGCCATTCAATTGGTGCGAGGGAAATATGATAAACCAGAAGACGAAGGTGAGGTTTCTCATTTTCAAGCTTTGGCAACAGCTTTATCAGGAACAGTAGGTTTGGGTAACATTGCAAGTGTTGCCGTTGCTATTTCTATGGGCGGTCCTGGTGCAACGTTTTGGATGATTGTTGCCGGATTCTTAGGTATGTCTTCCAAATTTGTAGAATGTACTTTGGGTGTTAAATACAGAATAGTAAAAAACTCTGATGATCCAGATAAAAGCAAACATGAAATCAATGGTGGCCCGATGTATTATCTGTCTCAAGGCCTTGCCTTAAGAAACAAGAAAACATTAGGACGTGTACTTGCTGCCATGTTCGCAATACTTTGTGTAGGCGCTTCTTTTGGTGGAGGTAATATGTTTCAGGCGAATCAGGCTTTTAGCCAGATACAAGGCCAATTTGGATTATCTGATAATGCCGGTTTTTACTTTGGAATTGTACTAGCAATTCTTGTGGGTGTTGTAATTATTGGAGGAATTAAAAGTATTGCAAGTGTTACTGAAAAGATTGTTCCGTTTATGGCGGGAATGTATGTGCTAACGGCTTTGATTATTATTTTCATGAATGCTGGTCAAGTAGGTACTGCATTCACGGCTATCTTTAATGGAGCATTCAACGCAGAAGCTATGTATGGCGGATTTATTGGAGTATTGATTATGGGCTTTCAGCGTGCATCTTTCTCTAATGAGGCTGGAGTTGGTTCCGCTTCTATTGCCCATTCAGCATCTAAAACAGATGAGCCAGTATCGGAAGGAATTGTTTCACTTCTAGAGCCTTTTATAGACACCATTGTTATTTGTACAATGACTGCCTTGGTGATTATTTTTACAGGAGTTTATGAAATACCAGGTCTAGAGGGTGGAGCTCAAATGACATCACGCGCTTTCGGAAGCCAAATAAGTTGGTTCCCATATGTGTTGACAATAGCGATTCTACTTTTTGCTTTCAGTACTATGATTTCTTGGTCTTACTATGGTTTGAAATCATGGAACTATCTTTTCGGAGACTCAAAGCTAACGGGCAATGTTTTTAAATTGATCTTCTTGGTGTTTATTGTAATAGGTTCAACCATTAATACATTAGGTCCTGTTTTAGATTTCTCTGATATGATGCTTTTAGCAATGGCATTTCCCAATATTGTAGGGTTATTAATCCTGTCTGGAGAAGTGAAACTAGATTTAAAATCTTATTTCAAGCGAATTAAATCTGGAGAAATTAAGGCATACAAGTAGGCGTTTAAAACAGCTTTAATAAATTTATAATCTAAGAATGACGATCTCCACAATGCTTACTATAACCCATGATATGTCTCGCGGCATTACCATTGGTGATTATACTTTACGCATCTACCAACTAATGTTTTTACTCTCTTTTATTTTAGGTTTT
>Ga0102906_1000967_pt1 | contig 9899 bp, 7 predicted proteins | sample Colrivmet1556A02_FD_78498 | JGI IMG/M metagenome (GOLD analysis project Ga0102906, IMG submission 78498) | Estuarine microbial communities from the Columbia River estuary - metaG 1556A-02 | ecosystem: Environmental > Aquatic > Marine > Intertidal zone > Estuary | place: USA: Columbia River Estuary... | reverse complement strand
GTTTGACCGTATCCAGAGAATGTAAAAAGTGTAATAAACAGGATGCTTAAATATTTCATTTTAATTTATTTCTTATTCCTTATTCAATAACTGTTCCAATGCCATTTCGTCTGGAACTAAAACTTGCCTGGCTTTGCTTCCTTCAAACTGTCCAATGATACCTGCAGCCTCTAACTGGTCAACAATACGACCAGCTCTGTTGTAGCCTAGTTTTAATTTTCGTTGAAGTAAACTAGCAGAGCCTTGTTGGTGAATAACGATTATTCTAGCTGCATCTACGAATAGTACATCACGGTCAGATTTGTCAATATCACCAATGCCACCGCCTTCTTCACCAATATATTCTGGCAAGAGGTATGCTTCGGGATAAGCTTTTTGTGAGCCAATAAAATCTGTAATTCTTTCTACTTCTGGCGTATCAATAAATGCACATTGTAACCTCACCAGTTCATTTCCTGAAGTGTACAACATGTCTCCTTTACCAATCAATTGATCGGCTCCTCCGGCATCAAGAATTGTTCTACTGTCAATTTTTGATGTCACTCTAAACGCTACACGAGCAGGAAAGTTTGCTTTTATGATACCTGTGATAACATTAACACTTGGTCTTTGTGTGGCCACGATAAGGTGAATTCCAATTGCACGTGCAAGTTGCGCTAAACGCGCGATGGGAGTTTCAACCTCTTTTCCCGCTGTCATGATTAAATCGGCAAATTCATCAATAACTAATACGATATAGGGCAAGTATTTATGGCCTTCTTCTGGATTTAATTTACGTTGGACAAACTTCGCATTGTACTCTTTTAAATTTCTAACCATTGCCGTTTTCAGCAGCTCGTAACGGTTGTCCATTTCAATACAAAGTGAGTTTAAGGTATTGACAACTTTTGAAGTATCAGTAATAATGGCTTCAGATTCATCCGGAAGTTTTGCAAGGTAATGACGTTCAATTTTATTGAACAATGTTAATTCAACTTTCTTGGGATCTACCAGAATGAATTTAACTTGACTCGGATGCTTCTTGTAAAGTAATGATGCTAAAATGGCATTTAATCCAACAGACTTACCTTGACCTGTAGCCCCCGCCATAAGCAAGTGAGGCATCTTCGTTAAATCGAAAACGAAAGTTTCGTTGCTAATGGTTTTACCTAAAGCAACCGGTAATTCCATTTTAGAATGCTGGAATTTCTCAGATTGCAGCACTGTGCGCATGGCTACCATTTTAGGATTGGCGTTTGGCACTTCAATTCCAATTGTACCTTTTCCCGGTATCGGAGCAATAATTCTAATACCTAAAGCCGCTAAACTCAAGGCGATGTCGTCTTCTAAATTCTTAATTTTTGAAATGCGCACTCCGGCAACGGGTATAATTTCGTAAAGCGTCACCGTTGGTCCGATTGTGGCTTTTATTTTAGAAATCTCAATGTTGTAATTGGCTAAGGTCTCAACAATTTTATTCTTGTTCTCTTCTAATTCAGTTTGATCGATTTTAATATTTGGATCACCGTATTGTTCTAAAAGCTCTAATGGAGGCAACTGAAATTTCGATAATTCAAGAGTAGGGTCGTACTCGCCAAACTCTTTTACCAGTTTGTTTATCTCTTTTTTAGGAACCTTAACTTCTTCCTCGATCTTCTCTAGCTCAATCTCGATCTTAGGTTCTTCTTCTTTTTGTATTTCTTGTTTTGGCTCTGAAGACAGCTCAATTTCCAACTCTTTGCGCTCTTCTTTTACCTGAGGGTTTACAGAAATTTTTTCTTCAACTTTTAGACCCTGAGTTAAATCAATAACTTCTGGCTCCGGTTCTTCAATGACTTCCAAGTTTTCATTCTCAACAACAGGAGTTTTAATAGACTTTTCTCGTTTTAAAAACGAAAGACTTTGGCTTAATGATTCCGGTGTCCATTTGAAAGTGATGATCAAATATGCAAGCAGACCGAAGGACAGTAAAAGCCAACTGCCGACTGTTCCTAACAAATTAGCCAGATAAGATGAAGTAAAAAAACCAATTCCTCCTTTGTAAACAGTGTATGTTCCAATCTGAATGAGACCTAAGAAGATACTCAGCCAAATAATCCAAAAAATACCGTTACGGAACATTTTCCCTGTTGCAATTAAATTGAGCTTAAAACCTACTTTAAGGCCAATGATGATTACAAAAAAAGCAAGGATAATTGAGTTTAATCCAAACCAATTGTAAGCTAATTGATTCCCCAAGCGCGCACCCATTTTACCTAACACATTGTCATAGTCCATAAGCGGAGCGACTTCGCTTACTTCTATGGTTTGCTGTAAAAGACTTTGATCGTGTTTCCAGGTGCCAAGAAACGAGATGATAGAGAAAAGCATGAACAGCCCAGCGAAAATGAGTACTACGCCAAAAGTTGCGTGCACTGTTTTATCTTGAAAAAACGCTTTAAGTTTCGAAAATTTAGATGGGCCTTTGGAGGCTTTATTTTTTCTTTTCTTTCTAATGGCCATACGTATTCAGTAACGGTTCAAATTTATAAAAATTGGAAGGTGAAATAGCTTTTATATAAAGGGTTTCTCTGATTTTATTAAGAGTCTTTTGTGCATGAAATAATATGGAATTACTCTGCAATATAAGCCCTAAATTTGCGGGCTTTTGAATAAAATAAATCGTATGACAAATATTAATTTTGTTAAGATAATGAGTGAGCTTGGCGCAGGTACAAGAGGCGCTAGTCTTGGCTATGACGCTTTGGTTGCAGCTTCTCACAATGCAGGAAACGCCTTGTTAAATAAGTACCCGACTGTGGTGGTGCCAACAAAAAATGAGGCTTTGTTTACTGCTGTTTCAACACCATTTGCGAAGCATATTCATGCGAACCAAGTTGTTTTTAACGCTATACATGAATCAGTTGCTGCTGTCATGAAGAATAATAAAATGCCAGTCGTTTTAGCAGGAGATCATTCAACCGCTGCAGCTACGATTCAAGCGATAAAACTGGCAGAGCCAAACAAAAAATTAGGTGTTGTTTGGATTGATGCGCATGCAGATTTACACTCACCATACACTACTCCAAGTGGAAATGTTCATGGAATGCCCCTTGCGATTGCCTTGAAAGAAGACAATCAAGCAAACGCAATAAACGATTTAGACGATAACACAAAGGAAGCTTGGGAGAAAATATGCGGTTCCCCATCAATATACGCGGAGGACATTGTTTTCTTTGGCGTAAGAGATACTGAGATCCCTGAAGATGAATTGATTTTAGCAAAAGGCATCAAGAATATTTCAGTTGAAGAACTGAGGCTAAAAGGAGCGAAGCAAGCGACAAAAGAAGCGTTAGAATATATTTCTAGTTGCGATCATATTTATATTTCCTTCGATGTAGACAGTATGGATTCGGCAATATCAAACGGAACAGGCACACCTGTTATTAATGGTTTTTCTGCCGTTGAAGCTTATAAGATTATCAGCTACATTTTAGAAAGCGGCAAGGTGTCGTGCTTTGAAATGGTAGAAGTAAATCCAACGCTAGATCATAAAGGAAATGTTATGGCAGAAACAGCTTTTGATGTTTTGAATGAGGTAGTCAAAATTTTAGAGAAGCAGTGATTCGAAAAGAAAAGCAAATAACAAACGCTCTTCTCATGGTGAGGCCAGTTGCTTTTGGTTTCAATATAGAGACGAGCTTGGACAATGCTTTTCAAAACGATTCTTATGAAAAAGAAGAATCAATTCAGAAAAAAGCACTTTTAGAATTTGATACAATGGTTTCTCTCTTAAGAGAAAATGGAATAAAAGTTTTGGTGGTTGAAGATACATTAGAGCCTAAAACGCCTGATAGTATTTTTCCAAATAATTGGTTTAGCACGCATTCTGATGGACGCATGGCTATATATCCGCTCAAAGCGGAGAATAGAAGAGCAGAAAGGCGACCAGAAATATTTGAATATTTGATAGAATCGGGCTTTTCAGTAAAGCATATAGAGGATTTTAGCGATGCTGAAACCGAAGGTAAATTTTTAGAAAGTACTGGAAGTCTAATTTTGGACAGAGAAAATGAACTCTGCTATGTTTCTGTTTCTGAACGTTCGAATCCCGAATTGGTTGTAGAGTTTTGCGAAGTATTTGGCTATCAGCCGATATTCTTTCAAAGCATAATAAACGGCACAGTTGCGTATCATACGAATGTTTCTATGTGCATAGCATCAGAGTATGCGCTGGTGGCGTTAGATTCCTTTTCTCGAGAGGATGAAAAATCTAAAACTAAGAATGCGTTGATTCGTGCCGGAAAAGAAGTAATTGAACTTTCCGAGAATCAAGTTTTAAACTTCGCAGGAAATGGTTTAGAAGTACAAGATGAGAAAGGCGAAAGTTACTTTGTTTTAAGCAAGAGAGCTTATGATTCTTTAGCTCAGACTCAAATTGATACGATTAAAAAATACGCAAAGGTTATAACGCCTGAGCTAACAACAATTGAAAATATAGGAGGAGGAAGTGCGCGTTGTATGATGGCGGAAATCTTTTTACCCTACCGAAGAAAATAATAAAATATGCAGTTTTTAGAGAGTTTATTAGCTCCACATATTGAAAAAGGGTTTGAGTTTTTATTTGGACAGAAACCCAATAGTTTAGATTTTCAGCAGACAAGAAAAGACTTTGATGGAGATATCACTTTTGTGACGTTTTCGCATTTACGTGTTTCAAGAAAATCTCCAGAACAAACGGGAGAGGCTTTAGGCAATTATTTGGTAGAGCATGTCTCTGAGGTTGTGGGATTTAACGTGGTAAAAGGCTTCTTAAATATTGTAATCTCAATTGATTTTTGGAAGAACAAGTTCTCTGAAATGGAATTAGATTCCAATTGGGGCTTGAAGGCTGAGGGTACAATAGATGGCGAATCTATGGTGGAGTATTCTTCTCCAAATACTAACAAGCCTTTGCATCTTGGTCATGTTAGAAATAACCTTTTGGGATATTCTGTGGCTGAGTTAATTAAGGCATCCGGCAAGAAGACCTATCGCGTACAAATCATCAATGACAGAGGAATTCATATCTGTAAAAGTATGATTGCTTGGCAGAAATTTGGTAACGGAGAAACGCCAGAATCTACGGGTACAAAAGGGGATAAGCTGGTAGGTAATTATTACGTGGCTTTTGATAAGGCTTATAAAGAAGAAATTGCGACTTTGATTGCATCAGGTCATTCTGAAGATGATGCTAAAAAACAGGCGCCTATTTTTAAAGAGGCGCAAGCAATGCTCCTAAAGTGGGAAGAAGGAGATGCAGATGTCATCTCTTTATGGAAAGAAATGAACGGATGGGTTTATGAAGGTTTTGAAGAAACCTATACCAAAATGGGCGTGAGCTTCGATAAAAACTATTACGAAAGCGACACCTACATTCTTGGAAAGAATGACATTTTAGCTGGTCTTGAGAAGGGTGTTTTTTATCAAAAAGAAGACAGCTCGGTTTGGATAGATCTCACTGAAGATGGATTAGATCATAAGATTGTTTTGCGTTCTGATGGCACGTCTGTGTATATGACGCAAGATATTGGAACAGCAATCAAGCGTTTTCAAGATTTCAATATTGACGAACTCACCTATGTGGTAGGGAACGAGCAAGACTATCATTTTAAAGTATTGTTCTTAATTCTCGATAAGCTAGGCTATACTTGGGCCAAGAATTTGCATCATTTGTCTTACGGGATGGTAGACTTACCAAGTGGGAAAATGAAATCCCGCGAAGGAACTGTTGTTGATGCCGATGATTTGATGGCACAAATGGTCAATACAGCCAAAGAAAAGTCTGAAGAGTTAGGCAAGCTTGAAGGTTATTCGGATGAGGAAAAAGCAAGCCTATACAAATCAATTGGTTTAGGTGCCTTGAAATATTATATCTTAAGAGTAGACCCCAAGAAGAGAATTTTATTCAATCCTGAAGAATCTATTGACTTTAATGGAAATACGGGGCCTTTTATTCAATATACCCACGCGCGGATTCAATCATTAAAACGTTCAGGTACAAGGCAAGATACTTTTGAGATTTCTGATGTAAACATGACAGCCGAAGAAAAGGAGATTGTAAAAGCCATGAGTTTATTTCCAGAGGTGATTACTCAGGCTGCACACGAGCAAAGCCCAGCTATTATTTCCAATTACACATACGATTTGGTAAAACTGTTTAACAGTTTTTATCAAAACCATAGTATCCTAAATGCGGATTCTATGAATACTTCAACGTATAGATTAGCGCTTGCATCTAAAGTGGCAGATGTTATAAAAGATGGCCTGAATCTTTTGGGTATTGATAGTCCAGACAGGATGTAGTCACGGTTATTAAGATAAAAAAAGGCTCTCTAAATATTTAGAGAGCCTTTTTCGATTAACCCAATTGCACTGCTATTTATTTCTGTCCTTTTTGTCTTTCCACACTAAGCCGATATTCAATCCTGCCGTGAATGCAAGAGGAAAATCGCTTCCGCCTAAAAATCCTCCGTTGTACCCGCCAAATTCAGAAAAGCCAAATCCAATTCCAGTATAGTAATCCACTAAAAATTGATCATTAAAAACACTTTGTTTACCAAAATTGATCATAAAAGCTCCATTTATAGACATGTCACTGCGGTTTGATTCGTCATAGCCGCCCGTTGCGTGATTGTAAGAATAGTCTGCTTGACTATAAGATGTCAAAATGATTTCAGGCTTAACATATCCTCCTTTTAAGATATGCGCGTAACGCATTTTTGATAAGTAAAAATCAGGAGATCGTTTTAATTTATATCCAAACCGTAATCCAAGACCTCTGCTGCTCATGTCATCCATGTCAAAACCGCCCCCGATAATGGTTAAGCCACCTTCAATACTTGTTGATGGAGAAAGAGACCTTTCATAAAAAAATGTTGCTTGATTAAAGAAGAATCCTGTGAAACTTACTTTAAGTGCATTCTTAGATTGCCCAGTGTAATAATCAGGATCATTAAATGAGTCTTTAATTTTAAATTCCATGATGTCTCCGCCTTCAAGCTCGACCTTAGCTATTTTTGCTTTTTCTATTGAGAATAAGGGATGGTTTGGGTTGTCAAAATCTTTAAACTTTACTTCGTCTGACGTAATTTCAATGATTTTCACTTTTAGTATTTCTCTGTTCTTTTTATGAATGTAATCTTGAGCAGTGCTCGCAAATGCAACAAACAACAAAAATAGAGTTAGGGTGTTTTTTAAAGTTTTCATTGGTAAAAATCATTTGTTTAATTCTGATATAAATGTAGATTGTCGTTAAACTTCAATTGAATTGAAAAATCCAACAGGAAAAGTTATTCTGGGATTTTATGCAAAACAAAATTCGAGAAGCAAGAGTTTATTCTCGAAGAAAAATATGGATGTTGGAATGTTCTAATCCCAGCGCTTCCAATCATTGTTTTGACCAATACGCAGGATTTCTGGTTTCTTTACGATTAAGTATAAAAAGATAAGTGTAGGGGTGAGAATAACCATTCCGATTTCCCAGTTTTGAATAAAGAGATCTGGTTTGATTGCAATCATGGTAAACAAACCTGTGATTGCACCTCCCAAATGTGCTTCGTGACCAATGTTACCTTTATTACTGCGCATTCCGTAGATAGAAATAATAATAAATAGGATCCCGAAAATCCACGCAGGAATACCAATTGGAATAAAGAATAAGTAGATTCTATCCCATGGGAATGGGAGAATGAAAGCATATAAAACACCACTAACAGCTCCGCTTGCGCCTAATGCCTTGTAATGAGCATCGTCTCTTTTAAGGTAAAGCGCCAGTAGGTTACCACCCAATAAACTTATAAGGTAAAGTAAAACGAACAAGAATGGTCCAAGAACAGAAACGAGGGTACCACCAAAAAAGAATAAGGTCATCATGTTAAATAAAAGATGACCCCAGTTAGCATGCAAGAAGCCAGAAGTTAAGAGCCTTATGTATTCTTTACCCCATCTTATTTTCCCAACATATAAAATGTATTTTTCAATAAACTGAGGGTTGTTGAAACCTTGAATTGAAAAAATTACATTGATAGCAATTATTAAAAATACTACGTTATTCATTTTATTACTTTTCTGCCTGCAAGGAATACAAATTTTGAGCTTCTTTTAAAGTTTGTAAAATAGACTCTCTTTCAGTCTTTAAGTGCTCAACATAATCTGGATCTTTTCTCTGAATTTTTAAAAACGTTTTGAGCTTTTTAAAGCGAATGAAAAAAGTGCGGTAGAGCCAAACAAAAGCACCGCAAATGGGCAGAGATATTCCAAAGATGATTGTATTGAGCGTGTTTTCAAATACTTTATCGAACCAATAAATTTCTAAAAAATAGAAGAGCGGAATTAAAAAAGTAGCTACTCCCATTAATAAAGGGGCACGGTATTCAATATCTTTTGGAACTTTAGAAATATATTGAGAAATAGCAACAGGTAGAACGTGGGTAATATAGCCTAACAAGAAAAAAGGAAAACCTAAAATCAAGGCTAGAAAATATTGTATGAGGACAGAAGTAGCATTGCTGCCTACATATGCCCCGCTAATAAGGTTTTGCGTAACACGTACTGATTCTGCTTTGTCAAAATATGCATCTACTTTTTGTTCAATTTCACTGTATTCGTTAGGAAGGTAATCAGCGAAATAGGCTATTGCTTTAGATAGTGCGATCCTAATTTCCATTTCGGCTTTGTCCTTTGCCTTAAATCTTTTGTCTTCTAACCAGTAATCGGCATATATTTTTTGAATTCTTCTCAGAAGAGCTTCCTTTTCTGGAGTATCAGCAATTACCAGTTGTTCAGAGAGTTCTTCTTCAATTTTACGTGTTACTGCTCTTACCGCTTTTTCAGAATCTTCTTCATAAAGATCTTTGTATTCATCTATTTCAATCGGTTCGTTAAATGTTATCATGACTTTGCTTCTAAATTTTATAGCATCAGAATAGTTCAATGCTACAGTCATAATCTTCAATCCTTTATTGAACTCATTTTCTTCTTGAAACTGAAATGCAATTCTCGCAGTTCCTGTTTTAATTTCCCTCAGTTTAAACTCATAAAAGCTACTTCCTTCTGGGAATATCATAAACGTCCCTTTTCCATTTAGGTACTTAACCGTTTTGTTGAAGTACTTTTGATTGTTAGCCACTTCACCTGGATTGATATCTTTTTTTCTGAAAATGGGGATGACGTGCAAGTAATTGAGAAAGGCTGCTAACATCTTATTTTTGAATATTCCTCCATTGGCTAAAAAACCAACGCGCTGTCTAACGAAAGCTGCAATAAGCAAAGGATCCATAAAAGTATTGGGGTGGTTCGCGGCAATAATCAGCGGACCATTTTTAGGGATATTTTCTTTTCCTTCTACGACAATAGAGCGGTAAAACACAACCAATGAAGCCGTTATGATTTTTTTTAAAAAAGTATATACCACGGAAAACAGATTTGGTTAGCAGTTTTGAAAGTTAAAAAGTTTTAACACATATTAAGCATCAATCTTATCAACTTTAGATTCAATCAAAAGAACTTAATACCAATTAATTTGGTTTAACAATTTTAATAGGGCATCCTAAAAATTGAATTTTTCAAATATTGAAACCACAATTGCATAAATCAGTTTCAAAGAACACCTATCATCAATAGATTTAATATAAATTAATAGGGGCATGAATAATATTCTGAATTACTGTTTAAAAGTTCAATTATGTAGACCAATTGCAATTAGTATTTGTTTTAATTGCCAAAGTGTCCCATTCATTGAAGTAGGAAAGGTATTTAGAGCCAATTAATGTCTAAGAGGATTTCACTAAATATTAGAATCATTCTTTTTTCGACACTGCTTACTTCAAGTTTTAATGTATTGACCCAAACAAGTGCTAATCAAAATGGAAAAGACGTTAAAGCACCACAAAGAATTAATG
>Ga0102906_1000963_pt1 | contig 9932 bp, 4 predicted proteins | sample Colrivmet1556A02_FD_78498 | JGI IMG/M metagenome (GOLD analysis project Ga0102906, IMG submission 78498) | Estuarine microbial communities from the Columbia River estuary - metaG 1556A-02 | ecosystem: Environmental > Aquatic > Marine > Intertidal zone > Estuary | place: USA: Columbia River Estuary... | reverse complement strand
ACTTCCATTTTGATAGGTGTACGTTGAAGCATCCCCAATTGCTGCCCCTGATTTAACCAAAACTGGTGAGCTATTTATTTGTGCGCTTGTGTTGAACTGAGAATCATCAATAATCGAAGTTCCATTTAAAGCATCGAGCTTAAAGTATCTGAATACATTTGATGGGACTGGGTTGAGCTTTCGACACATGTTATTTCTTATTTCCACAGGTGTCAGGGCTCCGTCCAAAAGTGAAATTTCATCAATTTGTCCGTCATAATAGCTGCTGGAGACGCCATTGGTCTTTTTCCCGATAACGGATGTGCCTACATTACTAGATAAGTATGAGACATTTGGATTGTAAAGTTGTCCGCCTAATTGAACACCATTCAAGAAAAGTGAAATTGAATTTGTATTAATTACGGCAGCTACATTTATCCACATGCCTTTTATATTACTAGAAACGAACTGGCGATAGAAAGTATTTGGAAGAAAAGCACCTGCAGATCCGTTGCAGTAACCTGCATTTATGCTTGTATCTGTTAACCAAAAATGCAAACCTGCATTAACATTACTTTGGTCATTCGATGAAAAGATTGGTATTTCTCCAGTTGCAGACGGATCTATTTTTACCCATGCAGAAATGGTAAATGGGAGTGCGTAATTGTGCGCTGCACCTCCAGTGACAGTTATGTAATCATCAACTCCATCATAGGTTAGGCAATTGCCAGATCCTGCTGAAGCATTTTGGCCGTTGCCTAAAAAAGGAAAGAGAAATAGAAGTATAAAAGGAAAGGTGCGCATTTCAGCTCAAAGTTGAAAAAAAATCTCGCTTGTTAAGCGAGATAGTTTTTTACTGTTTTATGAATTTTAAAAATTCGTGCCTATCGTTAAAATAGACATGGATAAAGTACAAACCGTTTGACCAGCTGTCTATATTTAATTGCCATTCAGAATTGTTTTTCCATTTTCCGAAGTAAATCGATTGACCAAGATTGTTTAGAATTTTTATTTCTGCATCTTGATTAACAGTATTTAACCAAGATAAAGTGATGTTGCTGGTCGCTGGATTAGGTCTTAATTCAATAGTATTTTGGCTATTTAATTCATCAATACCTATTCCCGATTCACCAATAGCAATATCGTCTATTGCGATGTCGCTTCTATGCCAAATTCCTGTCTCTGCTCTAAACTGAACCACAATGTCAAGGCCAGAATATTTACTCAAAGTAATTTGTTTTTGTTTCCACGAATTCCCTTGATTTCCTTCAATTGGCGCCATTACGTCTAAATCAATCTTACCATCGTAAATAATATCGACTTGTAATTGACCCATTTCTGAGCCGAGCATATGATACCAAAATGTCAATTCTTGATTTACATCTTTTACGTTTATACATGGCGATTTTAAAAGACTGTATTTTAAAAAACAATTAGAACCTTCGAGGTATAAATAATTCCCGTTTCCAGACGTGTGATCTTTAGATGGCCCAGTATTGTTTGTTGGAGTAGAGCCAGTGAAGGTTCTGAAATCTATGGCATCAGTAATCGAGTTTGCCTCGTTGTACCATCCTTGGGTTAAAGAACAAACAACAGCCTCGCAATCAGCGTCATCTGGACATAAAGCGAAGCCATCGAAATCTTGAAAATAGGGGGTGTTGAAATTAGTACCTGAAGTTAGATTAACATCTGCTGTTGAAGTATCATTCAGCCAAACGTTATCTTTCGGATGTTCACACCAAGCAAATAAAGTGTTAAGGCCATTGCTTAAACTAATGCCCCCAGTAAAGTTTATGAAAACTGAATCGCCTGGTTGTATGACATTTGTATACAATGTATTTAAGATTTTTTGTCCACTTTGAAAATACACTGAAATGCTGTCTAATGGCATTGTACCTCGGTTAAAAACTAAAACGGAAGGACTAACGTTACCAGGATTTAGACAATTAGAATAATTCCCTAAGGGATGGATAATTTGACTGACTTCTGCATCGTAAGGAAAACTGCAATTAAATAATCCAACGGGTGCTTTTATTGCCTTTGCTTTTTGGGATATATGACCTGCAGAATCTAATGCGCTAATTGAAATCCATTCGGCTTTGTTTGGATTAATTCCTTTAAATATATATTGCGTCTGGTTCGTTGTGCCAACCGAATCCATGTTTTCTGAACCTAGAAGATGAGCTACATAACCAATTGATCCGCTAACTGGATTCCATGATACTTGCATAGAATCTATACAGACCCAGTCAACACTTAAACCTGCAGGAACTCTTAAAATACTAAATGTGTTAGACGTTGAAGTATCAGTGCCATTCACGACTCTCACTTTCGCTTGTGTAGAGACAGTAGTATTAGGGATGTTCCAATTGTAATTTCTGATGGATGAATTAAGGCCAGACACTATAGAGGTCCATGATACTCCATTGTCAATGGAATACTCAATTGAGCTGCTTCCGGAAAGGTTTACACCTTCAAAACGAATTTCATAATTGCCTATAGGATTTAGAACCTCTCCTCCGAAAGGTGCCATTAATTTTAGGTTCTCCGAAACAAAAGAATAAACAACATAATACTTTTGCGAACCAACAGGTATTGCTGAGCCTTGAACGGTTATTGTGTATAAACCAGTATCAGGATTTTCTAAAGTAAATTGCTCCGTATTATTTAATGAGTCTGTTGCTCTTAACGCAGTGCTATTTAACAGTGCAGCATTCGGAGTAGGGTTTAAAACCCAAGGTTGGTAGATTGTACTCGATGCAATATGCTCAACAGATAAGTCTAAATTATTTACCAATGCTCGGCTTGTATTTGCTAGGGCTTGCGGGTCCGTCCAATGCAACATAACGCGCACTTCCTTCGTTCCAGGGGGCACAATTATATCAAAAGCATTAGAACCATTTCCGGTAACAGTATCCATTACAATATTGTCGTCTTCGATACATTCCATAGCTCTAAAAGCATTTATTCTTCCGTAGCCATAAATAAAATCCACATGAGCATTGCCTAAATCGTCAGCAGTATTCATTAAGAGAGCTTTGGCTAACCCACCATCTGGCTCCATATTACCATTAAAATTTTTGTAGCCTTGATAGATAAGTGCTAGAGTCCCAGCAACACCAGGACAAGACATAGATGTTCCTGTTTTGCTACCATACGTATTGTTTTCTTGGGTAGAATACACTGATGTCCCAACGCCTCCTAAGTCTGGCTTTACGCGACCATCATGCGCAGGACCGCGGCTAGATGAATTTGCGATATTATCTACTGATGTAATATTTGCAACGGCAATTACATTCTTACCTTGCTTGTGTCCGCCTGTTATGTTACCCCATGCATTCCCGGCTCCGTAGCCACAGTTGGCGCCATTGTTGTTACCAGCTGAAAAGACATGTACCAATTTTGGATTATCGACCATGTCTTTATCCACTCGAGAAGTGAAATTCGTGTAATTGTTACAATTGTTGGAAAATGATGAAGATGTAATTCTAACATTGTCATTCGCATAGTCATTATCCACAGCAAATAAATTTTGAGGATAAGTGTAATATGTAAGCTCAGCACCTGGAGCCATTCCTTTTCCTTTCGGATCTAAATTACCTGCGCCAAAAACGGTTCCCATGGTGTGTATTCCGTGATTTGTACCGTTGTCTATCCCAGCGCTTTTGTCATTTAACCTTCCCGTGAAATCTATGTGTGGACCTGCCGTTCCGAAATCATAATCACCTAAACTTACATGAACACCTGACCCATCTAATTGGTAAGCATTAGCACTTTCCAAACCAATAGCTTCAGCGCGATGCGAAGTACGTGCTCTAAAGTTTTCAACCTCGCCTGGATCCTCCATAGACTGAATAAATAGGACGAATGGTAAATTAGCAAGTCTGTCTATGACGTTAAAAGCAACAGTTGCTTCAATCTCATTTTCATTTGATTCAGTAAACTCAGTTGCAAAAAATGTAGATAGTTGATTTAATAATTGCTTTTTCTCTTCATCTGAATAATTCGGGTATAAGTTCAAGAGCAGCGTTATTTTGTTGCCTTGAATAGCCCAATCCGGATAGTTTTCGTTAGTGAGGTTTTTAGAAAGCTTCATGGAAGGAATGAAAGGCGAAACAGCTCTAATGTTCACCCCTAAATTTTTAAAAGAATAGTTAGAGGGTAACGAAACTAAATAGGTGTTTTTCGGAATGTAGCCTAAAACTCTTGCACCACTTGCCTCTAAAGTTCTTTTTGTGGTTTCATTTGGAGCGTCATTAAACTGAACCAAACGGATGTATTTATCGAAAACAACTTCACCTGGCAATTCTGAAAAATTTTCTTGAATGTTTCCTTTCTCGATTTCATAATCGCCAGACTGAAACATTAGAGCATGTTTCGTTTGACTAAAACTTTGATACATAAAAAGACCAAAGCATATGATAAGCAGTTTCTTCATATCTCGCAATAAACTATCCTTAATTGGAAGGTGACGAATATAGTATTCAATATTTACAATGTTTTTATAAACCCTTGAAAGACAAAGGCGAAAAGACCATACTAATTTCTATTTTCATCCCCTATAAATAATGCATATGAAAAAAGTACTTTTTTGGTTGTTTAGTTGTGTTTTGGCAACTTCATCCATTGCTCAAAGTTCTTCCGAGATATTTCACGAAGTAAAAAAGTTTAACAGTTTTAAAAGTGCACTTTACATGGCAGCTCATCCAGATGATGAGAATACGCGTGTAATTGCTTGGCTGGAAAACGGAGAATTAGCAAGAACGGGTTATCTGTCTTTGACAAGAGGAGATGGAGGCCAAAATTTAATAGGTAAAGAACTTGGTCCTGAGCTTGGAATTTTAAGGACACAAGAGTTATTAGCCGCAAGAAGAATAGATGGTGGAGATCAATTTTTTACAAGAGCTGTTGATTTTGGATATTCTAAATCTGCAGATGAGTCTTTTGAAAAATGGAACCGAGAAGATATTTTATACGATGCAGTTTGGGTCATTCGAAAATTTCAACCTGATGTAATTATTACCCGTTTTCCTCCAGATAGAAGAGGAGGGCACGGGCATCATACCGCTTCTGCAATGTTGGCGATCGAAGCCTTTGAAAAAGCAGGTGACCCGAATGTATTTCCAGACCAGTTGAATGACGTTCAAGCTTGGCAACCTAAAGCTGTGTATTGGAATGCTTCCACGTGGTGGAATAGAAAATTGGACAGCTTAGCTAGAAATAATGAAGATTACATAATGGCTGACATTGGTGGCTACGATGAACTTTTAGGGGTTTCATACAATGAACTTGGAACAATGGCCAGAAGTCAACATAAATGCCAAGGGTTTGGGGTACGAATAGAGCGTGGAGAGCGCATGGAGTATTTTCAATGGTTAGCTGGAAATAAGTTAGAATCTTCTTTTTTTGAAAATTCTGAAAGATCATGGAGAAGTTTAGGGGGCGATGGCTATTTAGATAGTCTAACTGCAAGCTTAGAGCAGAATTACGATTTCAACGATCCATCTGCAAGTCTCGGTACTTTAATTGAAATTCAAAATACGCTTGCAAATCTTGCACCGTCTACTTGGACAGAAGCCAAACGAAGAGAATGTAAAAAACTAATTAAGGAAATTGCAGGATTACATGTTGAAGTTCTTACAGCAGATTATTCTAATTTATCAGGTGAGAATATTAATACCACGGTTGAAGTATTAAATCGCGGCAAAAAACCTTTAAAGCTTATTTCTATTCGCCTAAATGCAGGTGGAGAAACGGTAACGAATTTTGAAAGCACTGATTTGCCAATTAATATAATGGTATCCAATGAAATGAAAGTGGATACACAAACTGAAGATTGGAATCCATACTGGCTAAATAAACCTTTTACGACTCAATATATGATTGATGACTTGTCTGTTTTAGGTAAACCAGAAAATGACCCAATGCTGATGGCCACTTTGACTTTGGAATTAGATGGCCAAAAGTTTGAAGTAGACGCACCGGCTGAATACAAATGGTCTGATCGTGTGAAAGGAGAAATGAAAAGGCCAGTGGTCAACACGCCTGAGATTGCGACCACTTTTTTAGAAAAATCATTTGTATTTACAAGTGAAGAGGAGAAGGAAATCAGCGTTCGTGTAAAAAACTATGGTGTTGAGGGCGTGCAAAAAATCGCCTTAGCAACACCTGAAGGCTGGGAGGTTACTCCAACTGAAATTGAAGTGAATTTTGAAAGTAAGTATGAAGAACAAATTGTTGCTTTCACTGTGGTTTCACCGAAAAAGAATTCTAAAGGTGAGGTTTCCATTACAGTAAATGGCAAACCTTCTAAAAGAATTGAAGAAATCATGTACGACCATATTCCAGCACAATTGGTTTTTCTTCCCGCAAATGCAACGCTGCTGAATTTGGTTATAGATATTGAAGAAGGTAAGGTAGGCTACGTAGAAGGAGCAGGCGATCAAGTAGGGTTGGCCATAGAGCAAATGGGCTATGAAGTAGTTTATCTTTCTAAGGAAGATTTAAGCACACAAGATTTAAATCAGTACCAAGCCATAATTACAGGCATTAGAGCTTACAATGTTCATCCGTGGTTAATGGATTTTCACAGCAGATTTATGGACTATGTCAGGCAAGGTGGTAATTTCATTATTCAATACAATACGAGAAGTCGAAGCTATAACACTGATAAGATGGGGCCTTACCCATTTAAGATTTCTAGAGATCGTGTTTCTGAGGAAGATGCAATTGTTTCATTCATAGATCCCAAGCATGGACTTTTAAATGAGCCCAATAAAATTAGAACAGAAGACTTTGATGGTTGGGTGCAAGAGCGAGGTTTATACTTTGCCAATGAATGGGATAATAAATATGAGACTTTGTTCAGTTGGAACGATAAGGATGAATCTCCAAAAATGGGAGCTTTGATTTACGCACCATACGGTGAGGGAAGTTTTGTATACACAGGGATTTCTTTCTTTAGAGAATTACCTGCTGGCGTTCCAGGGGCTTTTAAATTATTGGCAAACTTAATAAGCCACGAATCTGATGAGTAAACTTTCAAAACTTCATAAGGCTTACTTCCTAGTGCTTCTCGCTTTAGTATTTCAGATTGTTGTTTTCTACTTCATCACTCAATACTACTTATAAATGCACTGGATAGACTGGACTGTTTTGTTGGGAACCATTGCTGCTATTGTTGGCTATGGGAGTTGGAAGACTCGAAAGAATAGAGATATCAACAGTTTTCTGAAGGGAGACAATGAAATGCGCTGGTACACCATTGGTTTATCCATTATGGCCACCCAAGCAAGTGCTATTACTTTTTTAAGCACACCAGGACAAGCTTACGAAAGTGGAATGGGTTTTATTCAGTTTTACTTTGGTTTGCCTATTGCGATGATTATTGTTTCGGCTGTGTTTTTGCCGATTTATTATAAACTGAACGTTTATACAGCTTACGAATATTTGGAGCAGCGTTTCGATATTAGGATTCGTTTGTTTACGGCATTTCTGTTTTTAGTGTCTAGAGGCTTGGCAGCAGGTATCACCATTTATGCCCCTTCTATTATTCTATCTACCGTTTTGGGATGGGATTTGACCATCACTAATATTGTGGTTGGCGTGTTGGTTATAGTTTACACGGTTTCGGGCGGAACGCGTGCAGTTAGCTTAACGCAAACATGGCAAATGGCTATTATCTTAATAGGGATGGGCGTGGCGTTCTCTATCATCGTGAGCATGTTACCACAAGAAATATCTTTTTTAGAAAGTGTTGAGGTGGCTGGAATATTAGACCGGATGAACATTATTGATACTTCGGCTGATTTAAGCAACCGTTATACTTTACTCTCCGGGTTAACCGGAGGCTTATTTTTATCGTTGAGTTATTTTGGAACAGACCAAAGCCAAGTGCAACGTTATTTAGGCGGGAAGAGTTTAAAGGAAAGCCGAATGGGCTTAATGTTTAATGGGCTTTTAAAGGTGCCGATGCAGTTTTTTATCCTGTTTACAGGGATAATGGTTTTTGTGTTTTATCAGTTTAATGCGCCTTCAGTGTTTTTTAATACCTCTGGCTACGAACAAGTTTTAGAACAAGAGGCTGAAGAAAACTTAGAAGGCTATAATATTTCGTTTCAAGAAACACATGAAGCCAAAAAGGAAAAACTCATCGAATATTTTGCATCTGCCGATGAAAGTGAAAAGCAAAATATAAAAGCTGAAATACGAGCGTTGCAATTGGAGAATGAAGGTCAACGTGAAGCAGTGAAGGAATACATTTCATCAGTAGACCCCGAAGTAGCGACTAAAGATTCAGATTATATTTTCTTGAGTTTCATTTTGAAATACATGCCTGTGGGCGTCATCGGTTTATTGCTTGCAGTTATACTCTCTGCCGCTATGAGTAGCACTGCAGGGGAGCTGAATGCTTTGGCCTCCACTACCGTTGTAGATTATTATAAGCGCTTGCGCAGCCCAAAAGGAGCGAAGGTATCCGCATTAGAAAATAATGTCGAAAAGAAGAACAAAAGAGAATTATTTGTCTCAAGACTTATAACTGTGGTTTGGGGGTTAATGGCTATAACTGTTGCTCTTGTTGCCAATTTGTTTGACAATCTTATCCAGCTGGTCAATATTTTAGGTTCACTTTTTTATGGAACTATTCTAGGCGTGTTTTTGGTGGCTTTTTTCTTTAAGCGCGTAAAAGGAACAGCCATTATAGTTTCGGCTGTTATTGCCGAATCAATTGTAGTGACCATTCATGTCTTGGTAGTGACTGATGTAATAGAATTAGGTTACTTGATGTATAACGTTATCGGTTGTTTAGCCGTAATCGTACTTTCTTTGTTATGGAGTTTTATTGAGCCGAGAGATTCAGGACTGTCTAAATTAGATGAATAGTAAAAACAAACGTTCCCCTTTTAAGGGGAACGCTCGTGTTGCATTTAAACAGTAATTTTAATCCTTCTCACTGTCCGTTTTAACTTTTTGTAGCCATTCTTCCCAATTCTTTTTTTGAGTTTCAAAGTCTTCTGAAATTGGTCCGAACACTATTTGAATACTTGCGTCAGAGCCCTCTTCATTGTCCATTATTAGAATTTTCTCTACCGATTGACGGCCATCAAAATCTGAATTTATTTGGAGATATATGTTTCCAAAAAGCGTCATTATGGAACCATTGGCTTTTTCTTGTGCTCCTTCAAAATTTAACTTCACCCGAGAGTTAGGAGACCATTCAGATTTGAAAAATTCTTCTTGACCAAAACGCTTGCCTAAACTCTTAGCGTATTCTGTTTTCGCAATGATTGCCCAGACTTTTTCTTTAGATGCGCTTATCTCAGCTTCCAAAAACACAAAAGGCGTAGACCCTAATTCGTCAATTTCATCAGGAGAAAGAAAGGATACTTCATTAAACCAAGACGTACCATTGCCGCCATTCAAATAGCGAAAACCTACAACTGTGTCTGTCTCAATAGCTACAGCCTGTATTACAATTACGAGCTCATTTTGCTTTGTGTTATTGGAATAATAATTCGCCAATCGAGGCATGATCATGTCTAAAGGTTCGGCTGTTGGATATTCTGTAGGATCAAAATACATTAATGACGATCCATTACGTGTTTCTTCTTGAGTTGACATTCGACCGTTTATTGAAGGAACAGAAGCATACTCAGATACACTGACAGGAGGAAAGCCATTTAAGTTATCTGGACAATACCATCCACCATAGTTATGAATACTTACACTTTTTGCGGTTTGTATTTCAGCTGAAGGTTCAGCCTCCGACTCTATATGAGTTTCGCGCTGTTCACATGAAGTGATAAAAAAGAATGGAAAAATTAGAACGAAGACACTTAGTTTTTCTTTTATCATGAATTAAATATTTTAAAGCTGCTTAGTTTCAGCTGTTTTAATTTTTGATAAATCTCTCCAATAAGAATCTTACGATCCACTTCTGAATGTAAAACAGT
>Ga0102906_1000952_pt1 | contig 9979 bp, 10 predicted proteins | sample Colrivmet1556A02_FD_78498 | JGI IMG/M metagenome (GOLD analysis project Ga0102906, IMG submission 78498) | Estuarine microbial communities from the Columbia River estuary - metaG 1556A-02 | ecosystem: Environmental > Aquatic > Marine > Intertidal zone > Estuary | place: USA: Columbia River... | reverse complement strand
GGTGGTTTTGGTGCTTTTTGCATGAAAAACATTTGAGCCGTATCGCCTAAATTTAATTTTAGCAAGGCTTTGATGTGTTTCGAAACGAGAATGCTATCATTTCTAAATGCACCATATTTGGGAATAACGCCAGATATTAATACAGAATTCAAATAGTCCAAATTGTAATCATCCGATATTCCCTTTAGAACTAACCCTTCAAAATCTGATTGACTTTTTAAGATTCCAGCTTTTGTGGCATATTTCTGGATATGTGTAAAACCAGTAAAACTTATATGTGGATAAAAGTCTTGTTCTATCGATATTGCAGGAGATTCATACGAAGCGTTCATGTCGAACTTTGTCACTTGAATGTGACCTGTAAACCCGATGAGCTTACCTTGGATCTCTTTTTGTAATCCGGTGCCAGTGGCAACCGCAATAATCATTAAAACCATGCCCAGAACAATGGCAGAAATAGAAAAAGTAAAAGCAGGCTTCGTAATCGAGTTAGGAGCGCGTTTTTCTCTGTTTAATCTGGCCGCTATAAAGGCTTCAAAATTCAATATGCATATGCGTTTAAGAGCGCCTAAATTTATTCAATTCGCCCTAGCTCTCACGGCTTTCTTTTTTGTTTTTACAGCAGCAGCTCAGAAAGCTAGTCCTAAACCTGCTATTTACGATACAGCGGCTTATTTACCTCTATTAAAAGGAAAGACAATAGGGGTTATAGCCAATCAGACTTCTGTAAAAGGAGATGTTCATTTGGTCGATTATTTATTGGCAAATGATATTTCAATTAAGCGCGTGTTTGCTCCAGAACACGGCTTTCGCGGAAAGGCTGATGCAGGCGAGAAGGTAGAAGATGGCAAAGACGCCAAAACGGGTTTACCTATTATTTCCCTTTACGGGAAGAACAAAAAACCTTCACAAGAAATGTTAGACAGCATGGATGTGCTTGTGTTTGACATTCAAGATGTGGGCGTTCGCTTTTATACGTACATCTCAACGTTAACATATGTGATGGAGGCTGCAGCTGAAAAAGAAATACCGGTTATAGTGCTCGATCGTCCAAATCCGAATGGTCATTATGTGGATGGGCCAATCTTGAAACCCGAGTTTAAATCGTTTGTGGGCATGCACCCCGTGCCTGTTGTTTATGGATTGACGATCGGGGAATATGGATTTATGGTAAACGAAGAAGGTTGGTTAGCCGATGGTTTTAAATGCGATTACACCGTGATTAAGTGCCTGGGGTACGATCACAACGCACGTTACAAGCTGCCAATAAAGCCGTCTCCAAATTTACCAAATGAGCGCTCTATTGAGTTATATCCATCACTTTGCTTTTTTGAAGGGACAGTTGTTTCGGCAGGTAGAGGAACAGATTATCCATTTCAAATGTTTGGAGCTCCATTTTACAGAACCAAAGTGAGTTTTGTGCCAAAACCAAACGAAGGTTCAAAACATCCGAAGTTTGAAGGCCAAAAATGTTGGGGGTTTAAGTTGGCTGATGAAAATGCCAAAAGACCAATGTCAATGGACTTGTCTTACTTGGGTTGGGCCTATAAAAATGCAAAAGACAAAAGTACTTTCTTTAATAACTTCTTCAATAAACTGTCTGGCAATGCCAAATTACAAGAAGCGATTAAAGCGGGCGTTGACGTTGAAGAGATTTACGAATCATGGAAATCGGATTTAAATACGTTCAAAGAAACGCGCAAGAAGTATTTGCTTTATCCTGACTTTGAATAACATGAATTTAAATCAAGTCACAGTACCAAGTATAGATTTAGAAAAATCAGTAACATTTTATAAGACTTTGGGCTTACAGCTGATTGCAGATTCTATTCCGCGTTATGCGCGGTTCACTTTTCCAAAAGGCGATGCAACATTTTCAATCCATCGAGTAGAGGAGCTCCCAAAAGGATCTGGCGTCATTGTTTATTTTGAATGTGATGATTTAGATGATCAAGTAAAGCGTCTAAGACAAAAAGGCATTGGCTTCGAACTTTTGCCAACGGATCAAGATTGGTTGTGGCGAGAGGCGAGACTCAAAGATCCAGATGGAAATCAATTAATTTTATATAGAGCTGGTGAAAACAGAAAGAACCCACCTTGGCGCATTAATCCTGACAAATAACATTTTTTAAAATGTGAAGCTTCAGTAACTTATGGGTTAAATTCCGTAGGTATGAAAAATATAGCCGTTGCCGTAGATTTAAGTCAAGGTGTTGAGGGTTTAATGCACAAGGCTTACGAAATGTCACAGTTGTACAAAGCTAAAATTTGGCTTATACACATCGAAGCTCCGCAACCTGTTATGGTTGATGTGTACAGTTACAATGAAGCTGATTTAATGATAAATCAGAGAGGTAAAATGTTGAAACTAGTTCATGCTCAACTAGATATATACCGTAAAGAGTTGGTTGCTGAAGGAGTGGATGTTGATGTGGTTTCTGTAGAAGGAAATGTTGCTCAGGTTCTGTTGCAAGAATTGATGAAATACAGAATCGATTTATTGATTATTGGAAATAGAAAGCATGGATTTTTCTATAAAACTATCATAGGTAGTATTTTCGATGAAGTGATTAAGAAAATAGAGATTCCAGTATTGGCAGTGCCAGTAGAATAAAATTATTGATTATGAAAAATATAGCCATAGCACTCGATTTATCTAACAGTAGCACTGTTTTAATAGAACAAGCTAAAGTATTGGCCAGAGCAAATGATGCGAAAATTTGGTTGATTCACATTGCAGCTCCAGACCCAGATTTTATTGGCTACGATGTTGGCCCAAAGTACATTCGAGAAGATCGTGCAGATATTCTTAAAGAAGAACACAAAAAACTGGGTAAACTAAAGAACACGCTAACAGACGTTGGTATAGATGCAGAGGCACTTCTTATTCAAGGGCCAATCATTCAAACCCTTTTAGAAGAAGTGGATAAGCTTGAAATAGATTTATTGGTCATCGGTAAAAAAGGTCATGGGCTTTTTTACAGAGCTATCTTGGGAAGTGTATTTGATTCAATTGTTAAGAAAGTACATGTGCCTTTGCTTGCCGTTCCTTATTTAGACGACTAACTATTGCATTGCTTTTGCTCTGTTCAATGTCTTGGGCTCGTATGCTCCTAAAGAATAGAACGGAAAAATTTTAGTTTCTCCTTTGTTGATATTCACTTCTAAGGCATGTGGCTCTGGCTGAGTATTTGGCCCTGTCATGATAAAATTTATTGTGCTCTTCCCCGCAGGTACAGGAACTCTAGTATAATAAATACTATGAGGTAAAGTTTGCCAGTTCCGTGTATCTGCACTTTCAGAAACAGAAGCTAAAACACTTAAGCCGGCACCTAAAGCTGGGCTATCATTATTTTCACCAATCTTATACGCAGCAACTTGCTTTAAGGCAACACGCAATAAACTCTTACTAAATTCTGCTACCATGCGTTCGTTTAAAACTTTAAAAGAAATAGCATCTATGTTTTCTGCGAGCTCTAATTCGTATTCGTTCTCATCTACTTTAGCGATAGCTTTATTAAAAAGCATTTCTCGTGTTACATATCTTGGAAATACAACCTTTATCCAGGTTAAACCGCGCATATCAGTGTTGCCCACATAAAATGGAAAGGATAATCCGTAGTCTCTGCTAACAAAGGAAATCCATCCACCACCGGTGTAAACTATTGCGAAGTTAATACCCCATTCCTCTTTAACTGGGCCCATTCCATTGTTCCAAAGCATAATGACACTCGCTTCAGAGGTTTCTTTTTCGTAGGTCATTCCAAACGACTTCTCATAAGCGCGTCTTTCCTCTCCCATACCAGCTAGACCAGCAGTTCTTATTAAATCTTTTTTGAGTTGCAAAGGCGCACTCAACTTGAACATTTTACTGTACCCTTTCTCGTAAATCTCATATGCATTTCTATAAGCAATAAATGCATCGTTGTAATTGTTGTTGGTTTCATAAATCATACCCATTAGGGCATGCATAAAGGCGTCTTCTTGGTACTTGGTAGAGTCTTTGTATTTTTCACTCAAGGTTTGAAGTCTCAGGTTTAACCTCCTGGCTTCCACCAAGGCCTCATCTTTTTCATTTAGTAAATAATAATTAAGAGCTTTATAGTAATTGATCAAGAGTATCTCATGGTCTTCACCATAATATGTACTAATATTAGGATTGATTAATAGAGCCGCACCTTGCTCTACGCCCTTTTTTCTCTCATCTTCTACAAAAAGATCTGCCTTTTCAAAAAAGGCATTGCTCTTCTCAAAATTCCCTTTAAGATGTTCAACAAGCCCTCCGTTTACGAAATACAGAAATCGAATTTTACTTTCTTCAAGTTTATCTTTATGCTCTTCCAAAAGTTTTTCAGCAGCATCGAAATTACCAGTAGAAATGTCTTTGTTGAATTCGTAAGATTTCTCATAAAACGAAGGGGCCGTGCACGACACCAGTGCCAATATGAAAAATGAAAAAAGGAAACTTCGTTGAAGCATTTAGCGACTAGTTTTGTATGTACTTCTTGATTTCTTTGTCACCAATCCAAACTTTCTCAGTACTCTGTAAATCGGCTAACTCCAAGTTTACTTTGTAGGCAACAACTTTTTCCTTCTTGTAGGCATCAACCGTTGAGTTTATCGTGCCGAACATCATGAAGTCAGCGCCTAATTCTTTGGCAACAGCTTTTTTAGTTTCTTCTGTAGCGTTAACTTGCTGACTGTCTTGCTCATCTCTAATACGCGTTCTAAAGTCATCGTTTTCTACAACTCTAACTTTACCTGAATTAACAAAAGCGCGCTCTATGTCTTTTATAAAAGTCTCAGAAGAAATATGCTCATGACTTTTATTCGTAACGTCACCAATAATTACAACTGGTCTTTTTCCTGGATTAGCTTCTGTAAAACGCGCTAACCAAGGGCGACTCAATACATCACTGATCATTTCGTCAGCCACTTGTTTAGAATCTGTATCGTTCCAACGGCCAGAAATATCTTTCTGAGCATTTGGGTCCATACGTGTTACTTCTCTGCCACCACCGCAATTGGTTAAAAAGGCAATACTTAAAATCAGGCTAAATATTTTTACTATTCTCATTATCGTTTATTTAAAAGTTAATTTGCCTTTAGGCTTTGACATTCGTTTTAGGTACAATTCCGTGGTAGTCAGTTTAAGAATCTTATACTTCATCGTCTCTACTTTACTCTCAGTGCCTTTTGCATTGTAAAAAAAGTAAATAAACTTTCCATCCATTTTCCAAGTACCGTTACTGTAATCGTAATTGTTGTTTTTAAAACTGTACTTCTTGTCAATGCTAAAATTGACTTCGTTTCCAATATCAAAACTCAATTTTTTAGTAATTTTCTTTTTACTCACCTCTAAACAAATCCATTTTTTGGAAGTTAAGATGGATTCCATCTTCATTTGCTTGTCAGTACCAGCAAATGACGTTTCTATCTCTCTTTGCTCAGTTGGAGTATTTGCAGTCGCTGAAAAGCAAATGGCAATAAAAAAGGCAAGAAGGGTTGATTTATAATAACGCATGTCTTCTACATTGAAATTTATACCACAAATTAAACAGATAAAAGACTAGAAAAAAACAAAACTCTATGTGTTTATTGGAAATATTCGTATTTGCTATAGTTTTTATCAAATGAAGATTATTTTCTTTCTCGCAGGTGTCTAAGGTTTTCAAAAATACACTGTGAGTGGTTTAATAAAAAATTATCAGCAGCAGCTGCAGAACCTGCCAAAGCCAAAGTAGAATAGGACCCGAGCTATTTTTCTATAGATTACCCTAACGATGAAAATCTAGAAGGAAAGGTGTTTGAATAGCTGTTGTTATTCGAGCTTTATGAAAAATGGGCATTGACCTGCAAAAAAGAGATTTAGGAAATATGAGAATGAATTTTTATAACTACCCCAAATTCTGGGGAATGAAAAAAGAAACTAGGCCAAGTTTTAGAAGACCATTTGTATGCTGATAAAATTATTGGACACTGTGACCATAGCGGTTGATTTTGTATGTTTAGCTGAACAAATAGTGAATCTTCAGAATTAGCCTTCAACTTATTTCTGATAAGTCTTATAGTATTGGTTTATTTCAAAGTTTCATACAGACAATATACTTTTATGCTAATTGCTCTTTTTACAATCTTGTTTACAGTTCTTATTGGCGGGACGGATACACCATTTGCAATTCCTGATGCAGATAAAATTATTAAGAAAACTGTAGTAGACAAGGATAGACGCAACGAGGCTTTACTTGTGGTAAAAGCATATAAGCAAGAGTGGAAAGATTTAGGTAAGTTGAAGAAAAACCAAGCTAAGCAACTGTCAAAATTTGTTAAAAGCTACAATACCGATGTTGAGGTTTTTAATGTAGTATTTAGTAATTTTAGGAAACAGAGAAACCAATTTAACGATATTCTAGTGGATTCTAGATACAAGCTACAAGGTATTTTAACAACAGAAGAATGGACTGAACTTATGGAAGCGGCATACGCCAGTCTAGAGAAGAATGATAAAAAATTCAATAAGGCCGAAATAAAATCAGAACTGAGAAGCAATAAGAAGTTAGTGAAGGTAGGTGAGTCTATAGAAGCTGTTTTTGAAGAAGAAGACAAAAAAATAGCCACTCAGCTTCTTGAGGAATTTGAAGCGAGTATTGTCAACCTGTTGTTTGAGAATCAAAATTACCGTGAAAATGTGCTTAAAACCCTAGAGAGTAAAAAGGCAACGAAAGAAGAGCTGGCTGCAGTTGTAAATAAAGTTGAGAAATTACGAACAGAAACACAAGATGCGTTTGTCAATTTATACTTAGGACTCACAACAATAAGCACAGAAAAAGAGTGGCCTAAACTCGCAAGGCAGCTCAATAAATTTATTTAGTAAGATTCACAACTGTAGCATAAGGTAGTTTCTATATTTGCCGCCTTTCGGGATGTAGCTTCCGCCATCGCTCCGCTAAGTCGGACAGGCACTTCGCTTCATCCCTTAAAATTATTCGGGATGTAGCTCAGTCCGGTAGAGTGTCCGTCTGGGGGGCGGAAGGTCGCAGGTTCAAGTCCTGTCATCCCGACTACTTTGATTATTAAGCGTTATTCTCAATGAGTTTAACGTTCTTTTTTTAATGACTCTTTTTTATTAATTCGTGCAGTTAGAAATTCAATTACCAACCCATAAATAATAAAATGAAAAAAGTATTACTAGGACTGATTTTCATTGCGGCTTTGGCTTCGTGTGAAAAGGAGTATTGCGTAGAATGTGTTGAAACATCAACTCAAATTGCCGATCAATTTTGTGGAACAGAAGAAGATTGCGATGATTACCAATCAATTTTCGAAATTATAACCGCAGACACTGCTAGTTCCCTGAATTATGTATGTACAAAAACTGTCAAAACAAAATAGCGGAAGGTGCCCCCAAGCTGCCGCAAGTTTGCACTTGTGGCAAAATCTAAATCTTTGTATTAAGTTTTATGATACTCTATTATCCAAACTTTAAACCATGAGTTGTAACTACAAATTACAAAGTGGCATTTGTCTTTAGAATTTTACCCTTCAACGCGTTTGAAGCAGAAGACGAACAAGATTTTCTAATAGTGTTTGTTTGCTAAGTATCATTTTGGAAGTCAATAGTCAGAATCTTGTGCCTATTTCGACATAGATATTATCTAAGATTAATGTCACATTTTAAATGACATGATAAATTACATTTGCGAAGCTTTTTAAAGAAATAATTATGAGTGATACGATAGAAAAATTAGACTGTGTAATTATAGGTTCTGGACCTGCTGGATATACAGCTGCAATCTACGCTGCACGTGCCGATCTAAAACCGGTTATGTATGTAGGAATGCAACCGGGTGGTCAGTTAACCACAACGACTGAAGTTGATAATTTCCCGGGTTACCCAAAGGGTACCGATGGCAATGCCATGATGGAAGATTTGAAAAATCAGGCTGAACGCTTTGATACAGATGTAAGATGGGGAATGGTTACCAGCACTGAGCTTTCTGATGAAAGAGGTGGCTACCACAAGCTAATTATAGACGAAGAAAAGGAAATTCACGCAAGAACGGTTATCATCTCTACCGGTGCTTCTGCAATGTATTTAGGGCTCGAGTCTGAAGAGCGCTTAATGGGTTTTGGAGTTTCTGCTTGCGCTGTATGTGATGGGTTCTTCTACAAAGGAAGAGAAGTTGTTCTTGTAGGAGCTGGAGATACCGCTGCAGAAGAAGCGACTTATTTGTCTAAAATTTGTCCTAAAGTTACCATGTTGGTACGTAGAGATGTAATGCGTGCTTCTAAAGCAATGCAACACAGAGTTACAAACACAGAAAACATAGAAGTACGTTACAATACCGAAACCGTAGAGTTGATTGGCGAGAAAAACGTGGAAGGCGTAAAAACGAGGAATAACATTACTGGAGAGGAAGAAATAATTCCAGCTGAAGGTTTCTTTGTGGCGATTGGACACAAACCGAACACAGATATTTTTAAAGGCCAATTAGAAATGGATGATACCGGCTATCTAATTACTAAAGCCGATAGAACGGCAACGAACAAGCCTGGTGTTTTTGCCACAGGCGATGCACAAGATAAAATATATAGACAAGCTGTAACGGCAGCTGGTACTGGATGCATGGGCGCTTTAGAAGCGGAAAGATATTTAGGAGAATTTCATTAATCTCAAATAAATGTGTTTTAAAATCCCAACCCTTCGGTTGGGATTTTTTTTGCTCTAATAGGCTTGATTTATCTACGTTTTTTAAAAAACAGCTTAAAGTTGAAAATTAGGTCTTTCACGATTTTTGATATTGCCGCGTTTTATTAACTTTCGCCTCAATGAAGAAGTTGTTTGCAACCTTACTTTTTGTTTTGACTTTCAGTCAGTTGGCTTGGGCATATCCAGCAGCCAATATGGATGAGGGATACTTGTATTGGTCGCAGCGCTACAGTTTGGAAAATGTGTCGCCATTGTTGTGCTTATCAGATTCTGCAGCCTCTTTAAACAGTTTCCTTTTAAAACAATCATTAAACACAGATATAGCCGAAGAGCTTGAATCTAATTGCGGAGAATTGATGTTTATGGCTGGAGTGCTTCCAGAGATGTCTAAAAACATGAATGAGAATACCCGTGGTTTCTTTAGAGAAAACTACGGCATAGCCATGTATTTGTCTGGACTGAACCCATTAAAACAAGGGCAATACCATAAATCAGGATGGTGGCTATTAAGTTACCCAGTAGCCTTAAAATACGGCTTGCGCATAGATGCAAACGTAGACGAAAGACAAGATCCGGTTCGCGCCAGTGAAGCTGCATACAATTATTACTCAGATTTACACGACCAATTTAAAGATGAAGATTTAACCATTCTTGCTTTTGTGACAAGTCCGATTGAAGCTAGATCTGCTCAAAATGACATGGTTGCTGGTAGAGCATTATCGGCAAAGCATGTAAAATTATTAGTTGAGATTAAATCGTTAAGAGAATCTTTTAATTGGTTAATAGCGCGAATGCCCTTTACTGTTACTGTCGAGAATGAGCCGTTAAAGACGTTAGAAATAGAAAGAGATATTCAGATAGCCATTTTATTAGACGAGTTAGAAATCGGCTTAGATGACTTTATGCGTTACAACCCTATGGTTACAGGCAATGTTGTTCCTGCGAATTACGGGGGTTCAGTAGTGCTTCCAGTTTCAAGTTTAGAAAAGTTTATAAAAGACTCAGTTGAATATAAAAGCGTAATGTTCAAAGATGAGGAGGTTGCTAACCTTTGGGACCTCAGAGAACGTATTAAAAAGAATGTGCCAGACCCAAGAACGTCTAGACAAGTTGTTTACCGCGTTAAAAGTGGCGACAACTTAGGAAGGATAAGCGAAAGCTTTGGTGTTAGTATTTCAAAGATTAAAGGCTGGAATAACCTAAGAACGGATGTGATTTATATCGGTCAGAAATTAACGGTTTTTCAACCCAAAACAACTGCAGTTAAAG
>Ga0102906_1000948_pt1 | contig 10006 bp, 5 predicted proteins | sample Colrivmet1556A02_FD_78498 | JGI IMG/M metagenome (GOLD analysis project Ga0102906, IMG submission 78498) | Estuarine microbial communities from the Columbia River estuary - metaG 1556A-02 | ecosystem: Environmental > Aquatic > Marine > Intertidal zone > Estuary | place: USA: Columbia River... | reverse complement strand
TTCAGGTTCAGAATCTCCTGGATAATAAACATCCTCACAAATCAAAACTTGATTTACTTTTTTACCTTCAGTTGAAGTTTGTGGAGTGATCAGCATCATTCCAATGATAGCATCAGATATTGACTCAACTTCATTTAAGTTTTTAGCTAACTTAACACCACCTCCTTTACCGCGACCTCCAGCATGAACTTGTGCTTTAACAACATACCAACTAGTTCCAGTATCAGCAGTTAATTGTTTAGCTGCAGCAACAGCATCTTTTGGAGTACTAGCAACGATTCCACGTTGAATTCTAACACCAAAACTATTTAAAATTTCTTTTCCTTGATATTCGTGTAAGTTCATGTATTTATAAATTTTAAAACGCTAGCAAAAATACAAATTCAAATTCAATTTTTGATTAAACAATTTGATAAAAATCAGTAAAATTATACAGAAAAAAAAATCTTTATAAGAAATGTAAATTAATCTTTTTTAATAGCAATAAATCAAAAATTAAAGAGAGTATCTTTAAATATTTTAAATTTATGATTGAAAATAAATTGAAAACAATTTATAAAGATTCATTATTTGATTCCTTTTTTTAATATTTTCGTTATTATAAATATTATTTGATGGTAATTGCAAAAAACATACACAAATATTACGGTGATACAGAGGTTTTAAAAGGAGTTAACCTTACTATTGATAAAGGTGAAGTTGTTGCAATTGTAGGACCATCTGGAGCAGGAAAAACAACTTTACTTCAAATTTTAGGCACTTTAGATTCCCCATCAAAAGAAGAAGATTTTTTACTGGAGGTTAATGGTATTAAACTTCAAAATTTAACTAATAGAATGATTGCCGCATTCAGAAATGAACACATTGGCTATATCTTTCAATTTCATCAATTGTTACCTGAATTTACAGCCCTAGAAAATATCTGTATCCCTGCTTTTATTGGTAAAAAAAACAGAAAAGAAACTGAACAAAAAGCAAAAGAACTTCTAAGATTTCTTGGATTAGAGAATCGGATGAAACATAAACCTAATGAACTCTCTGGAGGTGAACAGCAGCGAGTAGCGGTTGCTAGAGCACTTATAAACAACCCCTCTATAATTCTCGCTGACGAACCCAGCGGAAATTTAGATTCCTCTTCTGCTGAAAGTCTTCATAAATTATTTTTTGAATTAAGAGATACATATAATCAAACGTTTGTTATTGTAACTCACAACCAAGAGTTGGCTAATATGGCTGATAGAAAATTAACCATGAGAGACGGTATAATTATATGACAAAAATACTTAATGAACTTATTCAATACCTACTTAATCCTGTTTTAGAAAAAGATAAGAACAAAAGCTTCCTATACCGTTTTAAAATACTAATCTATCTCTCATTCATATCGTTTATATTTTCATTCTTTATCTCTACCATTACTAGAGTACTAATATTTGTTGGGGTATTAGATGAAGTTAGTCACATTACTGATTCGCTTTTTGATGATTCTAATGGAGTTAAAATTCTTTTTTTTGCAGCTGTTTTAGCCCCAATAATAGAAGAATTAATTTTCAGAGGGCCATTGGTATATATTAAACAACCTAAGATTTTCAAATTGGCATTTTATACTATTGGAGTTATTTTTGCTTATGTTCATATATTTAATTTTGAAATCACAACTAATGTCTTTCTTTTTTCACCACTTTTGGTAGCACCTCAATTTTTCATAGGGTTAATTTTTGGGTTTGTAAGGGTGCGTTTTGGCTTAATTTGGTCTATCTTTTTACACAGTATTTATAATGGTATATTAGTTTCATTATTTCTTTTAGCTAGCCATGGTAATCCCTAAAAAAGAGTTAAAAAGTTTTCTAGACTTGAAAGTAGAAATGTACAATAGGAACAGCTTCATAGCATCAGATCCTATTCAAATCCCTCATCAATTTTCTAAAAAAGAGGATATTGAAATTGCTGGATTTTTATCAGCAACTATTGCATGGGGTAATAGAACTATGATTATAAGAAACTCTAATAAAATGATGGAGATTATGGATAATTCTCCATTCGATTTTATAATGAATCATTCTGAAAAAGATTTAGTTAGTATTACTAATTTTGTTCATAGAACATTTAACTCTATTGATTTACAGTATTTTATAAAATCTCTTCAAAATATTTATGAAAATCATGGAGGATTAGAAAATATTTTAAAACCGTTAAAAAATGAAATAAACTATCAGAACTCTATAACAAAGTTTAAGACCATTTTTTTTGAACTTCATCATGAGGTAAGAACTGAAAAACATATTTCTAACCCACAAAAAAATTCTGCAGCGAAACGAATTCATATGTTCTTAAGATGGATGGTAAGAAAAGATACTAAAGGAGTGGATTTTGGCCTCTGGAAAACTCATTCACCTGCTTTTTTATCTTGCCCATTAGATGTTCATTCGGGTAATGTGGCTAGAAAATTAGGAATACTAACCCGTAAACAAAATGATTGGAAAGCTGTTTACGAATTAGACACAAAACTTAGAGGTTTTGATAAAAAAGATCCAGTTAAATATGACTTCGCACTTTTTGGTCTAGGTGTATTTGAAAAATTTTAATTTTTAAATCCTTTACAAAAAAGTCGTTTATTTCCATTAATTTAGGGGTTCTTAAAACTAGAATAGATGAAGAAATATTTAATTTTCACCCTACTTATTAGCTTTATTAGCATTAAGGCACAGGACATAAGAATACCTTTGGACACAACAGTTATTACCAATAATGAAGTGGTTATAAATGGTAAAAAGATAATCTATCAAGCAACAACTGGTATGCAGCCTGTTTGGGATGATCATGGGAATATAATAGCATCATTATATTACACGTACTACAAACGAACCAATCTGAATAATAACCTCAAAAAGCCAAATGACTATTCAAAAAGACCAATAATAATGTCTTTTAATGGTGGGCCTGGATCAGCTTCAGTTTGGATGCACATCGCATATACAGGTCCAAAAGTATTGAGAATTGATGATGAAGGGTATCCAATTCAGCCCTATGGCGTGAAAGATAACCCTAACTCAATATTAGACGTTGCAGATATTGTATATGTAAACCCAGTAAATACTGGATATTCTAGACCAATTGTAAAAAAAGGAGAAAAATTAGATAAATCTTTGTTTTTTGGAATCAACGCAGATGTAAAATATCTTGCTGGATGGTTGAATTCATTTATTTCAAGAAACAATAGATGGCAATCTCCAAAATATATTATAGGAGAAAGCTATGGTGGCACTCGTGTAATGGGATTAGCAGCTGAACTTCAAAATAAACAATGGATGTATTTAAACGGAGTGATTATGGTTTCTCCTGCTGATTACAAAGTATTAAGAACAGGATCTGCACTTTCATCCTCATTAAATTTACCTTATTTTACAGCTGCTGCATGGTATCACAAAATGCTGCCTGATGAATTACAAAATAAAGATTTATTAGAAATCTTACCACTATCTGAGGAATACGCCATCAACAAATTAATTCCTGCAATGGCAAAAGGTGGATTTATTTCAGATACTGAGAGAAATAAAGTAGCAGAACGTATGTCTTATTTTTCAGGAATTAAGAAAAATGTGCTTTTACAGCATAATTTGGATATTCCAAAAGACTATTTCTGGAAAGAACTATTGAGAGATGAAAATGGTTTTACCATTGGGCGATTGGATTCAAGATATAAAGGTTTAGACAAAAGATTAGCAGGTGATAGTCCAGATTACAATTCAGAAATTACATCCTGGCTTCATTCATTTACTCCAGCCATAAATTATTATATAAGAGAACATTTAAAATTTAAAACAGACGTTACCTATAACGTATTTGGACCGGTTGGACCATGGGATAATAGAAACGACAACGTAAGAGAGGGCTTAAGAAAGGCTATGGCTCAGAACCCTTATTTAAAGGTATTAGTTCAATCTGGGTATTATGATGGTGCTACTACCTACTTTAACGCTAAGTATACTATGTGGCAAACTGATCCAAGTGGAAGAATGAGGGATCGTTTCTTTTTTAAAGGCTACAGAAGTGGGCATATGATGTATTTAAGGAGTGAAGATTTAAAAAAATCTAATGATGATTTGAGAGATTTTATAAAAAATAGCTCCACCAACGGAAAGCCCGCAAAATATTAAATACTTAATAGCAAATGCAATTTAAATATCCTGCTGTTTTATGTTTTTTGTTTATTCTCATTATACCAATACTAGTTCATCTTTTTAATTTACAGAAATTTAAAAAAATTGAATTTACAAATGTTCAATTTTTAAAAAAAATAAGTCTTGAAACACGCAAGAATTCCAAGTTAAAAAAACTATTAATATTAGCAACCAGAATACTCAGTTTTACAGCTTTAATTTTTACATTTTCACAACCTTATTTTGGAGGCAAAAAAATAGAAGGTAATAGACTAAATTATATCTATTTAGATAATTCAGAAAGTTTAAACACTAATGGAAATAATGGAAATTTACTAAAGATTGCAGCACAAGATATTATCGAAAATTCACCAGAAGATGAAAGGTATTCTCTACTTACAAACGATAATTTTAACATAAATATTTCTAAAAAAGAATTGGTAGAATCTCTTAAAAACATAAGATATTCTAATAATAACACATCAATACAAGATAAAATAAACACAATTCAAACAGAATCAATTAATAAAAGTAAAAATTTAAATAAAATATTATTAATATCTGATTTTCAATATTTTAATGAAAATAAAAACAGTGAGTTTACAAATGTAATTAGACCAATTTCGTTTATAAAATTAAATTCTAAAGTAAAAAGTAATATCTCTATAGACAGTGTATACATTAACACAATAAATACACAAAAGAAATTAGTCTCTGTAGTTATAAAAAACCAAGGTGAATCAAAAAAAAATATTCCAATTGCACTTTACAACTCCTCAAGACTCATCAATAAAAGATCCTTCTCTATTCTAAAAGATGAAGAAAAAATAGTAAGATTTTCAATTGAAAATCTTACTATTTTTTCTTCATCTTTTAGAATAGAGAAGGATCTTTTATTGATGAGTCTTGAGGAGTTGTAAAGTGCAATTGGAATATTTTTTTTTGATTCACCTTGGTTTTTTATAACTACAGAGACTAATTTCTTTTGTGTATTTATTGTGTTAATGTATACACTGTCTATAGAGATATTACTTTTTACTTTAGAATTTAATTTTATAAACGAAATTGGTCTAATTACATTTGTAAACTCACTGTTTTTATTTTCATTAAAATATTGAAAATCAGATATTAATAATATTTTATTTAAATTTTTACTTTTATTAATTGATTCTGTTTGAATTGTGTTTATTTTATCTTGTATTGATGTGTTATTATTAGAATATCTTATGTTTTTAAGAGATTCTACCAATTCTTTTTTAGAAATATTTATGTTAAAATTATCGTTTGTAAGTAGAGAATACCTTTCATCTTCTGGTGAATTTTCGATAATATCTTGTGCTGCAATCTTTAGTAAATTTCCATTATTTCCATTAGTGTTTAAACTTTCTGAATTATCTAAATAGATATAATTTAGTCTATTACCTTCTATTTTTTTGCCTCCAAAATAAGGTTGTGAAAATGTAAAAATTAAAGCTGTAAAACTGAGTATTCTGGTTGCTAATATTAATAGTTTTTTTAACTTGGAATTCTTGCGTGTTTCAAGACTTATTTTTTTTAAAAATTGAACATTTGTAAATTCAATTTTTTTAAATTTCTGTAAATTAAAAAGATGAACTAGTATTGGTATAATGAGAATAAACAAAAAACATAAAACAGCAGGATATTTAAATTGCATTTGCTATTAAGTATTTAATATTTTGCGGGCTTTCCGTTGGTGGAGCTATTTTTTATAAAATCTCTCAAATCATCATTAGATTTTTTTAAATCTTCACTCCTTAAATACATCATATGCCCACTTCTGTAGCCTTTAAAAAAGAAACGATCCCTCATTCTTCCACTTGGATCAGTTTGCCACATAGTATACTTAGCGTTAAAGTAGGTAGTAGCACCATCATAATACCCAGATTGAACTAATACCTTTAAATAAGGGTTCTGAGCCATAGCCTTTCTTAAGCCCTCTCTTACGTTGTCGTTTCTATTATCCCATGGTCCAACCGGTCCAAATACGTTATAGGTAACGTCTGTTTTAAATTTTAAATGTTCTCTTATATAATAATTTATGGCTGGAGTAAATGAATGAAGCCAGGATGTAATTTCTGAATTGTAATCTGGACTATCACCTGCTAATCTTTTGTCTAAACCTTTATATCTTGAATCCAATCGCCCAATGGTAAAACCATTTTCATCTCTCAATAGTTCTTTCCAGAAATAGTCTTTTGGAATATCCAAATTATGCTGTAAAAGCACATTTTTCTTAATTCCTGAAAAATAAGACATACGTTCTGCTACTTTATTTCTCTCAGTATCTGAAATAAATCCACCTTTTGCCATTGCAGGAATTAATTTGTTGATGGCGTATTCCTCAGATAGTGGTAAGATTTCTAATAAATCTTTATTTTGTAATTCATCAGGCAGCATTTTGTGATACCATGCAGCAGCTGTAAAATAAGGTAAATTTAATGAGGATGAAAGTGCAGATCCTGTTCTTAATACTTTGTAATCAGCAGGAGAAACCATAATCACTCCGTTTAAATACATCCATTGTTTATTTTGAAGTTCAGCTGCTAATCCCATTACACGAGTGCCACCATAGCTTTCTCCTATAATATATTTTGGAGATTGCCATCTATTGTTTCTTGAAATAAATGAATTCAACCATCCAGCAAGATATTTTACATCTGCGTTGATTCCAAAAAACAAAGATTTATCTAATTTTTCTCCTTTTTTTACAATTGGTCTAGAATATCCAGTATTTACTGGGTTTACATATACAATATCTGCAACGTCTAATATTGAGTTAGGGTTATCTTTCACGCCATAGGGCTGAATTGGATACCCTTCATCATCAATTCTCAATACTTTTGGACCTGTATATGCGATGTGCATCCAAACTGAAGCTGATCCAGGCCCACCATTAAAAGACATTATTATTGGTCTTTTTGAATAGTCATTTGGCTTTTTGAGGTTATTATTCAGATTGGTTCGTTTGTAGTACGTGTAATATAATGATGCTATTATATTCCCATGATCATCCCAAACAGGCTGCATACCAGTTGTTGCTTGATAGATTATCTTTTTACCATTTATAACCACTTCATTATTGGTAATAACTGTTGTGTCCAAAGGTATTCTTATGTCCTGTGCCTTAATGCTAATAAAGCTAATAAGTAGGGTGAAAATTAAATATTTCTTCATCTATTCTAGTTTTAAGAACCCCTAAATTAATGGAAATAAACGACTTTTTTGTAAAGGATTTAAAAATTAAAATTTTTCAAATACACCTAGACCAAAAAGTGCGAAGTCATATTTAACTGGATCTTTTTTATCAAAACCTCTAAGTTTTGTGTCTAATTCGTAAACAGCTTTCCAATCATTTTGTTTACGGGTTAGTATTCCTAATTTTCTAGCCACATTACCCGAATGAACATCTAATGGGCAAGATAAAAAAGCAGGTGAATGAGTTTTCCAGAGGCCAAAATCCACTCCTTTAGTATCTTTTCTTACCATCCATCTTAAGAACATATGAATTCGTTTCGCTGCAGAATTTTTTTGTGGGTTAGAAATATGTTTTTCAGTTCTTACCTCATGATGAAGTTCAAAAAAAATGGTCTTAAACTTTGTTATAGAGTTCTGATAGTTTATTTCATTTTTTAACGGTTTTAAAATATTTTCTAATCCTCCATGATTTTCATAAATATTTTGAAGAGATTTTATAAAATACTGTAAATCAATAGAGTTAAATGTTCTATGAACAAAATTAGTAATACTAACTAAATCTTTTTCAGAATGATTCATTATAAAATCGAATGGAGAATTATCCATAATCTCCATCATTTTATTAGAGTTTCTTATAATCATAGTTCTATTACCCCATGCAATAGTTGCTGATAAAAATCCAGCAATTTCAATATCCTCTTTTTTAGAAAATTGATGAGGGATTTGAATAGGATCTGATGCTATGAAGCTGTTCCTATTGTACATTTCTACTTTCAAGTCTAGAAAACTTTTTAACTCTTTTTTAGGGATTACCATGGCTAGCTAAAAGAAATAATGAAACTAATATACCATTATAAATACTGTGTAAAAAGATAGACCAAATTAAGCCAAAACGCACCCTTACAAACCCAAAAATTAACCCTATGAAAAATTGAGGTGCTACCAAAAGTGGTGAAAAAAGAAAGACATTAGTTGTGATTTCAAAATTAAATATATGAACATAAGCAAAAATAACTCCAATAGTATAAAATGCCAATTTGAAAATCTTAGGTTGTTTAATATATACCAATGGCCCTCTGAAAATTAATTCTTCTATTATTGGGGCTAAAACAGCTGCAAAAAAAAGAATTTTAACTCCATTAGAATCATCAAAAAGCGAATCAGTAATGTGACTAACTTCATCTAATACCCCAACAAATATTAGTACTCTAGTAATGGTAGAGATAAAGAATGAAAATATAAACGATATGAATGAGAGATAGATTAGTATTTTAAAACGGTATAGGAAGCTTTTGTTCTTATCTTTTTCTAAAACAGGATTAAGTAGGTATTGAATAAGTTCATTAAGTATTTTTGTCATATAATTATACCGTCTCTCATGGTTAATTTTCTATCAGCCATATTAGCCAACTCTTGGTTGTGAGTTACAATAACAAACGTTTGATTATATGTATCTCTTAATTCAAAAAATAATTTATGAAGACTTTCAGCAGAAGAGGAATCTAAATTTCCGCTGGGTTCGTCAGCGAGAATTATAGAGGGGTTGTTTATAAGTGCTCTAGCAACCGCTACTCGCTGCTGTTCACCTCCAGAGAGTTCATTAGGTTTATGTTTCATCCGATTCTCTAATCCAAGAAATCTTAGAAGTTCTTTTGCTTTTTGTTCAGTTTCTTTTCTGTTTTTTTTACCAATAAAAGCAGGGATACAGATATTTTCTAGGGCTGTAAATTCAGGTAACAATTGATGAAATTGAAAGATATAGCCAATGTGTTCATTTCTGAATGCGGCAATCATTCTATTAGTTAAATTTTGAAGTTTAATACCATTAACCTCCAGTAAAAAATCTTCTTCTTTTGATGGGGAATCTAAAGTGCCTAAAATTTGAAGTAAAGTTGTTTTTCCTGCTCCAGATGGTCCTACAATTGCAACAACTTCACCTTTATCAATAGTAAGGTTAACTCCTTTTAAAACCTCTGTATCACCGTAATATTTGTGTATGTTTTTTGCAATTACCATCAAATAATATTTATAATAACGAAAATATTAAAAAAAGGAATCAAATAATGAATCTTTATAAATTGTTTTCAATTTATTTTCAATCATAAATTTAAAATATTTAAAGATACTCTCTTTAATTTTTGATTTATTGCTATTAAAAAAGATTAATTTACATTTCTTATAAAGATTTTTTTTTCTGTATAATTTTACTGATTTTTATCAAATTGTTTAATCAAAAATTGAATTTGAATTTGTATTTTTGCTAGCGTTTTAAAATTTATAAATACATGAACTTACACGAATATCAAGGAAAAGAAATTTTAAATAGTTTTGGTGTTAGAATTCAACGTGGAATCGTTGCTAGTACTCCAAAAGATGCTGTTGCTGCAGCTAAACAATTAACTGCTGATACTGGAACTAGTTGGTATGTTGTTAAAGCACAAGTTCATGCTGGAGGTCGCGGTAAAGGAGGTGGTGTTAAGTTAGCTAAAAACTTAAATGAAGTTGAGTCAATATCTGATGCTATCATTGGAATGATGCTGATCACTCCACAAACTTCAACTGAAGGTAAAAAAGTAAATCAAGTTTTGATTTGTGAGGATGTTTATTATCCAGGAGATTCTGAACCTGAA
>Ga0102906_1000942_pt1 | contig 10053 bp, 10 predicted proteins | sample Colrivmet1556A02_FD_78498 | JGI IMG/M metagenome (GOLD analysis project Ga0102906, IMG submission 78498) | Estuarine microbial communities from the Columbia River estuary - metaG 1556A-02 | ecosystem: Environmental > Aquatic > Marine > Intertidal zone > Estuary | place: USA: Columbia River... | reverse complement strand
AAGGACGAAGATTACGCAGTAACATCTGACCTCGCCGACGCCTATTATTCATCTATCAGTCGCTACTATCCTGCGCTAAAGCAAGGTGTGCTTGTGCCGGCCTATGCTGGGATTAGACCGAAGCTACAGGGTCCGGGCGACCCCGTGAAGGACTTCGTGATTCAGGGACCGCAGGAACATGGCGTCGAAGGACTGGTACAACTATTCGGTATAGAATCTCCCGGATTAACATCTTCTCTTGCGCTTGCGGAAAAAGTTCAACAGGCGCTCGTGATTTAAATAATGAACACCTCTGAAATGGATTGGAAACATGAGTCTTGAAGAAGAACGCAGGGAATATCGATACGGCAGATTGACTAAAAAATCACTACTGGACACACCCTCTGCCCAATTTGAGTCTTGGATGTCTCAGGCGCTTGAAGCGAAGATTCAGGACCCAACCGCCATGAGCATAGGTACGTTGGGTCCGAATGGTATGCCTTGGCAACGCATTGTTTTGCTTAAGGGGTTTAGCGATGAAGGACTGGTTTTTTATACGAATCTAGGTAGCCAAAAGGCGCAGGAGTTTAAACATCACAACCAAGTAAGTGCGCTATTCCCATGGCTGCAAATGGATCGACAAGTTATCGTTGCAGGTCTCATACAACCTATGAGTGCTGCCGAGGGTGCGGCGTATTTCCTCTCCCGACCTCGTGAAAGTCAATTAGCCGCGTGGACTTCCCATCAAAGTCGATCTATTTCATCCCGGCAATTTTTAGATGCGCAATTCCAAAGCATGAAATCAAAATTTCAAAAGGGTAAGATTCCAGTGCCTGATTTCTGGGGCGGTTTTAGAATCGTGCCTCAACAATGGGAATTTTGGCAGGGCGGTGAAAACAGACTGCATGATCGATTTAGATACGTGAAGGTCGAATCCGGAGACCAATGGGAAATAAATCGCTTGGCTCCATAGTGCGGTTTCCTTATCCAGCGGCGGGGACACTGCAGGTGTCTCATCAGTAACACTGATGCATCTAAAAATAATGCCGAGAATAGAGTAAAAGCATGCCGAATCATTCGGAGAATCACGATCATCACAAACATGACGCTGCTCACGACGAGCACGGTCATGGTTCTCTCGGTCATGGTTTTCACAGTCATGGCCATGGTCACGTCCACGATCATGGTTATGATTTCAGTAAGGTCAATGCTGGTTTTATGATCGCGATTGCCGCAAATCTGATATTCACCGTGCTCGAAGCTGTGTACGGATTTTTATCTAACTCAGTAAGCCTGTTGGGCGACGCGGGTCATAACCTTTCAGATGTGCTCGGGTTGTTGCTCGCCTGGGGCGCTTCTTACCTAGCCACAAGAAAAAGCACCGAACTGTATTCTTACGGGTTCAGAAAAACGACGATCCTTGCAGCAATAATCAATGCAATGACCTTGGTCTTTGCCGCAGGTTTTATCGCTATTGAATCAATAGAGAAGTTTTTCACACCATCGCCTATGGATGAGGTCGTCGTCATGGTCGTCGCGGGTATCGGTATCGTAGTCAATGCCGGCACTGCGATGATATTTATGAGAGGCAGTAAAGAAGATTTGAATTTAAAAGGAGCCTATTTGCATCTAGCTTATGACGCCGCGATCTCTGCAGCAGTGGTTGTTGGTGCATGCATCAGCTATTTCTCGAATTGGCACTTAATTGATCCGTTACTTGGTTTACTCATCGTTGGAGTGATCTTGTTCGGCACCTGGGGACTGTTACGAGACTCTGTTAATCTGATTTTGGATGCGGTGCCCGAGGGTTGCAGTCGCCAGGGCGTCAAGGCATATCTTGAGGGGATATCAGGGGTGTCTGAAGTTCATGATTTACACATTTGGGCGATGAGCACGTTTGAAAACTGTATGACAGCGCATCTTGTGATGCCTGAAAATACACTTTGGGAATCAGAATCGAGTTATGAGGAAATAGGTCAGGCGATGAGAAAAGACTTCAATATTCATCACATCACGCTTCAAGTTGAAAGGGATTTTAGTTGTTCAACTAACGACTGTTGATACCATCGTTAATGTCACCGCTGCGATAGGACAATCGGCGTTGATGTATGAGAAGATTATTGTCATCTAAATAAGAACAAGAAAAACAAGGACTTTGCATGAGTGTACGGGGAGAATTTTCATCCCGCTTAGGATTTATTTTAGCGGCGGCAGGTTCGGCAGTTGGCCTTGGTAATATCTGGGGGTTTCCTACCCAGGTTGCAGGAAATGGTGGCGCTGCATTTGTGCTGGTGTATGTCATTCTCGCTTTTGCGCTTGCTTACCCCGTGTTAATGGCTGAGCTGATTATCGGGCGTGCAACACGTTCAAATATGGTAGATGCGCTTGGCATCGTGACAGGAAGCCCGGTTGGTAGAATCACCGGCGTCTGGGGTTTTGTTACGGTCTCTTTCATTCTTGCTTTTTACGCGCTGGTTGCTGGCTGGATGATCGCTTTCTTCCTTGAAACTTTGTCCAGTCTGGTCGGTTTGGAGCTTTTGTCAGAGTGGCTGACATCACAAACCGTGTTGCGTGATGTGATTTTTTGCGGTCTCTTCATGGCCGCTACGGCAGGAATTGTACTTGGCGGCGTAAGTAATGGAATAGAGAAGTGGTCGGTGAGATTGATGCCAATACTGATTCTGCTAATTGTGCTACTCATCGTTTACGTTGCAACGCTCGACGGTGCATCTGCTGGTTTTAAGGCATATCTGTTGCCCGATTTCAGCAAAGTGCTCAACCCCGGGCTGTTGGTGAGCGCGATGGGACAAGCATTTTTCTCCATGTCTCTTGGTGTAGGAACGATGTTGGTCTATGGATCGTATATCCAAAATAGTGAAAAGCTATCAACACTCGGCGCCTCTGTTGCATTGGTCGATATTGGCATTGCGGTAATTGCCGGTTTGTTAATTATACCCGCGATGTATGTCGCCCTTGCTAACGGTGTGGAAATTTACACGGAGGCCGGCGAACTCATTGCCGGGGACTCACTGATCTTTACTGTCCTGCCAGCGTTATTTGATACGATGGGCGCAGCGGGCAGTCTGGTCGCTTTTGTTTTTTTCGCCTTGATGATCATCGCGGCGTTGACCTCGTCGATTTCCATGCTGGAGGTTCCTGTCGCTTATGTTGTAGAGAGTAAGGGATTCTCCCGTGCCAAGGCGGTTTGGGGGCTCACGACCGTTATTTTCTTTGTCAGCACGGTTATCGCATTAAATTTTGATGAGCTTTTTGGGTTGGTGATTTCATTGACCACTCAGTACAGTCAGCCCCTCTTGGGCTTCGTGTTGTGTATTTTTGCGGGTTGGGTATGGCATCGCGATAATATTCTGCAAGAGCTGGAAAAAGGCGACGAGGGGGTAAGTGCTAGTCTGTTTTGGATGATCTGGCCCTGGTACATTCGGTTCGTATGTCCTGTTGTGATCCTGATCATGTTTTACAGGTCTTTCTGAAAATTCATACAGCTTTTATCACGTAATCTTTTTTCTCCCGTAGTGACCATAAGGCAAAGAAAAAGCAAAGAGATCGGAGAGGTACCCTTACATAGCTTAACCTGTTGACTCTAAATCCATATTCGTTTCTTATCGGTGTTTGTAGAAAGTTTATTCGAAGGAAAGTTTTACCATGCCGTCATTTAACCAGTTTCTTAAAAACACCATCGAACAGACGCCACTTGATCCTATCGTACTGGATAAGCCAATAGAGATAGGGGAGCTTCCTACGCCGGCATTAACAATTGATCTCGAGATCTTCGAGCGAAATCTCGAAAACATGCAAAGTTATCTGGACAGTTGCAATCTTGGGCTAAGAAGTCACGGCAAAATGCACAAGTGTCCAATCATCGCAAAGAAACAGATCGAACATGGTGCGCTGGGAATATGTACCGCAACCGTAAGCGAAGCTGAGATGATGGTGCGTGCAGGCATTGAAGATATTCTTATCACTTCGCCAATTGCAACAACGGATAAAATAGCGCGCGTTATTGAGATGGGTCTGGTGACGGAAAAGTTACACCTTGTTGTGGATGACGTCGGGAATGCAACGGCGCTCAACATCGCCGCGCGCGATGCTGGAATCATACTTTCGGTCTATATAGACCTCGACCCTCCCATGGGAAGAACCGGAGTTGAGCAGGGTGCACCGGCGCTTGCGCTTGGGCAACATCTTACGGATGAATGCAATAATCTTTCTCTTGATGGTCTGCAGATTTACATCGGTAGTTGCATGCATATCCACGGGTTTGAAAAAAGGCGCGATCGATATGCAGGTATGATGGCGCTCGCTGCTTCAACCCGTGAAATGTTTCTTCAAGCTGGCATTGATGTACCCGTCGTCTCCGGTGGTGGCACCGGCTCCTACAATATGGAATCTGATATAGGTGTACTTACTGAAGTTCAGGCGGGCTCCTACGTTTTTATGGATGTTGAATACCGCGAAATCGGTGGAGAAAAAACTGAGCTTTTTTCGGACTTTGAACCCTCGCTGCATGTGCTGGTCACTGCTATCAGCAAACCCCAGAAAAAATTGATCACGGTAGATGCTGGTTACAAGTCTTTTGCGTCAGATACGGTCAAACCTCAGTTCAAGGATATTGAAGGTGTTGATTTTAACTGGGGAGGAGATGAGCACGGTATTATTTTGTTGAACAATCCATCGGTGGAAATCCGGTTGGGAGATAAGTTACCCATTGTCACACCTCATTGTGATCCAACAGTAAACCTATACGACTACTATTTTCCTCATCGAGATGGCGTTGTTTCTGAAATCTGGCCAATAGCAGCACGGGGAAAATCTCAGTAGTTTTCAGCGGCTTCATCATATCTTATTAATAACCTAACACTTGGAATCATAAATGCACCAGTTTGTTCCCTACTTTGAAGATTTTGCCGTTGGAGATGACCTCAGTGATGTACCAGCGGTGACTATTACCTCAGGGCAGGTTGCCATACATCAGGCGATTTTTGGTGACAGGCTAAAGATGGCGCTTGATCATCCCCTTTCAACCGCAGTCACTGGCCATCATCAAGCGTTGGTTAGCTCATCATTGGTTTGCAACATTGCGATCGGACTTAGCACAATTCCTTCGCAGAGAGTCATGGGGAACCTGTTTTACAGGGGTCTGGTGTTGCGTGAACCAGTATTTGTTGGGGATACGCTATCGGTGACGACGAAAGTTGTTGGCCTCAGGCAGAACAAGCGCCGAGCGGGGCGAGCGGCGTCTGGTATGGTTGCTTTAGAAATACAAGTAAAAAACCAACACGGTTCGACCGTCATGCATTTCTGGCGTTGTCCAATGATCCCTTGCCGTGATGGTGCGATTGATACAGGCAAAGTAGATGACTTTGGTTTTATGCCGGAGGAAATCGAAGCATCAGAGTTGCTCGCAGTGGTGCCTGATTGGAACTACGAAAAATATCGCGCAATGACCTCTGGTGCCTACTTTAGTGACTTGGTCGTGGGCACCACGACAAATATCGAAGCGAAAGATACCGTAACCTTGGCGCCTGAGTTGGTCCGTATGACACTCAATATGGCGATGACCCATACTGATGCAGGGCAAAGTGTATATGGCAAACGATTAGTTTATGGGGGACATACGATAGCGATGGCAGCGGCTCAGTTATTGCGGGTAATGCCCAATATGTTGTCAGTGCTTGCCTGGTACAAGTGCGATCATCTTGCGCCTGTATTTGAGGAGGACGTCTTGTACTCAAGTGTCACCATTGAGGGTTTGACCCAAATAAAAAGCGCGGGCATCGTAAATCTCTCTATACAGACTTATGCCGTCAGATCTGATGGTGAAACAGGTGATGTACAGGTGCTGGATTGGAAACTGGCGGTGCTATCTGCGTGATAGCAAAACAGTATTGAGATGTATAGAGCATTCAGCTAGTGGTCGTGTCCCGCGGGTCTCTCGGAATAAATCTGTTGTATGGCTTGAAGTTGTGCGGAGTCAACAATACCCTTTGTTTCAAGCGTATCGGTGAGAGCCGCGAGAAATAGAGGGTAATATTGGTATTCAGCCGTTGGGTTTCGCCGTTCCCAATCGTCAATTCTAGCTATCAAGGAAGCTCTGAATTCGTCCCATTCAAATGCGCCATTCTCACTCAACAGTCGGGCCATGCCAAATACACGACTTTGCCAAGGTTCGTCGAACAGCAGTTCGCCGTTTATCAGTGGTGGCGCCCCTCGGCCCAGTAGTTCTGGGTCAGGCGAGGTGTCTTTCTCATGCATGGGCTACCCCTATCATCGCGTCTCTGGATACGCGATTAGCCAATTCTGACTCAGTCATATTCTCTGTTCCAGCAGGTTGTTCCGGCAGTACCATGTAACGCACTTCCGCGCTGGAGTCCCAGACTTTGATTTCCGTATCCGATGGCAACGTGAGACCCATTTCACCAAGAACCTTCCGGGGCTCCCTGACGATCCGTGACCGATAGGCCGGATCTTTGTACCATTTAGGCGGCAGACCAAGGACTGCCCACGGGTAGCAAGAGCAAAGAGTACATACAACAACATTGTGAATATTGGATTCATTGGCGACGACGACGAGTTTTTCTGTTTGTCCGCCTTCAAATTTGAAGTCCTGAATAGCCTTTGTGCCGTCGTTCAGGAGTCGTGTCTTGAAAGCGGGGTCTTTCCACGCCCGGGCGACAACTTTTGCACCATTCATGGGGCCAACGCGCTCTTCATACTGAACGATGACATTATCAACATCGCTTGCTTTGAGCAGTCCTCTGTCAATCAGCAGTGATTCTAGGGCCTCTGCTCTGATTGCTTGTGGGGAACTCTCATGATGATGATCATGTCCGTGATGGCTATCTCCTTTACCGTCTGTTTTATCGGTCAATTTTGCCTCCGGTATTATTGTTGATACATGTCGTTGGAATAATCGCCCGCATGGAGATAGGATTCAAATAGATCGAGGCTCACCTGAACACCGTGCTCTCCGTCATCCCAAAGGTCGGTGGCGCGGAAAGCGATTGTGTACAAATGTTGGGGCTGTTCACCTTCACCATGCGCATTAGAGTCGGGGAAGACCCAAACGCCGTGATGTTTAATCACGGTACCTGTTTTACCTCGTGCGTCGGCTGGTAAACGAGTGTGCCCGGGAACACTCTGATTAGTTGTTCTAATTTGAGAGTGAATTTCAAACTTGGGTGCGTGGTCCAATGAACGCTGAGCACCCTGCGCTGTAGGTTGTTTGATTGGTGTAGCGAGCTGTTTATTAGGTTGTGCGGCAATCAGATCACTCTTTCTAGCACCGATAGCCAACGCTCTTGCCGTGATTTCTTTTTGGGATACCACTCCGGCTTCGACTAACAGGGTCTCTATGCCGCCGAGCCATCGTCCGTAATAGCCATGAGTAAGATACGCCGTTGGGGATATCCGCTCAACACCATGCCTAAACGTATCGGTGTTGGTCCACGCGCCACATTTTGGACCGACGTTAGACATGGTAAATACCGCTGCCTGCCAGCGCTCGGGAAAGTTTCGAGCGCTTGGTTGCCCTTTGTCAACTTTCCCGTGGCCCTGCTTACCTCCGAGATCATGTATACCATCCATTAGCTTTCCATTCTTGCGACGGTTGTTTCCCGTATGCGTCTCTTGTCAATTTTGCCGGAGGCGATCCTCAATAACGGTTCGGAGGCAAATTCAATGTATCTAGGGATTTTGAATTTTGCGATGTGCTCAGCTAAGTAATCATTTAGGGTATCGATGGCGATTGGATCCTCACTGAAAACGGTTGCACCCACTTCTTCACCCAATCGTTTATCCGGGACAGCATAGACGCTTGCTTCTAAGATTGCCGGGTGAGATAGCAGGGCGGCTTCGACTTCAGCACACCCAATATTCTCTCCTCCCCGGATCACTAGATCCTTAATCCGATCGACGATATAGAGGTAGCCTTCCTCGTCGATGTAAGCAACGTCACCCGTATGTAGCCATCGATCGCTAAATGCTTCTGCATTGGCATCGGAGCGGTTCCAATAACCTTTAATCACTGATGTGCCTTTGACAAGCAGTTCACCGCGCATGTTTGCTGGCAGCTGTTGTCCCGATTCATCGATGATTTTCAATTCTAAAACAGCAGAACATCTGCCGGAGCTTCCTGGGTGTGCCAGATAGTCCTCGCCGCCAATGCCAGCCCCGATTGCATTGGTTTCGGTCATTCCCCATCCGGTATTCGGCAGGGCTTTTTGGAACGTGGCTGCTATCCCCTTGACCTGTTCTGGTGCTCTTGGTGCACCGCCACCTCCCACGCTAGCGAGGGTGCTTAAATCGCGGTTGGTTTGCTTTGCGACCTCAACTAAATCTCCAGTCATCGCGGCCGGAGCAACGAAGGATGCGATTTTTTCCTGTTCGATAAGTTCTGCTGCTACCGTTGCGTTCCACCGATACATTGACACGATTTTTCTCTGCGACCTGTAACTCGAGAGGTAAACAGCATGCGATCCCGTTGCATGAAATAGAGGAACAGCCAGTAGGGTTGCAAGCTGATAATCATTCTCGGGCGGTTCGATACCTGCAACCAGCATTGCAGAACGCTGATCCAGCTCCCAGGACATTAGGGCGGTTATGATGTTTCTGTGGCAAGAAACTGCCCCTTTGGGGTGTCCAGTCGAGCCTGATGTAAACAGAATCGTTGCATCATCATTTGGTCCGACCGTCGCTTCAGGCATGTCGCATGGCGGTATGCTTGATAATAGATCTTCTAGTACTGGAATATCCTCTGGAAGGGGTTTTTCGGGACGAACAGCGATCACGCGGACTCCAGCACTTTGATAGACTGAATGTACTCTATCGATTCGTTCCTGATCCGCCAGCAAGGTTTTCGCGCCGCTGTGATTTAACCCATATTCAATCTCTTCTGTAGACCAGAGGGCATTCAGCGTCACCGCGATAGCACCAATTGAGGTTACTGCGGTAAACGCCATGATCCACTCAGGATAATTACGCATTGAAATAGCAACCCGGTCGCCCTGTTGTACGTGATAGTCATTAACCAGTAAGTGACCAATCTTTGCCGCATTTTGATAAGTCTCTTCAAAAGAGTATCGCTCTTCTTGGTAGACGATAAATGTTTCATCGCTGCGGTTGTCTCGATACAAGTCGCCGAGGGTAAGTGGTGCTTGAACGAAGGCACGACAGGATTCACCGTAGAGTTCGACCTCATGAAGTTCGTAGGGTTGTCCCGGGCTTGTTAGGTGTGCAATTGCGTCTGTTCTTGTTGCAAATTCCGGCATGGTTTGTGATTTCACTCTCTGTGTAAGAAGCGGCATTACTTAAAATGCCCTTAAATGTATCTGAAAAGTACGATGGCTGCCAATCGAGCGATGTTTACTAATTCTCACCAACCACTGGCTTGTTTAATTCAAGCAGGCAGTCTGCGCTTCGTCGAGTGTACACATGGCCATGATTCGAAGTGTCTTGTCCCTGCCTCGTTTTAATTCAAACTGAATCTCATCGTCTTCCCGAAACGCTGTTAAGTCAGTTGCGCCGGTTACCCCGAAATACATTGTCATAGGTTGCATATTGAATTGCTTCAATTCACCGTGAGCAATTTTCACTCTTCGCCCAGATTCATCGATCTTGACGATTTTACCTTTGGTGATCTCTATGTGCTTCCTATTTGGTACTTCAGCGCCTACAGGCGGGGGAACAATTGCCATGATCAAAGCAAAAGCTTTAATGATTTGAGAAAGTTTGTTTGTTGTCCTCATCTAGCGTATCTCTTCCTATGAATGTTGTTTGGTAAATGTTTTGGGTTACGATTTATTTATAGAGCGTTCGATCCAAATGAAATAGATCACTGGGATAATAATCAGTGTCAGCACAGTAGTTGATAGCATTCCACCAAGCATGGGTAAGGCAATTCGACGCATGACATCGGCACCGGGTCCATCAACCAGAAATATTGGGGTAAGACTAGCCATGACTGTGATCACCGTCATGAGTTTCGGGCGTACTCTGAGTACAGCGCCAGAGATAATTGCCGCAAAGAGTTCATTAGAGCTCTTTGGGCGGTCGTTT
>Ga0102906_1000931_pt1 | contig 10084 bp, 7 predicted proteins | sample Colrivmet1556A02_FD_78498 | JGI IMG/M metagenome (GOLD analysis project Ga0102906, IMG submission 78498) | Estuarine microbial communities from the Columbia River estuary - metaG 1556A-02 | ecosystem: Environmental > Aquatic > Marine > Intertidal zone > Estuary | place: USA: Columbia River... | reverse complement strand
GACTATGATGAACTAGAAGCTATCATAGAAGAATGCTTTGGCGATAGTTATGGTGATATCGATTGCTCAATCGAAGACATCACGAATACTTTAGTCAATTGTTTTTGGCAAATTGATTTTGTTAGTGATGATCAATATCTTTATTACTTTTTAAATGATGGTACATACCAGGTACAGTCTGGTGATAGTCTTCTTACATTCGGGACATGGAATATAGTCACTGGAAACGATACCTTTTACCTAACCTTAAATGCAAATACATCTGAATATAGCGATGAATGGGTGGTTACTGTATGTGATGAAAATTTAGAAATGCAAAGTCTAGTATTTCCTCAAGCCGAGCTTTACTCAATAGATTGCTATGATGATAATATAGACTGTTCAATTGGAGACATCACAAATACTTTAGCCGATTATTGTTGGTCAATTGATTTTATTGACGATAGTGAATTCATCTATAACTTAAACAGCGATGGCACTTACCAATTGCAGGACATTGGAGGCAATACCGGGGGTACTGTTCTTACTACTGGAGCGTGGAGTGTAGCTGCTGGTAATGGTACTTTTTATATTACATTAAACGCAGAATTAAATGAGTATAATGATGAATGGGTGGTTTATGATTGTAATACTGACCTTGGATACGCATACCTTGGAATGCTAAGTCTCGTATACCCCCAAGCCAATATTTATTCTGTTGATTGCAATGACGACGGTAATAACAATAATGATTATGTTTGTTCAAGCGAAGAGGGTATTTCAAATATTTTGACAGAATGTCCATGGATAATTGATTTTATTGATTCTAATGAATTTACTTACTTTTTCTACATTGATGGTACATTCCAAGTGATGTCAGAAAATAACGTTCTTACGACTGGAGAATGGGAATTCGGAATGACAAACAACGGATATTTAATCGAACTGGATGCAGAATCCCCTAATTTTGATGATACATGGGCGATTAATGACTGTGATGAAGAAATGGGTCTAGCACTTGGTAGCATAAATTACCCTCAAGCTGAAATTTATTCTATTAATTGTGACTAAAGAATAATTTAAAAATTAGATTTTCAAAAGCCTTCAGTAATTATATTGGAGGCTTTTTTGTTATTCCTATCAAACAGTCACGTTTATTTTTAATTATATTATAGGCTTAATTAGGGGTAAAAAGTCAATAAATAAAAATGGAGAACCAATCCCTGTGAATCAATTCTCCGGTTTAGTGACCTCGGCAGGATTATTTTATGATCCTTAGCACTCCGTGCTGAAAATAGTCCAAACAAAAAAACGCTCAAGCAAGCTTGGCGTTTTTCCTTATTGTACTGTTTATTCGTGACTGCGACAGGAGTCGAACCTACAACCGCTGGAGCCGAAATCCAGTGCTCTATCCAATTGAGCTACGCAGCCAATTTATATTAAGGCATTAATTTTTTCTTAACCAAAGTTGAGATCGTTTTTCCATCTGTTTTTCCAGCCAATTCCTTACTGACAATACCCATTACTTTGCCCATATCCTTCATACTTGTAGCTCCCAATTTTTCAATGGCGATCACAACATGTTTTTCAACTTCTGCCTCGGAAAGCATTTCAGGCAAAAATTGACTTATAATTTTGGCTTCTGCTAATTCTGGAGCGGCCAAATCTGGCCTATTTTGTTCTGAAAAAATAGCCGCACTATCGTGACGTTGTTTTACCAATTTTTGCAGAAGTTTCACTTCTTCAGCTTCGGTCATCTTTTCTTTCGAGCCGCTTTCAGTCTGTGCTAGAAGCACAGCGGACTTGATAGACCTCAAAGCCGTTAATCCTAAGGTGTCTTTAGATTTCATAGCCGCTTTCATGGCGGTCATGAGCTGTTCATTTAAACTCATTTTAAAAAATTTTGGATCACGAATATAAGTATTTCTCTGTAAAAGATAAGGGCATAGTACATAAAAAAACCTGAACATTCATTCAGGTTTTTTTTAAAAAGATAAATTAAAAAAGCTTAATCTACATTATCGTGTAAAAACGAATTGTTTGAACGCAGCTGTACATCTTCGTTTTCATCTAAACTCACAGTTGCTCTAGAGGGTAATTGTTCTGAACTTGGAGTGTCATTCAATTCTACGCCTTTTCGTTTGTAAGCCGGTTCTTTTTCAAATTCATCAACCTTAGATGTGTTGAACTTATAGTTAAACGCTTTCATTTTCTTTCGTCGTTCATCAGCGCGATCGCGTAAGGTTTTTGAAATTGGATTATTGAAGGGATCTTCGTCTTCAACAGGTGCTTTGGTGACTTTCCGCTCCTTGACGGTGACTTTTGAAAACATTAACTCTGTATCCACCTGAGTTTCCTTTGTGGCAGTTTCCTTAGAGCTATCGTATTCCTCATTGGTATTTTCTAAAATAATATGATCGTCCAAGGAATAAAGTTGTTCATCCTCAGAACTTGATTCATTAACAGCAATAAGTTCTATATAATCATCTACTTCTATATCATTAACGTTGTCTTCCAATTCAAAGATTTCGACATCATCATTAATTTCAGATAAGCTTGTGCTTTGATGTAGTGGCAAGTCAAAGGTAAGCATGGTTTGCTCCTCAACTTCAGCTATTTCATCTTGTTTAGGCTCAGAAAATACTTCGTTAATAATAAATTCGTCTTCACTAACATCAGCAACTACTTCAGCAGCAACTACATCTATAGATTTTATGAGTTCTGTAGTGGGAATTAAATCCATGTAATTTGCTTCAGCCTCTTCAAAATCGTACAAATCAGAATCATCCTCTAACGAATAAACAATGGTTTCTTCTGTCGCAAATTCATCTCCTTTAGTATTCTGTAATGAGTCAATGGCTTGAGGCGCAGTTAAATCGTGCTCCATAATTTGCTCGTCCTCAAGAGCATGAACGACTTTTTTAGGTTCAACATTTGTTATATCGTTTTGTTGATCAACATCAAATCCAGTAGCAATAACAGTAACAGAAATAGCTTCTCCCAATTTCTCATCTTCACCTACCCCCATAATGATGTTAGCGCCATATCCAGCTTCAGCTTGAATATGATCATTAATTTCTCCAATTTCATCAATTGTAATTTCCTGATTACCAGAAACAATAAGTAGAAGAACATTTTTGGCCCCTGTAATCTTATTGTCATTAAGCAAAGGTGAATCGAGTGCTGTAGTAATTGCTTTTTTAGCACGGTTTTCTCCAACAGCAGTAGAAGCGCCCATTATGGCAGTTCCGCTGTTAGTCAATACAGTTTTGGCATCCCGTAAATCGATGTTTTGAGTGTAATGATGTGTGATGACCTCAGCAATTCCACGAGCAGCTGTGGAAAGTACTTCATCTGCCTTTGAAAAGCCAGCTTTAAAGCCAAGGTTACCATATACCTCACGAAGTTTATTATTGTTAATGATCACCAACGAATCAACAACATTTCTCAATTTCTCAATCCCTTTATGCGCTTGAGTATTTCTGATTTTTCCTTCAAATTGAAAAGGCATAGTAACTATCCCAACGGTAAGAATATCAAGTTCCCTGGCCATTTTTGCAATGATGGGTGCTGCACCTGTTCCTGTACCACCACCCATTCCAGCAGTAATGAATACCATTTTAGTATTGGTATCTAGCATGGTTCTAATGTCCTCCAAACTTTCAATGGCTGCTTTTTCACCAATTTCAGGATTTGCACCAGCGCCCAAACCTTCTGTGATATGAAGCCCTAATTGAATTTTATTAGGTACAGCACTGCTATTCAGGGCTTGTGCATCAGTATTACAGATGACAAAGTCTACCCCTTTTATGCCTTGTGTAAACATATGGTTGATGGCGTTGCTTCCACCGCCACCAACACCAATGACTTTGATTACATTTGATTGATTTTTTGGTAAATCAAATCTGATTCCGAGTTCGTTATTACTGCTCATAAATATTTATTTTTTGTATTGTTGGTTATTCAGCATTTTCTAAAAAGTCCTTTACGCGTTCGGTTAGTTTCTCCAAAAAGCCTTTGGTGCGCACGGGGGGCTGTTCTGTTGGTGGCTTTGGAGGTTCGTCGTCTTCGGGCAACTCAACACTGACTTGCTTTTCTTGACGCTCAAGGCCATCTAAAACTAAACCTACAGCAGTGGCATACAATGGACTGGTAATATCACCATCGCTATCACCCGCTAGATGTTCGTTAGGATAACCTACGCGAGTGTCCATTCCTGTTATATATTCGACGAGTTGCTTCAAGTGATTCAACTGACTACCGCCACCAGTGAGGACAATTCCTGCAATCAGCTTTTTCTTTTGTTCCTCATGTCCATAATTTTTAATTTCCACATAAACTTGTTCTATAATTTCCACTACTCGAGCATGAATAATTTTAGACAGGTTTTTTAATGAGATTTCCTTGGGGTCTCTTCCTCTCAATCCTGGAATTGAAACAATTTCATTATCTTTATTTTCACCTGGCCAAGCTGATCCAAATTTGATTTTTAATAGTTCGGCCTGTTTCTCAATAATTGAACATCCTTCTTTGATGTCTTCAGTGATAACATTACCCCCAAAAGGGATAACAGCAGTATGTCTAATGATTCCGTCTTTGAAAACTGCTAGATCTGTAGTCCCACCTCCAATATCTATTAAAGCTACTCCAGCTTCCTTTTCTTCTTGACTCAATACAGCTTTAGCTGAAGCAAGCGGCTCTAAAGTTATTCCCTCCAAACTCAAACCAGCAGTTTGAATGCATCGCCCTATATTGCGAATAGATGAAACTTGACCAACTACAACATGAAAATTAGCTTCCAAACGCTCTCCATACATACCGATTGGTTCTTTGATTTCTGCCTGCCCGTCCACTTTAAAATCTTGTGGTAAAACATGAATAATCTCCTCGCCGGGAAGCATGACAAGCTTGTGAACTTGGTTGATTAGGCGGTCGATATCTTCCTCATTAATCACTTGTTCTGCATTGGGTCTAGTGATGTAATCACTATGCTGTAAGCTTCTGATGTGTTGGCCAGCAATTCCTACTGTCACGCCACCAATCTTAATTTCGGATGTTGCCTCAGCTTCAATTACTGCATTTTGAATAGACTGAATGGTTTGCGTTATGTTATTGACAACACCCCGATGAACGCCCATACTTTTTGACTTACCTACACCAATGGTTTCTAATTTTCCATACTGATTTTTTTGGCCAATCATCGCAACGATTTTGGTTGTTCCAATATCCAGCCCTACTGCAATATTTTGAGTCTCCATAGAATTAAAATTTTGTACAAACAACCTGACGGTCGAAATGTAAATTCACTGTTTTATATGTCTGAAGCAGCTTATCTTTTTTTGCTTTTTGATAAAATGCTTTAAAATTATTCATTTTCTTATCTAAATCTTTTGTTGTACCAACAACTACTTCAAAATCGTAGGTCCGCATGGCTAGTGAAAATTGTTGCTCCTCATTGACAATAATCTCGGTCACATAAAGCTTCAAAAACTCATCCTGAGCTATATACTGTAAGAGCTCATTAACAGCCTCAAGATTTGATGCATCAACATCTCCATAAACCAAAATCACACGTGCACTATGTTCCGGAGAAAGCGGCATCATTTCCCCCCGACTGTCAATGTAAAACGAAGGCTCGGAAATCACTCGCGCCAGAGGCTTTCGTTGTGCTACTTCTACTCTAACTTCCCCATTTACAGTAAGATACACTTCTGCTTTTTCAATCATCGGATGGGATGATATTTTGGACTCCAATTCATTCAAATCTAAAATATCTTTAGGCATACATTCCACAGCTTGTTGATTTTGTATTAACAATTTATCAACGATGTTTTTACTGATCAACAAATGATCTTCACCAACAAATTCAATGTTTGTTTTTGCTATGGGTAAATCAGTATTTCTTTTGGCTGAAAATGCATATAGAAATACCACCAATGTGAACAACAAAACTCCTTTCGCTATATTTTTATATTTATGCATACATCAAGTTTTTTGAAAGCGGTTCAACAAGAGTTCCAATATCACCTGCACCCATGGTTACTAACACAGGGTAATCAATCGATTTAATAGCCTCACATAATGTTTCTTTGGATACCAATTTTTTAATTGGCGCCGTGATCTTACCCAACAACCAAGCAGAGTTAACACCCGTTATCGGCAGTTCACGTGCAGGGTATATTTCCAATAATAAAACTGCATCAAAGACAGAAAGCGAACGCGCAAAATCTTCTACGAAATCTTGTGTTCTACTGAACAAGTGTGGTTGAAAAACAGCAGTAATTGACTTTGCAGGATGCATTTCAGATATTGCCTGGTAAACAGCATCAATTTCTTTGGGGTGGTGTGCATAATCGTCAATAAACACAAAGGAATCATTTTTTAGCTTATAAGTAAAGCGTCGTTTAACTCCGCGGTATGAATCTAAACCGCTGTATAATTTTTCAACAGGACAACCAAAAGACAAAGCCATGGCAAGCGCAGCTACAGCATTACTCAAATTGTGTTGCCCGGGCAAATTAAATTTAAAATCCTTATAAAGTGCTGAAGGGGTTTTTAAATCGAATTGATAGATTCCATTAGAAATACGAATATTAATTGCTGCATAATCCGAATCGGATTCAACACCATAAGTGGTGCCCTGGATCGAAAGTGAATCGTGGACAAAAAGCTGCCCATCAGCGGTTATATTATTTGAAAAATCTAAGAACGACTGTTTTAGAGATTCCTTATTACCGTAAATATCCAAATGGTCTGCATCTGTGGATGTGATACATGCGAAATTAGGAGAAAGGGTCATAAATGAGCGATCAAACTCATCGGCTTCAACAATTGTAACTTGATGTCCGTTTTGTATTAGATTTGAATTGTAATTTTCAGATATTCCCCCTAAAAACGCAGTCATGTTTTGATCGGCGACCTTCATCAAGTGTCCTAAAATACTTGTAGTCGTAGTTTTACCATGAGTTCCAGCGACTGCCATACAGAAGGTGTCTTTAGTAATCAAACCTAAAACTTCTGAACGTTTTAAAACGGTAAAATTGTTTGCCTTAAAATAAGTTAAAAGCGAATTTGAATGTGGTATAGCAGGCGTGTACACAACTAGTGTTTTTGATGCGTCTAAAAATTCAGAAGTTATATTTTTTACATGGTCAACGTAATTGACACCTATTCCAGAAAGCTCCAATACTTTTGTAATATCGCTTGGGGTTTTATCATATCCTGAAACAGCTTTTTGAGCGGCATAAAAATAAGACGCCAAAGCACTCATCCCGATACCACCGATACCAATAAAATAAATGTTATGGAATGCTTTTAGATTCATGCGTTAATCAATTTTTCAATTTCAATGACAATCTCATCAGTAGCTGAAGGTTTGGCCAATTTTTTAATATTCGTACTCAATTGTTGCTGTAATTCTTTATTGCTCAATAGATTAGAAAAATGAGCCTCGAATTCTTGATTTAAATCTTTCTCTGGAATTAGAAGGGCTGCATTGTGACTAGAAACAGCTAAGGCATTTTTAGTTTGATGATCTTCTGCAACATTTGGCGATGGAATAAAAACCACAGGCTTGCCTACGATGCAAAGTTCCGAAACGGAGCTCGCTCCTGCCCTGGAAATGATAATGTCTGCTGCAGCATAAGCTAAATCCATTCGTTTTATAAACGACAAAACCTGAACATCAATTTTATCATTATAACTCTTATAATCATCAAAATATAATTTACCACACTGCCACACTAGTTGAATATTATTTTTCTTAAAAAATGGCAGATGCCCCTCAACCATTTGATTGATTCTGCGCGCACCCAAGCTTCCGCCCAAGACAAGAAGTGTTTTTTTAGAGGGATCCAAAGCAAAAGACGATTGCGCCTCCTGCTGTTTAGCGTTTAAATCTAAAAGATCTTGCCGTACAGGATTGCCAGTAACCACAATTTTATCTTTAGGAAAAAATGATTCCAAATGTTCATAGGCAACACATATCTTTTGCGCCTTAGTTGCCAGTAATTTATTTGTTACACCTGGGTAGGAGTTTTGCTCTTGTATCAGCGTAGGTTTACCCAAAAGAGAAGCGATAAACAACAATGGACCACTTGCATAACCACCAGTGCCAATTACTACATTTGGCCTAAATCGAAGCATAATAAATACAGATTTAAACAAACTAATGAACAGCTTTATTGGAAATAAAATATTTTTTAACAACTGCTTTCTCTGAAATCCAGAGATCCAAAGTCCGGTAATTTTAAAGCCTGCATTTGGCACTTTTTCCATTTCCATTTTACCTAAAGCCCCAACAAAAAGAAAAACAGTATTTGGATGTTTTACTTTTAGCCCTTGTGCAATTGATAAAGCAGGAAAAATATGTCCCCCTGTACCACCTCCAGATAATATGACTTTAAATTTATTCATTATAAAGCTTCACTTAAAATTTCTAAAGGATGCTCCTCCTCAGATTGATTTCTAATTTCTTCTCTTTTTGCACTGACGCTCAGTATGATCCCAATCCCCAAACAAGTAACCCATATGGATGTGCCCCCGCTGCTTATCAATGGTAATGTTTGTCCTGTAACAGGAAATAACTCTACAGCTACGCCCATATTGACAAGCGCCTGAAAAATAATTGGAAGCCCAACGCCAATGGTCAGAAGTTTTCCAAAAACAGTACCTGCCTTTTGCGCTACTACTACAATCCTAAACAACAGCAAGAGGTACAGTACCAATAAAAATAAACCCCCTATCAAACCATACTCTTCAATAATGATGGCGAAAATGAAATCTGATGAAGATTGTGGTAAAAAGTTTTTTTGCACACTTTTTCCAGGTCCTAAACCATAAACACTCCCTGTGGCTATAGCGATTTTAGCTTTTTCAATTTGATAATCCTCCTCAGAATCACGATCATCCATGAAATTCACAATCCTACTAGTCCAAGTATCAACCCTATTTGGCATAGAATCTGGAAATGCTTTGGCAATGAGCACAAAAAAGGCGAGTACTAAAAGACCTGAACCAACAATTGCTGCTAAATATCGTAAAGGATAGCCTCCTAAAAAAGCCAACACCAAAATCATGGTGAATATGATTGCCGTAGTAGAAAAATTGGCTGGAAGAATCATAATAAGCACCACAAAAACAGGCAACCACAATGGTATTATTGACGATTTGAATGAGATGTTTTCTTCAAAAATCTTAGAGAGATAACGTGCCACAAAAACCATCAATACTAGGGCTGCTAGGGTAGATGGCTGAAAAGTGAAGCCAACAAAAGGAACACGAATCCAACGGCTGGCATTTGCGCCATCAATAGTCGTTCCTTGGAGCAAAGTAACCAACAAAAGAATCAAAACAACAGGGAACATCACCATAGAAAGTCCTTTGAAATAACGATACGGAATTTTGTGTATGGCATAAATAATTGAAAAACCGAGAAATAAATGCACAAAATGTTTGATAAAATAAGTGAAGGTTTGGCCGTCACCATAAGTGTAGGCCAAATTACTTGCAGCACTATAAACAGGTAAAAATGAAAATATGGTCAACAGCGCGACTATAGCCCATATCATTCGATCTCCTTTTATGTTTGCAAACTTTATCATTTATAAGGCGCGTACTGCTGATTTAAATTGATGTCCTCTATCTTCATAATTTTTGAACAAATCGAAGCTTGCACAGGCTGGAGAAAGTAAAACATTCTCCCCAGCAGTTGCTATATTGTAAGCAATCTTAACGGCTTCAGACATATATTGCGTCTCCACAATGATATCGACCATTTGTTCGAAATTTTGAAATAAAACCTCGTTGTCTTTTCCAAGACAAATAATCGCTTTTACTTTTTCATTTACAAATGGAAACAAAGCACTATAGTCGTTTCCTTTATCAACACCACCAACAATCCATACGGTCGGAGCAGACATACTCTCCAAAGCAAAATAAGTGGCATTTACATTCGTAGCCTTAGAATCATTGATGTATTGGACTTTATTTATTTTCAATACATGTTCTAACCGATGCTCAGCGCCTTGAAAACATTCTAAACTCTCACGAATAGTTTCTTTTCTTATTTTGAGAAGGTGGGCAACTGTAGCAGCAGCCATCGCGT
>Ga0102906_1000930_pt1 | contig 10092 bp, 7 predicted proteins | sample Colrivmet1556A02_FD_78498 | JGI IMG/M metagenome (GOLD analysis project Ga0102906, IMG submission 78498) | Estuarine microbial communities from the Columbia River estuary - metaG 1556A-02 | ecosystem: Environmental > Aquatic > Marine > Intertidal zone > Estuary | place: USA: Columbia River... | reverse complement strand
GGCGCCAATAAAAGATATGCGGGTATTGTAAAAAATATAAGTAACAAAGCGCCTGAAGCCTTTACCCCTAAGCCTATTCTTTCGGTTTTAGATGATGCCCCCATTGTATATGAGCATCAATTAGCCCTTTGGGAGTGGATGGCCGAATATTATATGTGCACCGAAGGAGAAGTCATGCAAGCCGCCATTCCAAGTCATTTAAAAATATCTAGCGAAAGCGTTTTTATTTTAAATGAACAGCAAGAAGAAGACATTAAGAATTTAAGCGACGCTGAATATATAATTTCGGAAGCATTAGAAATTAAAAAAACCTTAACCTTAATAGAAATTCAAAAACTACTAGATAAAAAATCGGTTTATCCTGTTATTAATAAACTCATTCAAAAAGGAATTTGTTATGTGCAGGAAAATATGAAAGATAAGTATACTAGTAAAGTAGAAATATTTTTAAGCTTGCAGGCTCAATACAAAAATGAGGCCGCTTTAGAAAAATTATTGAATGAATGGACAAGAGCACCTAAACAATTGGATTTATTATTAGCTTTTTTACATTTTGAAAAAACAGAAGGCAGTGTTCAACAAAAATCTATTTTAGAAAAGGCCAATGCTACTCATGCACAATTAAAAGCCTTAATTGACAAAGGCATATTAGTGGCTGAGAAAAGAAAAATAGACAGGTTGGCCACCGATCCAAATACAGGTAATACCGCACTGCATAGTTTATCCGAAAAACAAAAAGAAGCCTTGACCTCCGTTAAATCGCAACTTCTTACACATCCTGTAGGCTTATTGCATGGCATCACGGGCAGCGGAAAAACACAAATATATGTAGCGCTTATTAATGAAGTGATTCAGCAAAACAAGCAGGCATTGTATATGTTACCCGAAATTGCACTCACTGCGCAAATGATTAGAAGGCTGAAACAATATTTTGGTGGATCTATAGCTATATATCATTCAAAGTTTAATCCCAATGAAAGAGTAGAAATTTGGAATAAGGTAAAGTCTGGTGAAATTAAAATTGTATTAGGCGCGCGTTCGGCCCTTTTTCTTCCTTATAAAAATTTATCGCTTATTGTTATTGACGAAGAACATGACCCTTCTTATAAACAACAAGAACCTGCCCCTAGATACCAAGCAAGAGATACCGCTATATATTATGCCAATCAATTAAAAGCAAAAGTAGTATTAGGTTCAGCTACCCCTTCGGTAGAAACCTATTATAATGCTATTTCAAAAAAGTTTGGCTACACTTATTTAAATGAAAGGTTTAGCACAGGGGCACTTCCAAAAATTGAATTAATTGATACAAAAAAACAACCTGCAGGTACTGCCATTCTAACGCCACAGCTCTTGGCTTCCATTTCAAAAACTATTGCGAATAAAAAGCAGGTTATTTTATTCCAAAATAGAAGAGGATACGCCCCCTATTTAATTTGCGAAACCTGCGGATGGATTCCACATTGCGAACATTGTGATGTAACCCTTACCTATCATAAAGCCAAGAACTTACTTTCTTGTCATTATTGTGGCGCTTCTTACCCCATTGTAAATACCTGTAAAGCTTGTGGCAAACAAAATTTCAAACAAAAAAGTTTTGGCACAGAACAGATTGAAGAAAAATTGAACCAATCTTTACCAGGGGTGATTGTTGCAAGAATGGATTTAGACAATGTAAAAGGGAAAAACGAGCATGACCAACTCATTCAAAAATTTGAACAAAGACAAATTGATATTTTAGTAGGTACTCAAATGGTGGTAAAAGGGCTTGATTTTGAAAATGTAGACTTAGTGGGCATTGTAGATGCAGACAGCTTACTCAACTTTAATCATTATAGAGTGAATGAGCGTGCTTTTCAAATGATGGAACAGGTTAGTGGTAGAGCAGGCAGAAAAAATGATAATGGAACAGTGATTATACAAGTGAGTCAATTGCAGCACCCTATTGTGCAACTCGTTCAACAACATGATTATTTTGGCTTTTATAATTTTGAAATTCAAAATAGAAAACAGTTCTCTTATCCTCCGTTTAGTAGGCTCATGAGTTTGCTATTTAAACATAAAGAAAATAATATTGCCGAAGAAGCAGCCAACCACTTCCTTCATTCACTTACCCCTGAGATTCAAAAAACAGTATTAGGCCCAGCACAACCCATTGTAAACAGGGTACGTAATAAATATATCTGGGAACTAGCTATTAAAATTTCAAAACAACCGCAACAATTACAACTCGCTAAAAAACAGCTCTTACATTATATACGATTACTACAAGTACACCCAAGGTATAAATCTGTTAGTATTATCATAGACATTGACCCCAATTAAAACAATATGGAAATTACCCAAAATAGTTCTCTTCAAAATTTACATAGCTTTGGCAGCAATGAAAAAGCAAATTATTTTGCTAAAATTGATTCCATAGAGGCTATTGAGAAAAGTATTCAATGGGCCAAAGAAAAAAATACCCCTTATTTAATGCTAGGATCAGGCACTAATATTCTTTTTACGAAAACTTTTGAAGGCTTAGTATTGAAGATGGAAATAATGGGCATTAAAAAATTAAAAGAAACTGCCTCCGAGGTTTACTTAGAAGTTGGTGCGGGTGAAAACTGGCACCATTTTGTAATTTACTGCGTTCAAAAGGGTTGGGGTGGCGTAGAAAATTTAAGTTTAATTCCAGGCACTGTTGGTGCTGCTCCTATTCAAAATATTGGCGCCTATGGAGTGGAAGCCAAAGATAGTATAGCTAGTGTGACAGCTTATGATACGCATAGTTCCGCATTGATAACACTCAACAATATCGAATGTGCATTTGGATATAGAACTAGTCTATTTAAAAATGAAAAAGACAGATACATTATAAGTTCCGTGCAATTTGTTTTACAAAAACAACCTATTTTCAGAACCGAGTATGGTGCCATTAAAGAAGTACTGCATCAAAAAAATAATAAGCAGCCTAGTGTAGAAGCAATTTCGAATGCAGTTATTCAAATTAGATCAGAGAAATTACCCGATCCTAAAAAACTCGGTAACGCTGGAAGTTTTTTTAAAAATCCTACTATCACCAAAGACTTCTTTGAAGTATTGATTGCAAAATTCCCTAAAATGATTGCCTACCCTATCACAGATGATACCTATAAAATAGCTGCGGGTTGGTTAATTGAAGCCTGTGGCTGGAAGGGTATACAAAAAGGCAATGTAGGTTGCTATGAAAAACAATCTTTAGTCATTGTTCATTACAATAATGGGCCAGGCATTGAAATATATAATTTCTCAGAGGAAATTATTCAATCGGTACTTGCAAAATTTGAAATCTTACTAGAAAGAGAAGTAGTTATTTACTAGTTAAAGAACTGGCTAATTAAATTATTAGTTAGTTAGTTAGTTAGTTACTTATTCACTAATAAATTACTTCAATATCTACCCTTCTATTTTGCGCTCTTCCTTTTAATGTTTTATTATCAGCAATTGACTTTGTATCTGCAAATCCTTTTTGACTCATTCTATTTTTATCTACCCCCTTCTTGACTAAATAATTTGATGCCACCATGGCTCTTTGTAGCGATAATTTTTCATTTATTTTCAGCGTGCCCGTATTATCGGTATGGCCAGTAATCACTAGGGTAATGTTTGTATTATTTTGCATTAAGACAACCAAGGAATCTAAGCCTTGATATCCTTTCTTACTAAGATTCACCTTACCCGACTCAAACTTTAATTGGGAAGAGATTTCATTTACGAGTGGTTGAACATCGGCACAACCATTATTACCCATAATACCAGGAGTGCTAGGGCATTTATCCTGCTCATCATTCACTCCATCTTTATCTGTATCGGGAATAGGGCAACCTTCATAACTTGACAATCCTTTCGCAGTAGGACATTTGTCGGCTTCATCATTTATACCATCTTTATCTGTATCAGGAATAGGACATCCTTTATATTTTATTGCTCCCTCCGCCGTAGGACATTTGTCATTCTCGTCATTTATGCCATCATTATCCGAATCTGGCACTGGACATCCATGATATTTTACCAAGCCAGATGCATTAGGACAATCATCTTCACTACCCACCACTCCATCACCATCATTATCCGCCACCACAGGGGCTGGAGGTAACATGACCGGTTTTTTCTCTCTTAATTTTAAAGGCAGGGAATAACTTATAGAATGATTATAATGCATTTTAGTAAGCGCAGAAGCTTCTGCCCTATAAGTACTAAGTATATTTATAAAAGAACCTTGCTTGGCTTTAATTTGCAAACCTAAGCCTACAGGCAGATACGCAGTATAATACGCATTATTGATAGAAGCCACCCCTAAACCTGCACTCAGATAAGGCACTAATTTATTTTCATCCGTCAGTAGCTTATAATTTAAACTTGCATCTAATGCAGTATACATTTCATTGTTTTTAGCAATGTCAAGCTTAGAAGAATTGTAAAAAGGATATTTTAAATTAGCAAAGTCTAAATTCATCATTAAATCAAGATGCGTTGTGATGCCTTTAAAATACTGCAAGCCACCTTGAATAGCGGTTTGGCTGGCATTCTCTGTTAACGGTGTTTTTTTGAAATTAAATAAACCAACTTTAAAAGCAATAGAAGCCGGTTTGATACTTGCTGTATCCTGTCCAATAACTGTTAAACTAGATACAGCTACTAAGAGCATTAGAATTATTTTTTTCATACTAAAGTGTATTTTTCTAAACTTATTTATTGTAAGAAGAAAGTTTGTTTTATAAAGAAGGTGCATTTAAGAAGAATTTTTGATAGTGTAAATTAAAGTTTATCCTTGAATAGTCTACTGCTTTTTGGGGTTGATTTTTGAATATCCCACCGCATCAAGCGTTACTTTGACAATTCCTTTAGAACTTAATTGTAATTTTTTGGCAGCAGCCGTACTAAGGTCTACTACTCTTCCTAATTTCAACATATTAGGATGCATACGGTCATTAATTCTAACTAGCACAGACCTTCCATTTCTCATATTAGTCACACGCACGAGCGTGTTTAACTTGTACAAATTACAAGCGGCTGTGTACTTACTGTTTCTGAAAATCTCGCCTGTAGCGGTTAAAGTGCCGTCAAAACTGGCACCATAAAAACTAGCAATACCCGTAATATGATTTAATTCTATCTTAATTCGGTGTGTATCGATTTTTTTTTGATACTTATTCACATTAGCACTATCCAAATAGTTAATAGTGGTTAAACTAGTAGGATAAATTTTTTGAGCAAAACATTCTGTACTAATTAGTAGAGGGAATACTAAAATAATTAAGAAGCTTAATTTAATATTCATAGAGTATTCTTTATAAAAACTTTAAGACTAGGCTTAATTTAAAACTAGGCTTTATATGTATTTAAATAAGTAATTAGCTAATAGTGCTTACTTCCACTACACTATCTAGGTTTAAAGCCCCATAAATATGTGGAAATAATTCATCCAAATCCTCTGCTAATTCAAATAATACGGGCCTTTGCACTTTTACTTTTTCTATCTTGAGTTTAACCAATCCTGTTTGACCTTTATAAAAACGATCTAATACACCTGGAATTTGTTTTTCAACAGAACAGTGTATAAAACCATCCTGCTCATAATTAACAGGCGTGTACTCGTTTTTTAATCTAGCGGCTTCCCACTCTTTCAAAGTAGTTACATGGTATATATATTCGCTTTCCATAAATAATTATTTTTTAATGATTCTTGGAATTTTTTGATCTATTAACATTAAATCTGCAAGCACAATGGCCGTGACTGCTTCCAAAACTACAGGCACCCTCAGCGCTATGCATAAATCGTGTCTTCCTTTTACTGAAAATGTTTCTTGTTCATTGGTTTCCCAATTAAGGGTAACTTGTTCTTTAGGCGTAGAAGAAGTAGGTTTCACTGCAATTCTAAACACAAGGTCATTGCCATTGGTATAACCACCTACCACACCACCTGCATGATTGGTTTTAGTTATTCCAGAAGCATCTTCAATGGCATCGTTATGGTCCACACCAAACATAGATGCTGCTGCAAAGCCTGTTCCAAATTCAATACCACGAATAGCAGGTATTGCAAAAACAGCATGGCTAATTAAAGACTCCACTGAATTGAAAAAATGCTCTCCTAGTCCAATGGGTAATCCTTTCACCACACATTCAACAATACCACCTACGCTATCTTTTTGATCAATCGCTTTCTGTATTCCTTTTTCTACATCTGATTCTCCTCCAATACTTATAATTGTAGCTTCTACTTTAATTTTTTCTGCTAGCTGACCTGCATTTAATACTTTTTTTGCCACTACACCTGCACCCACCAAAGCAGCCGTTAACCTTCCGCTGAAATGTCCTCCTCCTCTATAATCTTCAAAGCCGCCAAATTTATGATGGGCTGTAAAATCGGCATGGCCGGGTCTTGGTACAGCGCGTTGTTTTTCATAATCACCACTTCTCGTGTTATTGTTCTCAAAAAGCATCATGATAGGTGCTCCCGTGGTCGTATCGTTAAATAAACCTGCTTTAAAAATAGGAATATCATCTTCCTGACGAGGTGTAGTTCCTTTTTGTTTACCACCTTTGCGACGCTCCATATCCTCCACAAAATCAGCTGTTTGTAGTGGCAAACCCGCTGGACAACCATCTATAGTAATGCCCACACAAGCGCCATGCGACTCGCCAAAAATTTGTACTGTAAATAAGGTTCCGAATTTGTTCATGTCTTTATTTCGTTATTACAAGGTAAGAAATTTATTGTATATCCACTTTTGCGCCCAGTTCTTGCAAATGGGTAAAGAAATTGGTATAAGATTTATTAATAGCCTCTGCCTCAGTTATTTCAATGGGACCATTCGCTACTAATGCAGCCACACCGCATGCCATAGCAATTCTATGATCGTGTTGAGAGAAAACAGTGGCCGATTGAATAAGACTTCCACCATGAATAAGCATCTCATCTCCTACTAATTTTATTTGAACGCCCATTTTTGCAAATTCAGTTTGCAAGGTAAGTCCTCTATCACTTTCTTTATGTGCAAGCCTGCTTACTCCTTTAATTTTAGTAACCCCATTACAAACACTTGCAAGTGCCACTAATGGAGGAAATAAATCGGGGCAATCGGTGGCATCAAATTCAAAAGCAATTAAACCATTTGAATTAGTCTGCTCATTAAATGATGCAGGGCCTATCAAAATACCGTCTTCTACTTGTATCATATTTGCCTTTGCACTTATTAGTGCTTCCATTATTTTTTTATCGGCCTGTGTAGAATTTAATTGCAAGCCTTTTACTTTTATGGGGCCAGCAATAGCACCTGCTACTAATAAAAAAGCAGCGCCACTCCAATCTCCTTCCACTGTATATTCAATAATAGGTTGTAAAGGCGCATGCGCTAAAAAACGGAAGCTTTCATAGTTTGTATGTTCTACTTTCCAACCAAATGCATTTAAAACGGCTAATGTTAAATCGATATAGGGTTTGCTTTTTAAGTCTACTACTTTTATTTCAATATCCTGCTTTTCAGTAGCTGCATAGGCCATTAACATACCTGTTAAAAATTGAGAACTTAAAGAGCCGTCAATAGTAATAGTAGCGGGCACTAAAGGTCCTTGAATTTGTATAGGTAAAAAACCTTTATGCGACTGTACTTTTACGCCCACTAATGGTAATATCTCGTCAAAAAAATGCATGGGTCTTTTCACCAAGCTTCCTTTGCCTTCAATACCTATTAATTCATTACTTAATGCTGCAATAGGTGTAAACATTCTAATACCTAATCCACTTTCCCCACAGTTCATTGAAGGACCAATAGGCTTTACTCCATTAGAATTCACTTCAATAGGACTTGTATGTATTTTTCCGCTAGCTGTTTTTCCTATTATTACAGTAGCTCCTAATTTCTGAATTACGTCCAAGGCGGCAAGATCATCATTTGAATGGCCAGGATTATGAATAATAGTTTTTCCAATATGTATTAAAGCTGCAGCACAAGCTCTTTGCATTGAGCTTTTACTGGCTGGTGCTATTTGCGAACCACTTAGTTTACTTGGATGAACTATCGCAACCATCTTAAGAATACAATTTTATTAATTTTTCTAATGATTTCATAGGAACGCTTTGATACACCGCCTTGCCTATTTTTTTCAGCACTACAAATTGCATAGAAGCGCCTGTCTTTTTCTTATCCTTCTGCATAATTTGCATGGCTTGGTCTATATCAAAATGCATACTAGTGGGTAATCCGTATTTTTTCAAAGTGTCAACTAATAAACCCGTATCATTAAAGCCTTCTATTACTTGAGAAATTTTAGCAGCATAGACCATACCAATACTAATGGCATGACCATGTAATAAAGCATGTTGGTTTTCAATGGCATGCCCAAGGGTATGTCCAAAATTGAGCAATTTGCGATCGCCTTTTTCGAATTCATCTTGTTGAACCACTTTCACTTTAATCTGAACATTCTTTTCTATTAAAAGCTGTAAGGCCTTTTTGTTTTTCTGATAATAAGACAAGTCATGACTTGCTAATGCCTTCATCATAGCTGCATCTTTAATAGCAGCATGCTTAATTATTTCAGCAAAGCCATTTTCCCACTGATGTTTGGGTAAGGTTTTTAAAAAATCAATATCGTACACTAAAAAAGAGGGTTGTCTTATTAATCCCACCATATTTTTATACAATCCAATATCAATTCCATTTTTTCCACCAATAGAAGCGTCTACCATGGCAAGTATAGTAGTAGGCACAAAACCTACAGCTACCCCTCGCATGTAAACCCCAGCCACATAACCTACCATATCAGTTACCACACCGCCGCCCACACCAATTAATACCGCCTCTCTTGTGGCGCCTAAATTTAGTAAGGCTTCAATGATAAAATCTACAGTCGCTTGTTGCTTATGTTCTTCGCCTGCAGGAATGATAATGGTTTTCTTTCCTTTGAATTTTTTTTGATGTAAGGCATATACATTTTCATCTGTAATGTAAAAAGCATTTGACTTTTCTACTATTTTATCGATAGCAGCAAACTTACCTTCTAAGAAAAAAGATACTATCTGAGACGAAAATTTTACTTTCCAGTTTTTCATTTATAAATACTTTACAAAAAGTAATGATTATTAGCTTGAATAAGAAGTACAGACTTTATAATTGTAATATATTGTATGTACAAAATTATAAGTACAAACTAGCTATTCATAATTTTATTTTGATGATTGATACTTTCCATATGCACGGCGTCCATGTACTTAGTAATAAAATCTTCACTTAAGCCTACTTTACTTCCTTTACCTACAGCACGCTCTAAAATTTCATTCCAACGATTGGTTTGTAAAATAGTGATGTCATTGTTTTTCTTATACTCACCAATTTTTTCAGCTACTTTCATACGCGTTGATAAAACTTGCAACAACTCATCATCTAATTGGTTAATTTGTTGACGTAATTTTTCTAGCGCTGCATGGTATTCTGCAGAAGCCACGTCTTCTTTTCTCCAACGAATGGCTTCCAACATTGTTTTCAATACCTCAGGAGTGATTTGTTGTTTCGCATCACTCCATGCATTGTCTGGATCAATATGTGATTCAATAATTAAACCATCAAAGTCTAAGTCAATGGCCTGTTGAGCCACTTCTTGTAGGATATCACGACGTCCACAAATATGTGAAGGGTCATTAATCATAGGAATACCTGGATAACGACGTTTCATTTCAATAGCCAAATGCCACATGGGTGCATTTCTATATTCAGTATTTCCATAAGAGCTAAATCCACGGTGGATTAATCCTAATTCTTCAATACCTGCTTTAGCAATACGCTCCATACCTCCAATCCATAATTCTAAATCTGGATTAATGGGATTCTTAATTAATACAGGCACTTTCACTCCTTTTAATGAGTCTGCAATTTCTTGCACACTAAAAGGGTTCACAGTGGTACGCGCCCCTATCCATAAAACATCAACACCAAAATGCAAAGCATCTTCTACTTGCTTAGCAGTAGCTACCTCAACAGCAATAGGCAAGCCCGTTTCTTTTTTAGCTTGTTGCATCCATGGCAAACCTTTAGTACCAATACCCTCAAAACTTCCGGGTCTCGT
>Ga0102906_1000922_pt1 | contig 10136 bp, 5 predicted proteins | sample Colrivmet1556A02_FD_78498 | JGI IMG/M metagenome (GOLD analysis project Ga0102906, IMG submission 78498) | Estuarine microbial communities from the Columbia River estuary - metaG 1556A-02 | ecosystem: Environmental > Aquatic > Marine > Intertidal zone > Estuary | place: USA: Columbia River... | reverse complement strand
TCTCAAATCTCAAATCTCAAATCTCAAATCTCAAATCTCAAATCTCAAATCTCAAATCTCAAATCTCAAATCTCAAATCTCAAATCTCAAATCAATAGCCTTACGTCTCCTAACTATATTTTAGTACTTTTCCGTTCAAACCCTGCTGCATGAAAAGATTATGGTTACTCCTGGCAATTCTGACATTTCAGTTCGCCAATGGGCAAGAAGCAACATCCACTGATAGTGTAAAAATTCAACCTTTTGAGTTGACGAGTCTTACTTCTGCTGCAGAAGAGACGGATGAAGCACTGCGCAAGGCACGTGAGACCATAGAAAAAGGAGAGGACTCTTTTGAGATTAACAAGCGGTTTGCTTCTACCCTAGAGAAAAACAAGGATTTAAGAGCCGATACCGTTCAAGAACAGTTAGAAAGCTACAACTTATGGGCACTTAAAGATATAGACAATGACTGGAGTAGCTATGAAGGTGAAATAGAATCTATTAAAAAAGATTTTAGTCGGTTGTCAGACTCTTATCAAGATGCACTCAGGAAGACAACAAAATATTCTGATAGATGGATTTTAACTAAAAAACAGAACCCTAAAGACATTCCAGAGCCACTTATGCTTAGGATTGACGATATGATTCTCAATCTAGAAAATGCTAATTCTAGTTTAAAAGATTCATTAAATATTATCTTGACATTATTCGATAATGTAGCCAGAGAACACAGTGGCATATTAGATGTTAAGCAACGTATCAACGAGATATCGAACAATAAAAAGCTCAACATTTTCGCAAAAGATAGTCCACCATTGCATGTGGCTTTTAAAGGCGAAGACAATGATGACAACATTGCAGAACAAATTTCTGGAACGTTTACGTCAAGCTACGAAAGAACCCGAAATTACATTGTAGAAAACCCTGGATATGCTGAAATACATATCACTTTGTTTATTTTGCTCTGCCTTAGTTTCCTTTATTTCAAGCGAATATTTCATAAGAATAATCCTGATACGGAGCGATTCAATACAACAGCGGTTTTCTTAATTAACCATCCAGTATTTGTTGGAATTGTCTTTAGTATTTTCCTTGGATTTTGGGTGTACAAAGATCCACCAGCTTACATCGGCAGCAACTTACTCTTATTAATTGTCATAAGTTTTATACCATTACTTCGAGGCATTACAGAGAAGAAAATACAGTACATGTACTACTATGTAACTGTACTATACGTTCTAAACTTCACAGAAAATTTTATGACGAGTTATCCTTTTTCGCAGAGGATAATGATTTTGATGCAGTCGCTTCTTGTTTTGGTGGGTATGGCGTATTTGCTTTGGAACAGAAAACCTATAGCTGAAAACGATATTAATACCATGCGTAAAGTTACAAGGACACTTTTCCCCTTGTATTTAATCTTATCGTTTGCAGCCATTTATGGGAATGTAGTTGGAAGTCTATTTCTTGCGAGAATCTTGACGAAGACAATGGTGATTACCATTACTGTTGGAATTATTCTCGTATTGGTCTACAGTATTTTCGGAAGTTTATTGAAATTATTGATGGTAAGTAATGCGCGCAGCTATGTGCGACTTATAGACGCGCAAGGCCAGCTTATTCAAAGAAAAGTGCTGTTTTATGTCCGCCTATTTTTCTACTGGATATGGGTCAAAGGTTTCTTGTCTCAAATTGGACTTTTCACTTATATCAAAGAAAGCTTTGAAAGCTTTATGGAGATTGGTCAGGACTTTGGTGATGTTTACCTGAGTGTGGGACAGGTGGTGAACTTCATTCTCATTTTAATCATATTCTCCATTGTAGCCAATATTCTGAAAGATTTAATTGCTATTGAATTCCTGCCAAGGATGAATCTGAAAAAGGGTATTCCGATGGCAGCTGGACTGATTACACGGTATACCATTTTGGTTCTTGGGTTTTTAATGGCAGTCGCTGCAGCGGGAATCAGTTTAGACAAACTTGGATTTATTATGGGTGCCCTCTCTGTGGGTATTGGTTTTGGCCTTCAAAGTGTGGTCGGCAATTTTGTTTCGGGATTAATTCTGGTATTTGAAAGACCTGTGCGTGTGGATGACGTTATTACCTCCGGAACTGTAGAAGGAACGATAGTTGAGATTGGAATTAGAGCCAGTAGAATTCGCGACTGGGATGGAGCGGAAGTCATTGTGCCAAACATGGAATTGATTTCTCAACAAGTCACCAACTGGACATTGTCTGATTCTAAGCGAAGAAGAGAACTGTTTATAAAGGTAGAATATGGCACGGATCCGAATAAAGTTATAGAGATCATTAAAGCTGTGATTGCGGAACATGATACCGTAATAAAAGAACCAGAGCCAATGGTTTTGTTTTTAGGTTTTAAAGAGTTTTCAGCAGATTTCAGAGTACTGTTTTGGGTTACCGAAAACATGCTCTCTACAACCAGTTCGGTTTCTATAGGTATTTACAATGCGCTTAAAGCGGATGGTATTAACATACCAATTCCGAAAAGAGAAATCTTGGAAAAGAAGGAGCCCGTTAAAAAGTTGCCACGAAAAAAAGCGGTAAAACCAAGTGCTAAAAAAGTGAAAGACGAGGGTGAAACTAAGCCTAAGCCAGACTAAGCCCTTGAACGATAGCAAATCCCCAAAAGAAAAATTTTACGAAGCGAAAAAGACTGAGTAAAAAATAGGTTCTAAAAGGAAAATGAACGACTCCAGCAATCATTGCTACGGTAGGAAATGAAATAGGAGACACTGTAGATACAACTATCAGCAGTCCGCCAAACCTTTTCAATGTATCGAATTGTTTCTTAAACTTTATGTCTACCCATTTTTTTACTTTAGGTAAAGTATGCAGCCATCTGCCAATAAAATAAGACAATGCACCGCCAGCTATAGACATTAAGCAGAGCGTAAATGTGAGTAGGTAAGGCATTTCAAACTCTGCAGCCCAAAAGAGGAAAATCGGAGGAGGCAAAAGCCCAATACATATTTCAGCCAAAAACAGAATGATGTGCACCGGAATAATTCCAAAATTGTCTTTTAAATAAATAGCGTCTCTTTTCGGGTGAAAAATTTCTAGTTGTTGCAAGAGTACCACCAACCCAATAATCACTATGGCACCAATAATAATTTTAATGAGGTTCTCTCTAATGAGCGCATAAGCACCTTGACGCCTGTAATAGACATGATAAATACTGGCTTTCTTCTTTAGTTCTTTCAAGGGCATAGAAATTCAAAAATAACCAACAAGCTGTGTTGAACAATAGTTTTATAACGATTAAGACTTTATTTCTTCTTGTCCCTTAATTTCATTATCGGTAGTTCAAAATACTTAAAGAGTAAAGTCGCCCCTAGAAAGGTAAAACTGAAAAAGAGCAAGAGAAGAATTGCAGATTGACTTTCAATACTCAGATTTAATGGGATTAGTTTTTTAATATTTAATAAAACAATGTCTTGCACGATGCCTAAATTAATGAGGTAGGCAGAATAAGACGTGAGACTTAGATAGGTAATGACTTTGTAAATAAACCCACCTCCACTTTTAATGGCATTCAGGAATGGTAAAATAAAAGCCACGCCTAAACCAATAAGAGCAGGTCCAAAAATTCCGATAAAGTAAACTTCGATATCATTTCTGTGGAAGAGATAGAAAATAAGAAGTGAAAGCCCTATTCCAAAAAGGAGAGTTTTAGCCTTTGTCCATATTTGAGGTGAATAATGCTTTACGCATGCTGCCAAAACACCAAACATGATGCTGTCTAAACGCGTTGTGATTTGAGTTCGAATAAGCATGTTGTAAGTAGTTAGGTTTAGTTCGGAAGGTATAATTGAAGCATATTGTGAAATACGCTCTAACGTTGAATAGACAATTATAGCACAAGCGAATAACCATATGCTTTGCAATACAGAAAGCTTAAAGAATCGAACGAATATCAACAGCCCAACAGGCGTAATTAAATAAAACCATTCTTCAATGCTTAAACTCCAAGATTCGCCAAAAAACCAAGGCTGTGGCTGCCATAAGTTTTGGAAGAACACATAGTATTTCCAAACTTCAATGCCTTCGAAATCTCTGAAAAGAGAAAAGTAAATCACCAAAATGGTGAGCACTAAAAAATAGTTGGGAAGCGTCCTCAGCCAGCGTCTTTTCCAAAAATCCCATAAAATGGAAAATGAAGGTTTTGGGTTCTTTTCTAAAATCTTAATTAAAATTCCGCCTATCAAGAACCCACTCAACGTGAAGAAGATAGATACCCCATCGTACATGCCCCATCGTGCATATTTAATTGGAATAATTTCTTGAATGTAGGTGAGGGCATGGGCATACAACACAAACCAAATAGCCAGGGCGCGTAGTATATCTAAACCATAAATCCGGTTTGGACTGATCTCTAATCGGAATATGTTTTTTAATGTTTTCAAGCTTAGGCGAAAAGTAAACTTTCTGTTAGGATATTCGGCTCCATTGCATTTTACCGCGGTACTTTTTAAGGTATTCGTTGCGAATGCTTAAATGTTTAGGTTGGCTGAGGTTGTAATCTTCTTTTAAAAGTGTTAAAGCTGCATCTCGGGCTTTGCTCAATATCGGACCGTCTTTGGTGATATCTGCAATTTTTAAATCTAACATCCCGCTTTGACGGGTGCCCATAAGATCGCCTGGCCCGCGTAATTTTAAATCTACATCTGCTACTTCAAAACCATCGTTAGTGCGCACCATCGTTTGCATGCGTGTTTTACCGTCTGCGCTGAGCTTGTAGCTAGTAATGAGAATACAATAACTTTTTTCAGCACCTCGGCCAACCCTCCCGCGCAATTGGTGCAATTGCGATAGTCCAAATCGCTCGGCACTTTCTATAATCATTACTGAAGCATTGGGCACGTTCACACCAACTTCTATAACTGTGGTGGCGACCATTATCTGTGTTTCGCCTTTCACAAAACGTTGCATTTCAAATTCCTTGTCGGCCGGCTTCATTTTACCATGCACAATGCTGATGGCATAATCTGGCAGCGGAAAGGCACGGCAAACACTTTCGTATCCGTCTTGTAGGTTTTTATAATCTAAAGTAGCCGACTCCTCTATGAGCGGATACACGATATACACTTGGCGGCCTTTGGCTATTTCCTCTTTCATGAAACCAAACACTTTCAAGCGGTTTTTATCAAAACGATGCACTGTTGTAATGGGTTTTCGTCCGGGTGGCAATTCATCGATTAAAGAAATATCTAAATCACCGTAGAGGCTCATGGCTAATGTTCTTGGGATGGGTGTTGCTGTCATCACCAAAACATGCGGTGGCTTTGTATTTTTCTTCCACAATTTGCTGCGTTGCGCCACACCAAAGCGATGTTGCTCGTCAATTACAACTAAGCCAAGATTTTTAAATTTTACCTTGTCTTCCAACAAGGCATGGGTACCGACTAGAATATGAATTTCCCCATTTTCTAGACCTGCATGAATTTCTCTTCGTTTTGCAATTTTTACGGAACCTGTCAACAGCTCGATACGTATGGGTAAGTCACCAATATCTTCGGTAAGCCCTCTGAAATGTTGAGTAGCCAAGATTTCTGTGGGTGCCATTATACAAGCTTGGTAGCCATTGTCGAGCGCAATGAGCATACTCATTAGTGCGACCATAGTTTTTCCACTCCCAACATCACCCTGTAAAAGACGATTCATGTGCTTGCCTTGGCTAATATCTACGCGTATTTCCTTTAAAACACGTTTTTGTGCTCCAGTTAATTCAAACGGCAGTTTGTGGTTAAAAAAGTCGTTGAACAAGTTCGCCACGCGAGGAAAAGCAAAACTCTTAATTTGAGTCTGGTTCACTTGTTTCTGAATTAGTAAGTTGAGTTGTAGAAAGAAGAATTCTTCAAATTTCAAGCGGTATCTTGCCCAGCGCAACTGCTCATCATTTTGCGGAAAATGCACGGTAAACAAAGATGCTTCACGCGGAGGCAGCTTGTGTTCTATTCTTAAGTCCTCATTAAATGTCTCCGGAATTTGATTCTTAAGTTGAGGTAAGAGGGTTCGCGTTAAGCGCGCAAAAGTTTTATTTGTGATGCCACGTTGGTTCAATTTCTCTGAAGTGGAATACACAGGCTGCAATCCTTTTTGGATGCTTTTTTCGGCTTCTGATTGTAGTTCCAATTCTGGATGTGCAAAATTCATTATGCCATTGTAGAAGGTCGGCTTGGCAAACAAAACATAAGGAACATTGAGCTGTAATGTTTTTTTAATCCAAGTTGCTCCTTTAAACCAAACTAGATCTACAACTCCAGACTCATCTTTAAACTTAGCCACGAGGCGCTTTGCACGATTTTGCCCTAGCTCTTCAATCTTTGTTATTTTTCCGATAATCTGAACTTCTATATCTGCAGACTTGACTTCGCCAATAGTGTAGAATTTGCTGCGGTCTACATAGCGAAAAGGGTAATGGTACAAAAGGTCCTGGTAGGTGAAAATGCGCAACTCCTTTTTCAGGAGATCGGCCTTAGCTGGACCAACGCCTTTCAGGTATTCTATAGGTGTTTTGAGAATGTTATATTGCACTTTTCAAATATAGAAACGCAATTGAATACAAACCTTTTACCATGACTTTTGTTATTAAGAATAAATTGATTTTCTATTCTCTTGTTTTTGTATTTAACTGTTTCTCATTTCAAAGCAATGCACAATTTGAAAAAGATAAAGCACGTTCGCGTATTCTGCAGATTGATCAACTTAACCTTCACGCCAATTTAGGCTTTGAGCCAGAAGAGGGCATGGTTAAAGGGGAAGTGAAGATTGAGTTTAAAAATATTTCTTTTGACTTAGATTCTATTTGGTTGGATGCCATAAAGATGAAAGTAGATCAAGCACTTTTAAATGGAAAGGAAGTCGCTTATAAAGTTTTTGAAAAAGGGATTGCTTTGTTCCCCGAGTCTACGCTAATTAAAGATTCCATTTACTCTGTTTCTCTAGCCTATGAAGCAGCACCAAAACGTGGAATGTATTTTTTGGGTTGGAATGATTCAACAAACATTCAGCGTAAACAAATTTGGACGCAAGGTCAAGGCATTGACAACAGATATTGGCTACCGCATGTAGATGCGCAGAATGACAAGTTGCTCTGTAGTTTATCGATCACGTTTAAAAACGGATACAAAGTGATTAGCAATGGGAATCTCAATACAAAAGAAAAAGGTGATACCGAAACTACATGGCACTATAAAATGCTTGAGCCGATGTCCTCTTATTTATTGATGATTGCAATAGGCGAATACGACATGCTTTCTGAAACAAGTGCATCAGATGTTTCTTTGTCGAATTATTATTACCCAGAGTGGAAAGACCGCAATGAGTGGACGTATTACAAAAGCACTGAGTTGTTCAACTGGATGGAGAAAGAAATTGGTGTTGACTATCCTTGGCAGAATTACAAGCAAGTTCCTGTAAAAGACTTTCAGCATGGCGCGATGGAAAACACAACGGCAACCATTTTTGGAGATTTCTACTGTGTGGATGAAATCAGTTTTAACGATGACAATTACGTTGGGGTGAATGCACATGAGTTAGCCCACCAATGGTTCGGGAATGATGTTACGGCATTGAGTAGTCACGACCATTGGTTACACGAAGGGTTTGCAACGTATTACAGTTGGTTAGCTGAAGGTAAAATTTTTGGAAACGAGCGATTCGAACAGCTTTTGATGGCAGCAGAAAGTCACATTGTACAAGATAATTTGACGAATGACTATCCTTTGCATCATAGCAAAGCGGGAAGCGTAAAGTTTTATGAGCAAGGCGCATGGTTTTTACATATGTTAAAAGCTGAGATAGGGGAAGAGGCGTTCAAAAATTCTATGAAAGATTATCTAGATCAATACAAGTACAATACAGTGACCACGCGAAATTTTAAGCTCACTTGCGAGAAAGAATCGGGTAAAGATTTGACCAAGTTTTTTAAGCAGTGGCTGGAAAGACCATATATGCCTATCATCAACATCACAGCAGATTATGATTCAAAGGAATCTAAATTCACGATGCGCATGGAGCAAACACAAAAGGTTACTTCACGATTGCCAGAATACACCGTAAAGATTCCCTTTGTTATTTATACAGATATGGACAGCTATCCGTATGAATCTACTTTGGGAAATGTGTCTAAGCGTCTGAGCTTAACGCTAAATCCGAATGAGAAAATTAAGTTTATAGAAGTAGATCCAGAAGCAAAAATTTTGGCGAAATGGATTTATTATTTACCAACGGAATGGTTCGTTAATCAACTGAAAGAGGGGGACAGCAAAACCCTTTCAACGCGTGTTTTAAAAGATGCCCAAAAAGATGATTTCAATGAAAAGTCGTTTGAAGGAATAGATGCTAAGAATTGGCCAGCTCATCTTCAAGAGGCGTGGGTCAACTATATTATCGATAATGAAAATTTTTCGGACAAGTTTGTAGCTGCGCAAGTTGAGGAGTCTTCACTACTCGCAAAAAAGGCATATTTATCCATCCAAACCATTCCAAAATCTCATGAAAAAATGGTGCGTTCTTGGTTGGACGAACCTTCGTATGTCTTGAAAGAATCAGCTTTGCTTAAGCTTTTTACAAGTTTCCGCGAAGACGGAAATGACTATTTGAAGTTGACCGAAGGCGTTGACGGAACGAGAGGCCACAACGTAAAAGTGATGTGGGAGTTTGTAAATCTTATTAATTCTAAAGGTGCTACATCTGCAGATGAGATTGTAAACATGACTTCTGCGCAATACGACTTCTTAACACGAATGAAAAGTTTAGAAGTCATAGACGCTTTGAATCTGCCAGACGTGTCAAATGAATTGCTTGTAAATTGCTTTCAGGGTATCTTTCAAGGTAACCGCAGATGGCGCGGTTCTTCCATAACATTTTTAAGAAAATGCAATGAAGACACAAACAAGCAAAAAACTATTTTAGCATTTATAGATACTCACAAAAGCGATTGGCGAGATTGGCAAAAGCGGAGAGTTGAAAATGTATTTTCCATGACAATAGAAGAATAAGAAGGTCTCAGGTGCAAGACAAAAACTCCAAATTTTTAAGGTTTCTTCAAGTGGTTTTAGACCTACTTGTCTTAAACGGATGCTTTGTGTTTGCTGGCGCTTTGCGCTTTGATGATTTAGATGTTCAGAATCCTGAATACTACAATTACTATGTTCAACTCTGGGTGTTCTTAAACCTGATTTGGTTGTTGGCAGCATTGCTCATTAAAATGTACGATGTCCGTCCAACCTTTGAGATAAGAAAGTCTATTGGTCGCGCATTTAATGGGCTGTTAGTTCAAATTTCTGTCTTGATGCTCATTTTGTTCATTTTAAAATTTGACTATTACTCTCGCTTATTCTTTATTTACTTCTACGCTAGTTTTGGTCCAGCGATTCTTTTAAGTCGATTCGTGTTTATTGGCCAACTGCGAAGGTTTTACCAAAACCCTGCATACAGAAAACCTGTTCTAATTATAGGAGATAGACCAGAAGCAGAGCAATTTTACAATCAAGCTTTAGAGAATCAAGATTTAGGCTTAACTGTTGTTGGATGGTATGGCGATTCTAAAAGTGATTCTAAATCTGGAGACCTAGACAAGGCGAAGCTAGATTTGGAAAAACTAAAGCCTCAAGAAGTGTTTTGTGCTTTAGACCCGAATGATGAAAGAATTCAGGAATGGTTTCAAATTGCAGACGCGAATTTAATGCGGTTTAGATTTTTACCTTCTTTGGGGGTGAAAAACTTGGTGCACGCAGAAATAGAATTGTATGGGGATGTGCCTGTTTTAGTGACAAGAAAAGAACCATTAACGCATCGCCATAACCGTTTCTTAAAACGCCTATTCGATGTCTTGCTCACCCTAGTGTTTTGCGTGTTTATCTTTTCATGGTTGTTTCCAATTTTAGTAATTCTTGTGAAATTGACTTCAAAAGGTCCAGTGTTTTTTAAACAGAAACGAAGTGGCTTAAACAACAAAGAATTCTATGTGTATAAGTTCAGAAGCATGGTTTTGAATGACGAGGCTGATACGCGTCAGGCAGAAGAAAATGACGAACGCATTACTTCCATTGGTCATTTTTTAAGACGCCATAACTTAGACGAGTTACCGCAGTTTATTAATGTCTTGAAGGGGCAAATGTCTGTTG
>Ga0102906_1000921_pt1 | contig 10144 bp, 8 predicted proteins | sample Colrivmet1556A02_FD_78498 | JGI IMG/M metagenome (GOLD analysis project Ga0102906, IMG submission 78498) | Estuarine microbial communities from the Columbia River estuary - metaG 1556A-02 | ecosystem: Environmental > Aquatic > Marine > Intertidal zone > Estuary | place: USA: Columbia River... | reverse complement strand
GTTGCGTCAGTTACCACTTCAAATCTTGGTGTTGTGACAATAACTACTCAAGGCTTTGGTGATACTGCAATAGATGCTAAGACCATTGATATGGTTCCATATTCAAACAACACTACGGCTCTCGCAAATGACGATGTTGGAATTGCGATTTACAAATGGATTTGTGATGGTGGCGCCACTGACCCCGTCCCGGATGAATACCTGCCAGGATCTTGCAGAGGCTAACATTCAAGTACGAAAAAGGCTCCCTCGGGAGCCTTTTTTTATGGCTTTCTAAAACCCTAATCCACCAGCCTCATCGACAAATCCACCGCCCGAATATGCTTAGTAATACTCCCAGATGAAATAAAGTCCACCGCCCCATGGCTATAGGCATTAATTTTCTCTTCGGTAATATCCCCTGAAACTTCAATCTTAGTCTCGCCCAAATCTATAGATGACAGCGCCTCTATATCCGCTGGTGAGAAGTTATCCAACATCACCACATCGGCTTTGGCAGCCAGTGCCTGATGCAGTTCAGCCAGCGTTTCCACCTCCACTTCCACCAGCTTATCCGCGGCGATCTCACGGGCTTTGGCTATAGCCTGGCCGATCCCACCGCAGGCGGCTATATGATTCTCTTTGATCAGGAAGGCATCATAGAGACCAATACGATGATTTTGGCATCCGCCCACGGCAGCGGCATACTTTTGTGCCAGACGCAGGCCGGGAATGGTTTTGCGGGTATCCAGTATTTTAATCTGGCTATTGGCACTGTTTAAACTGATATCAGCATATTGACGGGCAGTGGTGGCGGTGGCGGACAGAGTCTGCAAAAAATTCAGCGCGGCGCGTTCCCCGGTGAGCAGCACTCGAGTATTGCCGTGCAGGGTAAACAGTTTTTGATTGGGACTCACGCTTTCCCCTTCGTTAATATGCCATTCGATCTGCGTGCTCTCTAAGGGCTCATCTGTCTGCTTGGCTGTTGCACTGTCTAACTGGCGAAAAACTTCATCCACCCAGGGGCGTCCGCAAATCACCGCCTGATCACGACTGATCACCAAGGCGCTGGCGCGTTGCTGTTGCGGGATTAGCTGGGCAGTAATATCGCCGCTGCCAATATCCTCTTCAAGGGCACGGGCTACGCAGTGGGGAATATCCGCGAGAATGTCGTCGGATACAGTGGGTAATTGCGCCTGTTCGGTACTGGCCATTAGCTTCTCAATAGTCTGTTTTAAGGTGGCATTGTCTGTGTCTGTGTCTTGAGACCTTGAGTAGTAGGCCCAGTGACGCCGGGCGAAATTATAGCAGCATTGATTGAGGACATATTCAGTGTGGGAAAAATTTAGCCGGGGTTTTTTTATGTGAACTGGTTCAAAAAGGTCCATACTTGAACGATTAAATAGTTGATTATTCGCTGATTATCAAAAACCAGTCGACCAGTGAAGGCTCGTAAAGGCCTGTAAAGGCTTGTAAAGGCTCTTAAAGAAAAGTCGCGCCATAAGGATGGCAGGTAATGAGTAAAGGATCTCATCAAAGACAGCAACAGCTCCTAAAGATGTTGAGGCGACAATGCCAGCAACATCTAACTGATGCCTTCGATAAATTTCAGCCAATCTCTGCCGCCAGGCTAACCGCCCTGGCGGAAAATGCGCCCAGCAACCGTCTACAAACTCTCTACTTGGATACTCAGCGCCAGCTGCGCCTTTACTCTGCTGAAATTGAGCGGCGCGCCATCGACAGCGCGCTTAAGCCGCTTTGGCTATCTGATTTTGTGCAGTCCGATCTTGCAATGGATATCAGTGATCGGACCGCAGAGTTTATGGGCTCCGGGGATAGTGCAGAGCCTAATTCCGCAGATAAAAATGCGAAGCCCAAGGGGCGCTCACAACGGGACGCCGGTGACAGTCTAACGTTACTCGAGCATGATGACCTCGAAGTGATGATTGCCTTAGATAATAGTTCCAGTTCTGTGCGCGAAGCGCTGGGCAGCGAGCTCTATGAGCTGGAGGGGCGTTTTAAATCACTCTTTATTAACCGCGCTAATAGCGTCAGCGCAGTGCCAATGTCACCGGATACCTTGCTCGAGGCATTTGCCAATGCCCTAGATGATGACTTGATCGCCCTTGAGGTGCAGTTGGAATTGGTTAAGATCTTTGCCGAGGTCTGCTTTGACCAATCCTATGGCGAGATGCTCTGTCTGGTGATTGATCAGCTTGCTGAGGCCGGCTTTGAGTTAGTTGAAAGTGCTGGGACTGATCAGAGTTCGCAGCGTCCGAGTGCCGCGTCTGAAAAGTCTCAGGTGATCAGCGCTGAAGCCAATAGGGGTAGTTCAAAAACTGCTGACGATTCAGAGCCCCAGCTTTCGGATAGACAGCTTGGGGCTAACCCAGATCTGATCAATTCCAAGCAGTCACTTCAAGCCCAAGGTGTGGAAGAGCAGGCCTCGGCTTATGAGGATAAGCCTCTAATTGCCAATACTCGAATCCAAACTGAATTACTGGCGAAAATTAGTTCGATGCTGGAAAACGCTGAGGAAAATGCTGAGGCGGACGCGAGACTTAAAATATCTTCGCAAAGCAGTGTGTCTGGTAGGGCAACATCCAGCCAGACAGCAACGCGGCCCCCCTGTATGGACAAGCCTCAACTCTTTGCTGAAATCAATAAACATATTAACCATCTAGTAAGACACCACAGCGAGCTGGCTAGCAATGGCCAGATTACCCGAGATCTGGCTGCGGCGATTAAGCAGTTGGGCACAGATGGGAGAAGTGGGCAGGGTGAAAGGGATGGACAGGGTGAAAGGGATGGACAGGGTGAAAGGGATAAAGAGCATGGCGAAGATAGGGTCTGTGGCCGCTTGCATCGCAATGACGCCAGTGTGTTTCAAGTAGTGGAAAATACCTTTGCCAGTTTTGGTGAATCCATGGTGGTGGCGCCTGAAGTGCGTCAGGTGATCAATCGCTGTGAGATTCCGATGCTCAAGTTGGCGCTGCAAAAGCCAGTGCTCTTTGAGCAGGAAAATCATCCAATTAGGCGGCTGTTTAATGAGATGGCCAAATATGCCATAGGTTTAGAACAGGGTGATTGCGAAGATAATAAAATTTATCAGCAGATGCTCAAACTCGCCGAGACCATGAGCGCGGACTCTTTTGAAGAGCGTAACCTACCGCTAATGCTCAGCGAATTTATGAGTATTATTGATCGTGACAAACGGGTGACCTCTCTCTCTGAAAAGCATGAAATTGAGCGGGTGGCGGCGCGTGAAAAGGTCAACTGGGCGCGCACCCGAGTTGAGGAGGAAGTGGCCAAACGCATGCTGGGCAAAAACCATGCTCAGGGGATTATTGATTTTGTTCAGCGCAGCTGGTGTCTGGTGCTGCATATGGCGCATCAGCAAAAGGGCGAAGTTAGCAGCGACTGGCAGGTGGCGCTTAAGCTGTTGGATAACCTGCTCTATTTGGCCGGTCGCCCGGCCAGTGAAGAAGACTTTAAATATCGCCGAGAGTTAATTAAACATCTGGATCTACGGCTCGGGCATATTTCCACTGATATAGCGCAGCGCAGTCTACAGATCGAGCAGCTCAGCGATGCCTTGGGGCTCACTCCCGAATCACCGCACTCGGCTAAAATCACCGAAATTGCCCCAGCGGCAAAAAAGTGGGCCGATAAATTAGTGAAAAAATACCGCACTGGCAATGAGGCCGAAAATTCAGTGGTGGGGCAGGTTAAGCAGGTGTTGATGTCGGCGGTGAAAACCGAACTGCCGGGTAAGAATATTGCTCAGGCGGTGCACGCGGCTGAGGCCATAGACAAGGATGCCCAGCGGCGTCTTGCGGCGATGAAAACCGGTTGTTGGATCGAGTTGGGGGGTGATATCAAAGCTCACAAGCGGGGCAAACTGGCTGGGATCGTTGGGCCCTCGTGGAAGTATGTATTTGTCGACAATCAGGGCAAATTAATTGCCGAGCGCGACAGAGCGCGCTTGGCGGTAGATATTTTGAATGGTACTGTCACGGTGCTAGATAATTCCTATCTTTTTGATAAAGCCATTAAACAAGCAATCACGCAAATTAAAGGATTGCCCGTTGCGAGCTAGTAGATCGCCTCTTATGCAGATAGAAAACGGTTGGCTCAGTTGTGCCACGCAAATGCCTTCACCCAATACTGATCAGCGCCCCCAGGTTGCGGATATCAGCCTGCTGGTGATTCATAATATTAGCTTGCCACCGAATCAGTTTGGCGGCGGTCATATTGGCGAATTCTTTAGCAATCGTCTGGACCCCAAGGCGGATGAGTATTTTGCCGAGATCTGCCATCTCAAAGTCTCCTCCCATCTGTTGATTGATCGTCATGGCAAGATCACCCAGTTTGCCGGTTTTAATCAACGTGCCTGGCATGCGGGGGTGTCGCAGTTTGAGGAGCGCTTTAACTGCAATGATTTTTCCATTGGCATTGAAATGGAAGGCGCTGACCATATTCCCTACACTGAGGTTCAGTATCAGGTGCTGGCTGAAGTCAGCAACGTACTGCTGAAAACCTATCCGTTAATCAAAGCGGATCGTATTGTCGGTCACAGTGATATTGCGCCTGGGCGCAAAACTGATCCTGGACAAGCATTTCAGTGGGATCACTACAAACAACTGCTCGGTTAAGCCAGTACCGTTGCAAATACAGAGGTAAAGAGTGCACTTTTTAATTATTTTGATCGCTATTGCAGTATTGGAAAGCAATGGACAGTTGGCCTTTATTCAGCGTGATATGTGGGTGCAGAAGTGGCACGGGGCGCTGGTCAAGCTAGGCTCTTCGAGGCTGCCCACACTGCACAATAATTCGCAGCTACGGGTCTTGGTCTTCGTGTTAGTTCCAGTGGCGGCTTTGCAATTAGTGCTCTGGTACCTGGGTAGCGGCATACTAGGTTTTTTAGCTGAGCTGGCGGTCTTGCTCTACTGCTTGGGCCGTGGCGATCTCAGTGCTCAGATTAGCGTGCTGCAGTCAGATATTCAGCGCAATGACCTGCAGGCCGCATTTCACGATGCAGCGGTCTTTAATATTGGTCATCGGGCCGTTTCAGCCGAGAGTGCTGGTGGGCTGTTCCGCGAACTGGCCGCAACATTGCCTTACCGATTGTTTGAGCGCAGCTTTGCAGTGGTGTTCTGGTTCTTTTTTCTCGGCGCGCCAGTGGCTTTAGCTTACCGCTTATTGGCACTGCATGGTGATATGCAGTTGCAGACGGCAGATATTCAGATAGAGCAAGGGATTGAAGAAGATGCCGCTGAAGTGCTGGAATCCGACAGGCCAGATGAGGCCAATAAACTGCTCTGGTATCTGGAGTGGATCCCAGTTCGAGTCTTAGCCCTGACTCTGGGATTGATGGGCGACTTTTCCAAGGCCACCGCGCCTCTCAAAGAGTTAGTTTTTTGCGCAAAAACCTCCACCGCTGATGTCTTGCGTCGCTGTGTTTTCGGTGCGCTAAATAACCAAACAGCCAATGCCAGCGAGACGTACGAACAGGAGAGGGAAGAGGCCAACTCGGTGGTTGATGAAGCCGCTCAGCTCTCCCAGATAGGAGAGATTGTCGCGCTATTTAGACGCTCAATGACGGGTTGGTTGGTGGCGATAGCGCTGCTTGTGTTAACCAGCTAACTCTCTTATTAGATACCTGCTTATGGGGCTAACGAGACTCTTCCTCTTGATTCCAGGGCGCCACTTTAAGCAGTAGCAGCATGCCAGGCATCGCCAGCGCCGTGCAGATATAGAAGAAACTTTCCCAGCCCACACCCTCGACAATAATGCCCGTAAAGGAGCTGGCTACGGTGCGCGGTACTGCAGTCAGGGCGGTAAATAGTGCCAGCTGTGTGGCGGCAAAAGCCGGGTGTGTAGAGCGCGCCATAAAGGCGACAAAAGCGGCAGTGCCAAGACCTACGCCGAGATACTCAAAGCTAATCACCAGTCCCAGCAACCAGAGTCCCTCCCCCACTCTGGCGAGCAGGGCAAAGCCGAGAATCGATACAATCTGCACTAAACCAAATAGCCATAGGGCTCGATTGATACCGATCTTAAGCATCAAGATGCCGCCTAAAATACCGCCGACAATCATTGGCCAGAGGGCCGCATGCTTGGCGATCAAACCGATCTCAGTCTTGGTAAAGCCCATATCCAAATAAAATGGTGTCGCCAGTGCCGTGGCCATGCTGTCACCCAGTTTGTACAGCAGCATAAAGGCGAGAATTAGGCAGGCCTGTTGCACACCCTGGCGTGAGAAAAATTCTTTAAAGGGCTCGATAATGGCTTGATTAAGGGTGGTGGGGTGGCGGGCATCGGTCTTGGGCTCGGCAATGCTCAGGGTCATCAGTATACCGACCAACATAAAGGCCGCTGTAACCATAAACACGGTTTGCCAGGGCAGGCTGTCCGCCAGTATCAGAGAGAGGGAGCCGGGGACTAATCCGGCAATTCTGTAGGCGTTAACGTGGATTGAATTACCCAGACCCAACTCTTGGTCTGGCAGTATCTGACGGCGATAGGCGTCGAGAACAATATCTTGGGTGGCGCTTAAAAAGGCGATTAGTAGGCAGAGCCAGGCGATACTCCAGATATCGGTGTTGGGATTAAAAAATCCCAGGGCTGCAATCGATAGCAGCAGCCCGATCTGAGTTGCCAGCATCCAGCCGCGACGCAGACCGCCCCCAAAACCTAGAACAGAATCCAAGCGACTTAATCCCGGTATAGCCAGGCGATAGCGATCAAGCAGTGGTGACCAGAAAAACTTCCAAGTATAGGGCAGTCCAATTAGCGCGAAGAAGCCGATCTCTTTGAGACCCACGCCTTCGGAGCGCAGCCAGGCAGGTACCAGAGAGATCAATAAATACAGCGGCATGCCTGAGGCAAAGCCGGTAAAGATACAGATCAACATACGGCGATTTAAGAGTGCCTGCTTGATACTGGTTGAGTTCATTGAGAGCCTTGTTGTGTCTATTAAATTAGGTACTGCCTGTAAATTAGGTGTTGCCTGGGTCTAGGGTTGCCAGCGAAATTGTTTGAGGCTGATACGGCCATTGTTAAACACAATCCCTTCTTCCTGCAGCAGAGCCCGTTGTCGCACACCGCTGTCTGTCTCTGGCCCCAGGCTGATTTTGCCGGCTGCGTTGATTACTCGGTGCCAGGGCAGGGTAGTGTCGGGTGGCAGATTACGCAATATATAGCCTACTTGGCGCGCTCCTCGCGGCAATCCCGCCAATTCACCAAGCTGGCCATAGGTCACCACTTTTCCCTGGGGCACCGCTGCCAGTGTAATGTAGACTCTTTGTTCCCTGGATGGCTCTTGGGCGCGCTGAGGCTCTTTATGGCGCTGAGGCTCTTTATCAGGCTGAGGCTCTTTAATCCGCTGAGGCTCTCTATCGCGCTGAGGCTCTTCATCACGATGAGGCTCTTTAACCCGCTGAGGCTCTTCATGAGCACAATGTTTGTTATTCATGGTCCAAGATTACGCTATTCGCTGCGCTGTTGAAATAGACGAAACTACCCCAATGTACCTAATAGACCGCCCAGACTGGGTGGGTAAAAATGAGATAACGACTGTGCGCTACCTATTTTTGATATTTGTGATTACGCCGGTGCTGGAGATGTGGCTGCTGATAAATGTCGGCGCTCAGATCGGAGCGCTGCCTACTATAGGCCTGGTTCTGCTCACCGCGTTTGTCGGAGTGAATCTGCTGCGCTATCAGGGTTTCGATACATTGTGGCGTGGCCAGCGCAGATTTGCCGAAGGCCAGTTGCCAGCTCAGGAAATCGCCGAGGGTATTATTCTTGCGGTATCCGGTGCCCTGTTGCTAACCCCGGGTTTTGTCACTGATGCTATTGGTTTTGCCGGACTGATTCCCATGGTGCGAGGCGCAGTTGCACGTTTGGTGTTGAGTCGCATGGTGGTCAGTGGCGTTGCTATGGGCTCATCAGCCTCAGGTTTTAGCGCCAGTGGCGGCAGAGTCGACCTTTCTACTTCTGCTGGTTCGAAAAAATCTAACGATATTATCGAAGGGGAGTCCTGGGACGAAAAGTGACTCAATAGCATTAATCAACAGGGAGGTTTGATCAAACAGGAAAGGTAAAATAATTGCCCTGATCCCTTGAAAAAGAAATCAGGCGCCACCATATGGTTCTCAACCGTGGGAATCTGCCCGCAAAAGTAACTTTTGAACACTGTAGATAGATAAATTGGAGAGACAAAGTATGAAAATTCGTCCATTACACGACCGAGTGATCGTTCGTCGCGAGGAAGAAGAAGCAACATCCGCTGGCGGTATCTTGCTGCCAGGTTCTGCGCAGGAAAAGCCTAACCAGGGTGAAGTTATTGCTGTCGGCAATGGCCGCGTTTTGGATAACGGTGATGTGCGCCCGGTTGATGTGAAAGTGGGTGATAAGGTTGTGTTTGGCAAGTATGCCGGACAGGACACCATTGATGTTGAAGGTGAAGAGCTGATTATTCTCAGCGAAACCGATATCAAAGCTGTTATCGAAGCTTAAGCGCTTATATCAATTAGCTCTTAATATACAGCGCGTAAAAAAAAGCGCTCTTTTCAGAATTTTTGTATAACCAGATTTACCAAAGGAATTTAACATGTCAGCTAAAGAAGTGAAGTTTGGCAGCAGTGCTCGCCAAGGTATGTTGGACGGAGTAAACATCCTCGCCAACGCCGTAAAAGTAACGCTAGGTCCCAAAGGCCGCAACGTAGTATTAGACAAATCATTCGGTGCACCCACAGTAACCAAAGATGGTGTATCTGTAGCCAAAGAAATTGAGCTCGCCGATAAGTTTGAAAACATGGGCGCGCAGATGGTTAAAGAAGTGGCTTCAAAAGCCTCTGATGAAGCCGGTGACGGTACCACCACAGCAACTGTGCTAGCTCAGGCTATTATTATCGAAGGCCTGAAGTCAGTGGCTGCCGGTATGAACCCAATGGATCTGAAGCGCGGTATCGACAAAGCCGTAGTGGCTGCTGTGACTGAAATCGCTGCATTGGCCAAGCCTTGCTCTGAGTCAAAAGAAGTGGCGCAGGTCGGTACTATCTCTGCCAACAGCGATGCACATATCGGTGACATCATTGCTGAAGCTATGGATAAAGTCGGCAAAGAAGGCGTTATCACAGTTGAAGAGGGCACAGGCCTAGAAAATGAGCTGGATATTGTTGAAGGTATGCAGTTCGATCGCGGTTACCTCTCGCCTTACTTTATTAACAACCAAGAGAACATGAGCGCTGAACAAGAGAGCCCATTTATCCTGTTAGCTGATAAGAAAATCTCTAATATTCGCGAGTTGCTGCCACTGCTGGAAAATGTTGCCAAAGCTGGCAAGCCGCTGATGATTATTGCTGAAGACGTTGAAGGTGAAGCTCTGGCCACTCTGGTTGTTAACAACCTTCGCGGCATAGTGAAGGTTTCTGCCTGTAAAGCACCTGGCTTCGGCGATCGTCGCAAAGCAATGCTGGAAGATATCGCCACGTTGACTGGCGGTACAGTGATCTCTGAAGAAGTGGGTCTGGATCTTGAGACTGCTACTCTTGAGCACCTGGGTACAGCTAAGCGCATCACCATGACCAAAGAAGCTACAACTATTGTTGATGGTGCTGGCGATGCCACTGCTATTGGCGCTCGCGTTAAGCAGATCCGTGCGCAAATCGAAGACACTAGCTCAGATTATGACCGTGAGAAATTGCAGGAACGCGTAGCCAAGCTGGCTGGCGGTGTTGCGGTAATCAAGGTTGGTGCGACCACTGAGATGGAAATGAAAGAGAAGAAAGCCCGCGTTGAAGATGCCCTGCACGCAACCCGTGCTGCGGTTGAAGAAGGTGTGGTACCTGGCGGCGGTGTTGCTCTGGTACGTGTACTGCAGAAGATCGCAGACACTGTTGGCGACAACAATGATCAAACTGTGGGTGTGGGCATTGCCCTGCGCGCCATGGAAGCGCCACTGCGTCAGATCGTCGAAAACGCTGGCGGAGAAGGCTCTGTAGTAGTCGACAAAGTTAAGTCAGGCGACGGTAACTATGGTTACAACGCTGCGACTGGCGAATATGGCGATATGATTGCTATGGGTATTCTGGATCCCGCTAAGGTTGCACGTACTGCACTGCAGGCCGCTGCGTCTATCGCTGGCTTGATGATCACC
>Ga0102906_1000918_pt1 | contig 10150 bp, 10 predicted proteins | sample Colrivmet1556A02_FD_78498 | JGI IMG/M metagenome (GOLD analysis project Ga0102906, IMG submission 78498) | Estuarine microbial communities from the Columbia River estuary - metaG 1556A-02 | ecosystem: Environmental > Aquatic > Marine > Intertidal zone > Estuary | place: USA: Columbia River... | reverse complement strand
TTGCAACTTTCGTTAAGGTATCGGTTACCTCATCGGTAAGTTTACCCGATTTAAGTGTTGCCAAAACATCACTGTGTTTTGCTTTTAAGAATTCTATAAATTCTGTTTCAAATTCTTTAACTTTATTTACAGGAACATCACGCAGCAAGTTTTTTGATCCTGCATAAATAATCGCAATTTGATCTTCTACTGTATATGGGTCGTTTTGGGCTTGTTTTAATATCTCCACGTTACGTTTCCCTTTTTCAATAACATTAAGTGTAACCGCATCTAAATCAGAACCAAATTTTGCAAAGGCTTCCAATTCACGGAACTGAGCTTGATCTAGCTTTAGCGTTCCAGATACTTTCTTCATGGACTTAATTTGCGCACTACCACCCACACGAGATACCGAAATACCAACGTTAATTGCTGGACGTACACCAGAGTTAAATAAATCTCCATCCAAGAAAATCTGACCATCTGTAATCGAAATTACGTTTGTAGGAATATAAGCTGATACATCCCCTGCTTGTGTTTCAATAATTGGAAGTGCTGTTAAAGATCCTCCTCCTTTTACTAATGGTTTGAGAGAATCTGGCAAGTCGTTCATGTCTTTTGCAATTGTATCATCATTGATAACTTTTGCTGAGCGCTCTAATAAACGAGAGTGTAAGTAGAACACATCCCCAGGGTAAGCCTCACGTCCTGGTGGGCGACGAAGTAATAGTGATACTTCACGGTAAGCTACCGCTTGTTTTGACAAGTCATCGTATATAATTAATGCTGGTCGACCAGTGTCTCTAAAATATTCTCCAATAGCAGCTCCTGCAAATGGTGCATAAACTTGCATTGGTGCAGGGTCTGATGCGTTGGCCGCTACAATTGTAGTGTAAGCCAAAGCTCCTCTGTCTTCTAATGTTTTTGCAATGTTAGCTACTGTAGACGCTTTTTGTCCAACAGCAACATAAATACAATATACTGGCTCACCTGCATCAAAAAATTCTTTCTGATTTAGGATGGTGTCAATACAAACCGTTGTTTTACCTGTTTGACGGTCCCCAATCACAAGCTCTCTTTGTCCACGTCCTACAGGGATCATGGCATCAATAGATTTAATACCTGTTTGAAGTGGCTCAGTTACGGGCTCACGAAATACAACACCGGGTGCTTTTCTTTCCAATGGCATTTCATAAACATCACCCTCTATTGGACCTTTCCCGTCAATTGGTGCTCCAAGCGTGTCAACAACACGTCCTACGATTCCTTCACCAACATTGATTGAAGCAATGCGCCCCGTGCGCTTTACCGTCGACCCTTCTCTTACGACTTTGGAAGCACCTAAAAGTACAATACCAACATTGTCTTCTTCAAGGTTAAGAACGATCCCTTCAAGACCGCCGTCAAATTGAACCAATTCTCCGTACTGTGCGTTTGAAAGTCCGTATGCACGAACAATTCCATCCCCAACAGTGAGAACAGTTCCTACTTCATCCAAAGAAGCAGTGGACTCAAATCCTGAAAGTTGTTGCTTTAAAATTGCTGAAATTTCAGCTGCTTTTACATCTGCCATTTTAATCTATTTTTAACTCATTGAACTCAAAATGAGTTCGTTTTAATTTGTTATAAATTTATTTTTTATTTCATTCAATTGGTTAGAAACACTTGCATTGTACTGCTGATCTCCTACACGTAAGATAAATCCTCCAAGGATGGTTTCATCCACAATTTTTGTCAAGGTTACTTCTTTACTAGAAAGGGTTTTTAACTTTGCCATCACCTTTTCTTCAAGTGCTTCTGTCATGGGCACTGCAGTAGTTACTGTTGCTTGTTCCTTATTGTTAAGCTCATCATACAATCGATTGAACTGTAGTGCAATTTGCTCTAGCAAATCGACACGCTTGTTCAATGCTAGAACATTAAACAAAGACGTTACTTCTGGGTTCATTTTTGAAAAAAGTTTACCCAAAACAGCTGTCTTTTCAGACAGTTTGACGACTGGGGATTTCAAAACTTCGTTCAATGCAGGGTTAGATGCAATAGCATTAGCAATTTGATTCATTTCTTGCTGAATCTTGGCCGATGTTTTATTGTCCTCTGCTACGCTTAGAATAGCTTTAGCATATCGAATGGCTGCTCTTGTCCCTGACATATTTATTTAGTTTAAACTCGTATCGTCCAACATAGACTCTACTAATTTTTCTTGTTTTCCTTTATTCGATAATTCTTCCCCAAGTACTTTTTCTGCAATGGAGATCGAGAGGTCTGCAACTTGTGCTTTCAAATCTGCGATAGCCGCTTTTTTCTCTGTTTCTATGGCAGCTTGAGCTTGCGCTACAAGTTTATTGGCCTGGTCTTTAGCTTCTACTTTGGCGTCGTCAATCATTTTGTTCTTGAGTTCGCGCGCTTCTTTAAGCATGGCTTCGCGCTCTGCGCGAGCTTCTTTCAAAAGCTTTTGGTTGTCTGCTTGAAGATTTTCCATTTCTTTTTTTGCATTATCGGCTGCACTAAGTGCATTTTTGATGCCTTCCTCTCGCTCATTCACAGCGCTGAGAATTGGGCCCCAAGCATATTTTTAATAGCAATAAAAGCCCAACAAAAAGTAACGTTTGCCAAACAAACAATCCAAGTGAGAATTCTTCTAATAATTTTTCCATAATAATTTTATTATGATGATGTTTTAAATTTAATTAAAACAATCCTGCAACCAACCGTTACAAGATTGTTTTTTTGGATAAAGATTATACTGCAAATAATGCCGCAAATCCAATACCTTCAATCAGGGCTGCTGCAATAAGCATAGCTGTTTGAATCTTTCCGTAAGCTTCTGGCTGGCGAGCGATAGCCTCCATTGCGGAACCACCAATTTTACCAATACCTAATCCTACTCCGATTACAACTAAACCTGCACCTACCATTACTGGAATTTCCATATATATGTATTTAAAAATTAAACATTCAAATCAATTGCTCAAATTAATGAGCGTGCGCTTCATCGTTATGCTCGTGCTCCTCTGAAGCAAAACCAAAATATAAAGCTGATAGCATTGTGAAAATATAAGCCTGCAACAATGCTACAAGTATTTCAATAAGCGATATGGCAAAAGCCAGTCCAAAGGACAATGGGCTTCCCAACCAACTTTTAAATAAAAACATTAAACCAATCAAACTCATTAACACGATATGCCCGGCTTGCATGTTGGCGTATAATCGAATTAAAAGCGAAAAAGGTTTGATAAAAATCCCTAAAACCTCAATTGGGATTAATATGATGTATAATGGAAGCTTACCATACCAAGGCATGGAGTCTCCGAGAGGATCAAATATATGTTTCCAATAATCCTTTGTCCCTGTGAAATTTGTAATCAGGAATGTTAGTAACGCTAAAGCAAATGTAACAGCAATATTTCCGGTAACATTAACCCCAAGAGGTGTGAGCCCAAAAATGTTTAGGAACCAAATGAAAAAGAATACTGTCAATAAAAAAGGCATGTAGCGCATGTGTTTCTTTTCGCCGATATTGGGGATGGCAATGTCGTCTCTAATATAGAGGACTATTGGTTCAAAAAAGCGGCCTGCTCCTTTAGCAATTCCTTTGTTCTCCGCATAAGATTTCCCTAGAGCTTTGAATAGGAAAAACATAAGAAGCGCTGTAATCATAATCATGACAACGCTTTTTGTGATTGAAAAATCTAGAGGTTTAATATTTGTGGGATGCTTGTGATCATCATAATTGATGGTTCCCTCAGCATCTGTTTTATAAATTTTATTGTGGTATAACTTATAAAAGTTGTTGTCAACTTCAGCAAGAGTTTCACCATGATGAAATTTGGATGAAGAAAATATTTTAAGCCCTTCGTCCCATAAAATTACGGGTAACGGTGCTGCTATATATTTGTGTTCGCCCCCGTCTGTGGTGTATGAAAATAGACTAAAATCGTAAGAGTCTTGAAGGTGGTGCTGAATATAGGCTTTAATCTCAGCCTTTTTATCAGTCTTTGGGGCATCTCCTCCTGCCATTACCAAGAATGGCGCAAAAAAGAAAATCAGTGTAATCGCTTTCAAAGTTAGCTTGCTTCGCATTGCAGATTTTTATAGTTGTATAAAATCGCTGCAAAGTTATGGTTTTCTATCAAAAACAAAAACAATTTTAATGACTTTATTTTGAGTAAAAAAATGAGTCCACCGGGGGGTGGTCTTTTCTACATTTGATTGAGTTGTTTGCTAAGAAAATATGTCTCTAAAATTAGGCAAATCGTGTACGGAATAAAAAAGGATACAAATTCTAAGAAAACAATTTTACCATCTGCCTTGTAGGGGCTATAGAATACCATAAAAAAAACAAAGAATTTAATAAAGCTACTTGCTAAAAACATAAACCCAATTTGGTTACTGTATTTTGTCTTTAAAGATGTTAGTCCCCAAAATATTCCTACAGCCAAGGCGGCATTTGTTGTGTACGAATGGATTATTTGATGCTGAAATATTGGAACACCAATAACCGCATTTAAAATCAGATGAGCCATAAATGAAATACTCAAAAAAATAAGCACTTTGGTGGAAAATTCTCTTGATTCGGAGTTCATTTATTTTGGCTTTTTTTTAGTTGCCTCAGCGCTACATAAAGTCCCGCAGCAACCCCAATCAGGGCGCCAATGGCCACAAAGATTTTTTTGGAAGTATTGATACTGACGTCTAACCACTGCCCCAAGCGGACAAAAACATATATAATCACCCCCATCTGAATTCCAATACCTGAAAGTGCGGCAAGGTGTTTAAGCGGTTTGTCCTGGTTTGGCACTTGTTTGTAGGGTTGGTTTTGGTTCTGCTTTGAGCTCTTTTACAGAATCCTTCATTTGACAATGGGCATTAAAAGAAGCCCCTGGCTCAACAGCTAGTTTTCCTGTTTGAACCTCGCCCTCTACACGTGCAGTAGCGCGCAAACTTAATGTTTCAAAAACAGTTAGTTTTCCTTTAAAGCTCCCCTCAACATCTGCATTTTTACACGATAGACTGCCTTCAATTTTACCAGTATTGCCTATTACCACTTTTCCTTTAGTTATCAATGTACCGTGAATTTTACCCTCTATTCTAAAATCGCCTTCACTCTTCAAGTCCCCTTCAAAAACAGTTCCTTGGGCAATGGTGTTTTGCTGTGAGAGTGCGCCTTGTTGGTATTTTGGTTTTTTTGCTTCTGTGAACATAATCTATAATTTTAATTTTCTCGCTTTTCTAAATATCGATCAAGGGTTTTGTGTATTTGAAGTATCCTGTAGTTTTCAGATGATATTGCAAAACTTGGCTGTGCTAAAATTTCATTGTCCTCTATGTCAATTAACTCCGCAAATCCTCTTGCCCCTTGAATACTTCTCAAGCCATGAACAACTACAAATGTAGTATTTTTATTGAACACATCCTCAGAGACCTTCAAACTAAGGACCTCTTCGTCCTCAAGTACCTTGGCAAGTTCCTTTTTAAACGTATTGATAAGCTCCTGCTCTTGAGCGTTAAATTGGTAAACCGTTTTAAAATTTTTACCCTCCGATAAATTTTCAAAATCGTCGTTTTCTAAGTTTGAAAGCACATTATCTATTAACTCTTGGGCTTGTTTACCTTCAGGACTGTTAGGGTAATTCAATGCAATATAATTGAGGCCTTCTTTGTACTCCCCGAACCCATAGAGACGCCCCTTTGCGCTGGTTTTTAACAATTCGAACTTAGGAACAATCTCATCCCCTTCAAATCGAATGATTTCATTAGCACAGGAGTCAATCACTTCTTGATAAGCACTGGCCTCAAACTTTTCAAAAAGAGCTTTATATACAGCCTCTGGTCCTTTTTCATCGCCAGCTAAAACCGCTGCTGGGTTTTTGAGTATTTGCGCATACCTTGAGGTGGGGTAATCGCGTATAATCTCATCCTTGATCTGCGTTGCTAGTCCTAAATTTGGAAGCAATGTGTATGCTTTATAAAGATTATATTTTGCGGGTAAAACCAAGCGGTCTTCTGGGGTTTGATCAAGAAGGGCTTCCAATTTGTCTACAGAGCGCTGATAGTCTTTAAATTTGTTTTTATAAATCAATCCCAATTGGTAGTATGCAAAATTTCGCTCTTTGGCAATACTATCGATTTGAGCAGAATCTGCTGGTATTTGATCCAAATAATAACTGACGGTTAAAATATCTTTATTCGTTTCTCCCTCTGCTTTAGAGGCTATTAATTTTGATGCCTCGCCAGAAATTGTTTTTTTAGACCATCGCCAATTATCCGCCAGCGGACGTTTCCCCCAAACATTGGCAAATGCATTTTTACCATAAGCGACTGTTGCCGTTTCGTAAAAATAAAACTTTCCTTTACTTGATGCATTTTTAGACCCAAAGCTTGTCGAGGGATTTATATAGTTGTTTTGTGCAGTACTTTTTTGTTCTTGCTCAGATTTTAATTCTTTGATGAGCCTCTCAAAATAGTCTTCTTGTTCGCTTTTTGACATAGCAACAAGATTTAAAACACTATCATTTGCCTGCGCAATAGCTTCGTAATAAATGACGTCTTGTAAATTGTCCAGCCGTTTTTTAACTGCGCGGTAAGGCTTTGAATTCTTCTTGTAATTTACAAGAGTACTGTCGTAATATGTGCCTGCTCTTGTATATCTTGAGTCATCAAAATAGAGGTCAGCAATATTGTGGTAGTTCAATGCTGTTAAGAAAGTATCCTTGGAATCTGTTCTTAAAGATTTGTTGAAATAAGCAATGGCAAGAGAGTCATTCTCGCGTTTCAAATGGTGCTTTGCTATTGTGTGGTGGATACGGTCCAAATATGGGCGATATTCTCTGTTGTCTTCCATATCAGACAATAATGTACTTAGTTTTTCACGATCGTCATTGGAGTAATCAAAATTGTGAATCTGTTCCAAAAACGCATTTACTCGATACGCCATAGGAACGCTCCGCTTTAGCTCAATAACTTTTTGAAACGCTAAATCAGCACTGTCCTTTTTACCAAGTTCATTAAAAATTTGGCCTTCAATAAAATAGAGTCGACCTCTCAAAGGCTTGCTTTTTGTAAGCGTGTAGGCGTTTCTTAGTTGTAAAAGAGCTGAGTCCACACGTTTTGTATTCAAATAGAGTTGAGCCAAAGTCGCTTGGGCATCTACTTGATCCTCTTTCGATAATTGCTTTTTTTCAATTAATGCTTTTAAATTCTCCAGGGCTGTAGCTTCATTTTCTAGACGTAAATTTGTTTTTGCACGCCAAATCTTAGCTGAGTTAATATTACTACTACCAGGGTATTTAAACAAAATATAATTGAACGCTTCAAGCGCTGGTATAAATCGTCCACTGTAATAGCGCGACTTGCCCAGAAGGAGGTATGCTTCGTCAATTTGAAGGTTTTTTTCTTTGCCCTTGATGTTCATTCCGTGTTTTTGAACCGCTTTAATAGCCTTTTGCTCAGCGCGTTCAAAATTCGCATTTTGATTGTTGAATTCTGAAAAAAGATCTTCGGAAAAGCTCAAGCGCTCTACAGGTAGAATTGCCCAGTAATTGTCTTGATATGAGTCTTCGATATCCTTAAGCCCTGCATCTAGTGCTAGATTTCCATTGTATAAAATATTGTACTTTGTGTTTAGAGAGTGCCAATTGCGGTTGAGGAATTTATCTTTTTTTTGCGAGCAGCTCGTAAAAATAAATGCAATTGCTAAAAAACTTAGAATATATTTGAATGTCTGTCTCAACTCTGGGACGTTTTTGATGTTTATAACTTAAAACTATCTATAAATTGTATACAAGGTCTGTAAAAATACTCATCTTTTTGAATAAATCTAACTATTTGCCTGAATTTAGTATAATTTGAGAACTTACGTTTTTCACAAAAAACAAAAATTTTGGCGGTATGTTAACTAAAGTTCATCTTCAAACTTTAGTATTTTTGTTCCAAATAAAAATAGATGGCTACATTTAACACCCTTGTTATAAGCAAAATTCAGCGTGAAACTTCTAAAGCAATAAGCATTAGTTTTGATGTCCCGGAATCATTAAAGAACACATATGCCTTTGAGGCGGGCCAGTATCTAACCTTAAAAACTAAAATTGATGGTCAAGAGATACGCCGTGACTACTCTATTAGCTCAAGCCCTAGAAGTAATGACTTGACCGTTACCATCAAAGAAATCGAAAATGGAATATTTTCGTCTTTTGCTAACCAAGAACTTAAAGTAGGGGAATCTATCGCTGTAGCACCTCCAAAAGGCCGCTTCACATATACAACAAATTCTGATCGTCAAAACACTATTGTCGCTTTTGCTGCAGGAAGCGGGATAACCCCAATTATGAGTATTTTGAAAACTGTATTGGACACGAACACTAGCCAAAAGTTTGTTCTTGTTTACGGAAACAAAACACCTGAAGAAACAATTTTTTTTAAAACGCTTCACGATTTGAAAACACAATACCCAACTCGTTTTGAGCTTCAGTATGTATACAGTCAAGCACAAGGTGAGAGCGCGCTTTTTGGAAGAATTGATAAAGGAAATACAAATTACAGCTTAAAGAATCTAATTAATATTGATCAAACATCGGCCTTCTATTTATGCGGCCCTGAGAAAATGATACATACCGTTAAAGAAGTTCTTTTGCAACACAATGTATGTGAGGATGATATATTGTTTGAACTTTTTACTGCTACAACAACAGTTGCTGAAGCCCAAGTTTCGATACCTAGTGGCCCCACCAAAGCTACTGTTTTGGTAGATGATGAAACAACAGAAATTAGTGTAAATTCAGAGCAAACCATTCTTGAGGCCGCACTGAAGCATGATGTTGATGTCCCTTATTCTTGTCAAGGAGGAGTGTGTAGTAGCTGTATTTGCCGGATCACAAAAGGAACTGCTGAAATGCGTCAAAATAGTGTTCTTACAGATGGTGAAGTCGCAGAAGGCCTTGTGCTTAGTTGTCAAGCCGTTCCAACATCAGCTGTTATACATATCGATTTTGATGATGTTTAGACTATTTTTTCAATAGCCGCTATAATATCTTTTTCAGAAATGCTATCTATAGCTTTTTCATAACCCTTTGGGTAGTGTTTACCGTAAACTGAAGTCGGTATTCTTGGAAATTTATTTCGGTCTGCAACCAAGCAATTTTTAAGAGAGTGATTAAAGGGCTTGAACCCAGAAAATGGATGAGTAACTCCCCATAAAGTCAGGACCTGTATACCCATTAAAGCCGCCATGTGCGCGTTGCCTGAATCCATAGCCAGCATCACTTTTAAATGGCCAATTAATTTTAACTCATCATCTAGGGAAAGTCGGCCAGCCACCGAAATTACATTTGGGAATAAATTCGTAATCTCATTTAGCTTTTGCACCTCTGCTTGTCCGCCTCCAAACAAAACAACAGTAGCGCCAGTTTTAGAAAAATGATCTATAACCGCTTTCATTTTATCCAAAGAATATGTCTTTGAAGAGTAGGCAGCAAACGGGGCAATTCCAATATAGGGCTGTGGGCATTCTTTTAATAGGGATTGAATTTCTTTGGAAAGTGGCTGAGCTATTGGAAAATCTGGTGTACTTAATGAGAGGTCAAACCCAAGGCGACGAAATACATCAGCATAACGTTCGACAACAGGCTTTAAGGGTTTAAATATTTTTCCTGTAATTAATTGTTTTTTTTCTTTACGTCCTTTGTCCAAAATGGCCCAATTGAGCCCGGGAAGTAAAATGCGCAGTACCTTGGTCCGCAAAACATAGTGTAGATCAGCAACTGCATTTACTCTAAGGGCCTTTATTTTTTTAGAAAGCTGGAACAGGCCAAGAAGTCCTTTGTACTGTTTTTTCAAGTCAACTCCAATAACCTCAACAGTGGGCAGATGCTTAAAAAGAGGAGTAAATTGAGTCTTGGTGAGTACAGCTATTTTTGCATTTGGGTGGCTTTTAATAAGGGCACTTATTATAGGAACTATCATCGCCACATCCCCTAAAGATGAAAATCTAATGACCAGTATATGTTGTGGGTCCTCGCGCAAGAATAAATTATTTTGTTCCTCTTAAAACAGGATTTAGTTCGTCATCATTGTACATTTTCATTTGCTTGTACACCTTCATGTATTTATCGCCATTGGCAATAGCCCCTAAAAGGTCATCTATGGCAGTAGAAAGATCCAGACGTTGCTCTAA
>Ga0102906_1000915_pt1 | contig 10165 bp, 14 predicted proteins | sample Colrivmet1556A02_FD_78498 | JGI IMG/M metagenome (GOLD analysis project Ga0102906, IMG submission 78498) | Estuarine microbial communities from the Columbia River estuary - metaG 1556A-02 | ecosystem: Environmental > Aquatic > Marine > Intertidal zone > Estuary | place: USA: Columbia River... | reverse complement strand
TCTTTTACAAAATATGCACATTTAGGATTATCTCCGTATTCAATAGGTATTGCAAGAATATGTCCGTATTTTAACTTAGGAAAGAACCATTTCACATCTGCAAATACATTATTAACTTTTATAGGTTGCCAATCCATTGTATACCCTTTTAATGGATTTGTCAATAGTGTATCGAACTTACGTTCATTAATACTTGTTAATGGAATAAATTCTAATAATCCTAGTTCTGCTTCACCAATCATAATATTCCAATCAATCGGCATTTCAATGTTATATGGTCCAAGACTAATACTCATACTGGGCGCACTAAATGTTTCTATAAAAACTAAAGGAATAAAGAAGAAATCTGGGTCATCTTTATCAGTTACATCCATAACACAATATCGAATATCTTCTATTTCTTCTGGTAAACTGTTCATTTCGAAACATTTGTTATCTGGTGTTAATATTTTCATTTCTCTTCCTTAATTATATTTTTAATATGTTACCTTATCTATTGTAAATGGATATGATGCTTCTTTATAGTATTTCTTTCGTTGTGTCAAGTGTCTTTTTGAAAACTTACATCGACTAGTCACGTCCCATATTTGTACAAAATCTTTATCTTTAGCAATTCGAACTCCACGACCAATCGATTGAATAACTCTGACAAACGATTTGCCTGGTTCTAATAACACTAAATTAAATATACGAGGAATGTTAATTCCAACAGAAGCCACTCCATAAGTAGCAATAGTAACTGTATTTGTTCCTTCGTTTATGTCATTGTACGCATCCTTTCTATCTGTAACTGCCATTGCACCTTGTACAAATTCAGCATCTGGAATTAATTCTTGTAACTCTTTTCCGTTTTTTATTCTATTCGTTAGAACAAGAGTATTTCCAGTAGTAGAAATATTTTTAATTCTATTAGCAAGAAACTTTAATCTCTTTTTATCTTCAAGTAAAAATGTCATTTCATTTTGATAATTAGTATAACTTGCCGTCTCCTGTGTTTGTATAATATTAACGTGACAATTTGCTAATATTCCCTGGTCCTGTAATTCTTTTGCTGATAATCTATGTATAACATCACCTATTGAACTCCGCAAACTAGCAGATTCCCAATCACTTTTCGGAATAGTTCCTGTTAATCCCCACCGAATGGGTACACTAGCAAACACACTTGTCAATAAATCTTTCAACACATCTGCTTTTGCTTGGTGTGTTTCATCAACGATAACACAACATACACCCTCAATGAACTCCATAATGTTGGCTTCGCCTTTCTTAGTTTTCTTCAACAATGAATTCAAACTTTGCCAAGTACAAATCGTGTGAGTCTTTCCTATATCTTTTTTGTCTCCAAAGTATACACCAACATCTAATCCACAATTACTGTAATCTTCTTCTGTCTGGCGAACTAAATCCTTGTTTGGAACGATGATTATAGACCTACCATACTTCTCTACTACTTTACTCATAGTCGCAGTCATAATCGTCTTACCAGCACCTGTGGCTATCTCCTGGAGACATTGTGGAGCAGATATGAACTGATTGATTACTTCTACTTGATAATCTCTTAATAGTATCTGTTCACCAGCATTTATGTGTCCTTCGGGCCAAGTAACTCCTTCCCAAAAATCTTCTGTAACGAGTTCGAATTCCATTTCTTCATTCTTCCGCCTATCATCAATCACTACTTCATAGCCTTGTTCAATGATTACGGGCAAAACATCATCTAATAGATTTAGAAAGGTTCTTCCACCGACATCACAAAAACGAATTGTTCCGTCCCATCTACCTAGTTTATACGCAGGCATATGAAAAGCGTGTGGCAAAAAGAATTTCAATTTATCACTACACTTTCTGCGTGTTGCCGGGTCAAGTCCTTCTAATTTCACGTTTACTTCGTCCTTGATTATGATTGTACACTTACTCATTCAGAATCTTTCCCAAATAAATTGTTAAAATATAAATCATCTTTAGATATACCTAATTTTTCGTCAATCCAATCCTTTTTACCTTCTGACCAAAACAATCTATCCTTATTATGATATACATCTTTAACCAATGGTCTACTATAATTTATGTCGTTATTTTTTTTAATCATATTGTCTTTATCATCTTTTTTTCTAAAAACTAAACAATATTCGTGAGTTTTTAAGCAATTCAAATTGACTATTGCTTGTGTATATAATGGATGTCTTTTTGCAGGACTCATTTCTAAAATTATTTCATCGTGGAATGTTAAATGTTTTTTTAATATGTCTTTAGTGTCACTACAAAAATCATATAATTTACCATCTATTCTAAAGTTTGCCAATACAACTACAAAGAAACAACCTGGTTTTAATATCTTAATGCTTTTTTCTAAAATAATTTTATAAGTTTTTAAAAATTCTTCGTATGTTCGTATATCTGTTAATTGTCCATCAGCACTTTCATATTTTTCTATATTAAAATATGGTGGGCAAGTCATTATCATATCAGCAATATCATCAGGTAAATGATTATCAATATTTTCACTACTTGTATTAATTAATGATACCTTACCTAATTTTCTTTCTTTTCCAAGTTCTTCGTATTGTTCTTTTGCTTCTATTAAATTATCATTTACAACATCAAATCCTATATAATTTCTACCCAGTAATGTAGACACTAATGGTCTGGAACTTCTTCCTGCAAAAGGGTCAACGATAACATCATCTTCTTTCGACCACATTTCAATTATTCTTTTCGCATATTCAGAGTTGAACTTTGATAAAAAAGAACCTCTGCCCGCCTTGATAAAATCTTTAGACTCAACCTTGTTATAGTCGTAAGATTTTAAATCATCAACAAGTTTATCCATGTTATTTCCTCGACCATATTCCCAAAAAGATTTAGGTTCATAGGAAAGTTCATATAGTCCTTGTTTTCGTAATCGTTCTACGTAATCAGTCATTTATCTAGTTTTCTTCAACATTTAAGAATAGTATAACATATTTTGCTAACAAACACAAGTCATTTTATCATCAGATATAAAAAACGACAGTAACATTTCTATTACTGTCGCCGAGGGGGTAAACTTTTTACTTAAACGTTACGTTTCATACAAGTTGATTCAGTCAGAACTTTCCAACGATTCTTATCCATATTACGTAGGTCAGCAATCTTTTGAGCCATTCTTAAAGAAACTTCACGCAATTTATCTTGCTTTTCAATCATAAACTCAATAATTTCTTCTTCTTGAATCTTCGTAAGACCTTTAGTATCAAACAATCCACCATCTCGGGCAATTTGTTTGATTCGCATAATCTTATCACGAGTCGTATCAAGAGTCAAATCAAGATAATGACAACGAGACATAATCGCATCTAAGTGGTCTTTGATTTTCGTACTACGCATATTATCAAACTTCAAGTTTGTAATAAAGATAACAGAACCATTAAACTCAAATTGCGATGGTACACCTTCTCTACGTAACAAATGAGAATCTGTGTTCCATGAAATTCTACGATTCTTACATGAATCAAGTGCCGCTTTTAAGATATTAAGGGCATCTTCATTAAACAAGATACTATCACAATCGTCAAGAACAAGAATATTTTTAGAATCTTTATACTCATAAAGTTTAGAATATAATCCAAGTGCTGACATGGCGCCTTTAATAAATGTATGTCGTAGTGGACGAGAAGCCATAACATCAAACAAACTATCTTTTTCAAGTACTTGTTCAACACCGTATGTTTTACCAACTCCTGGGGGTCCTGTAACAACCATACCTCTTACAATACCATCAAGAGTAGCACCAGTCATTTCTTCCAGAATTTGAAATCGTTCAGCAATTCGTTCAATCGCTTGTTCCTCGGTTTCAACTTCTTTTTTGCCTGCTGAACCCTCAACTTCGGTTACTTGGTCTTGAGTTTGAATTCTAATTCGACAAGCATCACGACCTGCAAATACCTTTTCGTCAGAATCAGTAACCTTAACTTTTACAAAATACGAACCATCTTTTGATTTTGTAATACCTTTGATTAAAGGAAATACACCACTTATATCTGTATTGTTGTATAACCCATTTTCAATTTTTACAATATTCATATTTAACCCTCTCATTTGTTTAATATAACTATATTATAGCACAGATTTAAAATCTGTCAAGTTTTTACTACGCAACTTCCTTAAAACCAACACCGGCAACAACTGATTTCTTACCAGCCTCATCAACAACGATGTCGCTGACACTCACAGAATACATACTAGATAATCTCTCGATTTGTTCTTCTGGACCCATGTTGCCTACTCTAAACACGCCTTCAAGTCCTTCAGCAGTAATGTTTGAAACATGAGTATAATAACCTAGGTCAAATGCCTCTTTGGCAATAGCACCTGTGTCTTTTCTACTAAGACTCATATCTAGTTTTAATGTTTGCTTATGAACCGAATCATGTCCTTCTGCATTAATTTTGTCTACTTCCGCATCTGTAAGATGTATTTGATAAAGTTTAAATTTCATTATTTTGCTCCTTTGAATTCATAAGGTTTATCCCATTTACCGACACTTACGTTAGTGTAAAAAGCAGTATCGAAATAATCAATCATTGCATCTGATTTATCATACCAAGCACGACCACCATCTATAGTTCCTGGGGCAGTCTTCATAATATTAACAATATCTTGAAATAACGCACCGTGTTTGCCGTAATTTTCAGGATAATACTCGTTGATTGATTCGTGACCGTCAAATATATGTTTAGGAGCATCTTTATGCCACGCATCCTCACGGTCTAAACTGCCATCATAAAAGTTTATCTCACCAGAAACGATAGAAACATTTAAACTTGAATAATGTTCTCTACGAACTGAGAACTTTAGTTTATTTTTGAATCGTTCTTTAAGTGCAACTCGAACCGCTTTTACTTCTTCTGTTGATATATAAGCCATATTTAACCCTCTCTTTTAATTAAAATTAGTCTAACCGTGAACCAGCAAATGCTTTAAAGCCGTAACTTGCAAATACATCAGCCGCCGCTTTGGCACCAGCACTTTTTACATCTACGTTTTGAACATTTATACTACCTGGATTCCAAATATTATATGCACCGCTGTAATCTTTCTCAAGGCCTGCTTGTTTCATTGCACGACCTAGTTTAGTATTACCTTTAATATCATAAATATTAACCCAAGCAAAACCACAAGGATAATTATCTTCACCTTTAAGGTTTACATCTAAATATTCCCTAGATGCCTTATTTGCGGCTGTTTTTGCTTCGTTAATGATATTTTTTATAGTATCTACTTGCATTTTTAATCCCTTTTCTATTTAATATACTACTATTATAGCATTAATCTAGGATCTGTCAAGTTTTTTGTACGGCTAGAACCCTTATGCCATAAGGGATTTAACTTTTTTTTGAATTTTTTAAGGGGATTTTGGGGATTTAAACGGAAATTTGTTCTTTTGACTTGGGTTCAGTGTTTAATATGTCCCATTTTTCACTAAATCTTTCTAATGTAGAGTCTAATATTGTGCGTCCTTGGTCAGTATCTACATACTTATATGTTACAGATATAACAAAGGGATTATCTGGTGGTTGGTAAGTATCAGTAATTTTTGCCAGCCTATGAGTATGCTTATGTTGAATTACTGTTCCTACTTTTAATTGTGTTATTTGTTCCAATTGGTTTTCCATAATGGTCGAGGAGGGGTTTTTGATTCTAATTTTGAATTCTTCTTTAGAACCTTCTTTTTTGCCTTCAGTTTTTTCTTCTCTTTAGTTTTTACTGTCGAAGAACTCATAACTTACTCGTTATTCTCAATTGTTTGTGTTAACTCATCTTGAACTTTTGTTATCTCACTTCTCATTATCGCTATTCTCGTGCGTTCTAATTCTATATCAAGTAAAGTGGATGCTATATCAGAATGTAACTGCTTATATCCAGAAGATTTTCCTATAAAATAAGAAATAAACATACAAACCCCACACGCAAACCATACCATGTAAAATGCATTATCAGTTAACTCTGTCATCTATTACTCCTTTGTTATAAAACTTCTAAATCCATTTTAGCATAAAGATATAAAAATGTCAAATTATATACATATTTATCTTATTTGACATCTGTATCAATAGTATCTAAAAATTTACATATACGAGAATCAAGATAATCATGGTAATCTCTATTGAGCATTTTATCCATTAATACTGTATAATTTTTCATTCGGCGTTGATTATATAATTTTGTTTCTTTGTCAACTGGATTATTCTTTACATATCCTTCAAATTGTGAAATGACTAGTTTCATATGGAGGTCTTGTGCTGATGGTAAGGATTTATAATAATCTATTGCTTCACTTATTAATTCATCAGGCAACCATTTAATATGTAAAGGATTATCCATATTATGCATAAAAAAGTTTACATTACCCTCAACTTCAAAATGTTCATATTCCATATCTTCAATAATTGTAGATAAGTTTTGATAATCAAACATATTATACGACATTGCTACTGCACTAATCTCAGCCCAGCCTCTAATCTTTCCTGATACGAAATATTCATCCAATGTTTTCAATCGTTTCAATAATAAATCATAACGATACGGTGCCCTAATATAGTCATATGTACCTTTAGTACCATCAATGCTTATCAAAAATCGTATATGTCTAAAATGTGTTAACAACTCCATAACCTCAGTGATAAATTTAGTACCGTTTGTGGTAATTTCTAATGATATATGGTTTGCGTGCCCAGTATCGATTATATATTTCAACAATTCGATAAAACGTACATTTATAAAAGGTTCTCCCCCCGTACATTGTATTTCTTGTAATTGTGGAACTAATGATTTAATTTCTTCAAATAATGATTCAGGAAATTCTTCCGGTACCCATTGTTGACGATGTGAATCGTCAATATATAAATCTAAATCTTTTTCTTCGTTTACATTTACATTTTGCAAAGCAAGATAATTATGTATTTTCTTATCTAATGGAACCCACATATCACTGCTACCACTACTACACATTAAACAATGCAAATTACATTTATTATCAAACTTTAAATCTAATGAACGTAACAGTGGCTTTTTAATCATTTCATCGACTTCATAATCGAACCCTCCATCATGAACTCCTGAACCACGTGAATCTAAATAAAATTCATTCGTGCCTTCACGTTTGCTTTTTATTGAATTACTTTCATCTAGCCAACATCTCTGACAGGCAGTTGGTTTTTTGCCGTCCATCATTTGCTGACGGATATCTTTCATAAATTCACTGTTGAATGCTTGATTTGCCGACATGGCATATGGTGTGAATTTTGTTTTCTCGTTGGGATTATACATTTCAAGGACAACTTCTTTATCATCTATACCAGTTGCTACTGCTTCATTTGCCGTACAACAAGGTCCGTATGTCCCGCCGTTATGTAGAACTAATGCGGTGAATGGATATGTACACCAAGTTTTCGAAGGATAATTTATCATTCTATTGGTCTCTCTGCAAGATTAGTATTAGAAATATCTAATGTAATCATCATTTCATAAATTTCATTACAATCGTATATAGAAATCGATAACGCACCTTTAATATAACCAGGATTAATAGGTAGTAAATCTGTATTAATATCGTGATAGAAAATAATATAATTTCTATAGTCAACTCCGATTACAGTTAATTCATTACAATGTTCAACATAATAATCAATAGCGCCTAAAATAAATATCGCCGCTTTCTTATTTAATAATTCATGCGGCAAAGTAAACTCTGACGGTGATTGAACTGGAAAATCATAATGGACATCTGAAGATGCTCCCAGTAAAAACGTCATAATGAAAACAATCAATGTTGCTTTCATAATTTTTATCATATAACGTAGCCTTTTTCTCTAATTCTACGTTTCCATGCTCCACCAATTTTCTGTTCAGAAAATTGCTCACGTAACCAATGTAATGTTGACTCTTTATCGTCAGATTCGATACCTGGATTTTTAGCCAATGACTCGATTATCTGTGCTACTTCTGTTTCTGTTAATGATAGTAAATTCATCTTATTCTCCTTTTAATTATACTCGAAAATCATGGTCTTCCTTATGAGGCGCACGTTCTATGTCCTCTTCCTCACACTTCATTCCTGTTTGAATCTCTACGATTCGCAAAGGCTTCGTTGATTTATTACTTAATTTATGCCACCATCCTACAGGTATCTCTACATCCTCGTGTATACCTAATGTTCTAGGTTGACCTTCTATTTCTATAGTTGCTACACCAGATGTAACTACCCAATACTCACGTCTAAATTGATGGCGTTGCAATGATATAGACTTACCTGGGTCTAATGTGAGTTCTTTTACTTTAGTCTTAAGGTTACCACCGATACCATCTTCGTGTAGTATCCTGTAATATCCCCAATCACGAATAGTTTTAGGTGCTTTCCATTCTTCTAATATCCAACTGCTTGAATTCTTTTTGTCTTCCCCACCAACACCGAATATAAATTCAACATCATCAAATATCATTTCTGGAATATTATCTGCTGTTCTGTCTCCGCCGTTGACAAAAATTAGTTTATCTTTTGGATAATGTGCCTTGGCCTGTTTTATAAAATTTATAGCAGAGCCATCTTCATCTACGAACGTAAATACTTCATCAACCATCTGTAGATTATTTAAAATCTTAAGACGTTCGTTCCAAGGCATAAATGCTTTGCCTTTTTTACGTTCTAACCATTCATCAGAGTTTAAACCTACAAGAAGTATATCGCCCAACTCTTTCGCAGATTTAAGAAATTCAATGTGTCCCGAATGAACTGGGTCAAATCCACCCGTGGCAAGTACTATTTTCATTTTTTATTTCTAACTGTTTCCTGAAATCTATCAGTTAAGAAATCTAAATTCTTCTTAAGCCACTCGTCTTGGGTATAATCTACTTCCTCTCTCCACATTAACTTCTCGTCTAAATGCTCCATCCAGGTATTTTGTACCCATGCTTGGAACTCTAATCCCATATCAGTCATATTTTTCTCCTTAGTTAAATGAATTTCTATAATTGGATGGTCATCGACAAACTTCATTATAGTTTCATACTGCACACATACTCCATTTAATATGTTAGCATTTCCGATATCCATCATAATCTTTTGTAATTTTAAAATACTTTTCTGGTCAACGTTTCTAGGCACTAAACAAAAATGTGCATCATTATGTGGAGTCAACGCAACAAACTCCTTGACTTCATAATCTATTGTACCAATTTTATCTAATTCTATCATAATGTTAATCCTCCAAATGTGTCTTCTGATACATCCTGTTTAACTCCTCCTGTAATATAAGAGGTTATTTCTGTTTCTTGTGGTGCCACTTGTACTTCTGCTCCCGCAATCCATTTTTGAGTCCAGGGTAGTGGATTCATCTGTGAAGTAGTATAAGGACATTTTAAATTAACAGCAACCATACGTTTACAACAAATCCACTCAATATAATCATCCAATAATTGAGCATTTAGTCCAATCATTGAGCCATCTTTAAATAAGTATTGGGCCCATTCTTTTTCTTGTTCAACTGCATCTACAAACATTTGAATACATTCTTCTTCTGTTTCTTTTGCGATTTTGATATAATCTTTGTCGTCTTTTGGAAGAAGTTTTAAAAGTGACTGTGTAAATGCTAAATGTAAATTTTCATCACGGGCAATTAACTTAATAAGTTTAGCATTGCCTTCCATCTTCTTGAGTTCAGCAAATGCCCAACTACACGCAAATGATACATAAAAACGTACACCTTCTAAAATATTTACACTCATAAGAGTCTTATAGAGTGCTTTTTTAATTTCATACAAATCAACTTCAACTTTTTTACCATTGATTGTGTGTTTGCCCACACCCAATAATTGATATTTTAGAGAAAGGTCAATAAGTTCATCATAATTTCTACTGATATCATCAGCACAATCTAAAATCTCTTTAATGTCCATCATTTCATCAAACACAATACTTGGATTAGCATACACATTACGAATGATATGTGTGTAACTGCGTGAGTGAATTGTTTCACTGAATGTCCAAGTTGTAGTCCACGCTTCTAGTTCTGGAATACTAATAAGTGGTCCAAATGTCTCACTAGGCGCACGGCCTTGTACACTATCAAGCAGAATTTGACGTTTTAAATTTGATGTGAAAATATGTCTTTCGTGTTCTGTGAGA
>Ga0102906_1000906_pt1 | contig 10217 bp, 6 predicted proteins | sample Colrivmet1556A02_FD_78498 | JGI IMG/M metagenome (GOLD analysis project Ga0102906, IMG submission 78498) | Estuarine microbial communities from the Columbia River estuary - metaG 1556A-02 | ecosystem: Environmental > Aquatic > Marine > Intertidal zone > Estuary | place: USA: Columbia River... | reverse complement strand
CCACACTTCTTTAAGTGCTCCTAAAGAACCAGGAGTTTTTGGAGCTCCTTGTAATTCACTAATTGTTTTTAGTAAGGTTGCAATAATTAAAAAAGCGCAAATAATAACGGCTGCTAAAATAGATAGTACCCAACCTGGAGCTTGATTTTGATTGCTTGAAACTACAACAGCTCCGGGAGCAGCAACTTTTACTGGATCACCAACAGTTGTATAGTATAAGATATCATCTATTTGGACATCTGTTAGCTGGGCAAAAGAAGACATTACAGAGCCTTTGTACTCATTAAAAATAGCAATAGCGTCTCTGTCGCCTGATGCTCTTAAGGCATTGTTATTTTTTATCCAAGCTTTTAACCAATCATTTTCTCTTCTTTCTTCAACACCACCTAAAGCTGGACCCGTATATTTTTTATCCAACTTGTGACAAGATGCACAGAGACTTCTGAATAAAGTTCTACCTTCTTTTTGGCGAGCAGCGTCTACAGCATCTTGTGCCATAGCAGAAAAACTCAAAGAAAATAACAATAGGAATGTAAAACTCTTAAGAAATACGTTGGTTAGTCTTTTGTGCAGATATACACTTTTCATATTCACAAACTATTAGTTTAGTATCAAAATTACTATAAAAATCTAACTAATTTTGTCTTAAAATAACCTCCTTAATTAGATGCACAAAAGTAGTACATATATGTAAATTTTGAAATGCTAAAGAGCTGTTAAATATTAATTTATATTTGTTCTAAATAAGGCTATTTTGCAATTTATTTATGATGAAGTTGTTAACTTTGTAACGAATCATTTTTTATGAAAAAATCAATAGTTTTAGGGTGTTTATTATTTGTAGGGTTTTTTACTACCCAAACAGTCTTTTCTCAGTCAGAAAAATCTGATACTATGCTAGTTGAAGAACTTATTTCAAAAAAAAGAAGTTTTAATAAAGAGTTTAGTTACGGCTTTAGAATTCAGTTATACAACGGGCTTGAGGTAGAAGCAAAAAGAACAAGTGCAAAATTTAAGCTAGATTTCCCTGAAACAAAAACACATCTTGTATACAGCCAACCAGAATGGAAAATACAAGTTGGATTTTACAAAACAAAGCTTGAAGCTGACAGAGCTTTGTTAAACTTTAAAAGAAAATACCAGAGTGCAATTGTGATTCCTCTTGGCAAATAAGAAGTAGTTTTACAAAATAAAAAAAGCACCTTAAATATTGAAAGTAATTCAATATTTAAGGCGCTTTTTTAAGCTATAAATTATTTCAATTTTTTCTTCACTGCAATTTCTTGATAGGCCTCAATGCTATCTCCTTCTGCAATGTCGTTATAGTTTTTAATTTGAAGACCACAGTCATAGCCTTTGGCTACTTCTTTTACATCATCTTTAAATCGTTTTAGTGATGTTAATTCTCCGTCATGCACAACAATTCCATCTCGAATAATTCTAATTTTAGAATTTCTAAAGATTTTACCATTCATCACCATACAACCTGCAATATTACCAACTTTAGAAATTTTATATACTTCTCTAATTTCTACAGTTCCTGTTACCTCTTCTTTCATTTCTGGAGATAACATTCCTTCCATAGCATCTTTAAGGTCGTTAATTGCGTCATAGATAATAGAATAGGTTCTAATATCTACTTCTTCTCTATCTGCTATGACTCTAGCGTTAGATTGTGGACGAACATTAAACCCAACTATAATTGCGTCTGATGCCGTAGCTAACAATACATCTGATTCTGTGATTGCACCCACACCTTTGTGCAAGATATTTACTTGTATTTCTTCGGTAGATAGTTTCTGGAAAGAATCTGTTAGCGCTTCTACAGAACCATCTACATCTCCTTTTAAGATAATATTTAATTCTTTGAAATCTCCTAAAGCAATTCGTCTTCCTATTTCTGCTAGTGTTAAAGTTTTCTGTGTTCTTACAGATTGTTCTCTTTGTAATTGTGATCTTTTTGATGCAATTTGCTTTGCTTCTCTTTCATCATCAAATACATTGAACTTATCTCCTGCTTGAGGAGCACCATCTAATCCTAAAATAGAAATTGGTGTAGAAGGACCAGCTTGCTCAACATTATTTCCTTTGTCATCAAACATGGCTTTTACCTTACCACTATTTTTACCAGCTAATATGTAGTCTCCAATTTTTAAGGTTCCAGCCTGAACTAATATAGTAGTTACATAACCTCTTCCCTTATCTAATTGTGCCTCAACTACTGCTCCAATGGCATTTTTATTTGGATTTGATTTTAATTCTAAAATTTCTGCTTCTAACAATACTTTTTCTAATAATTCTGGAATTCCTTCTCCTGTTTTAGCAGAAATATCTTGAGATTGTATACTTCCTCCCCATTCTTCAATTAATAAATTCATTGAAGATAATTGTGTTTTTACATTGTCTGGGTTGGCATTTGGCTTGTCAATTTTATTAATTGCAAATATAATTGGCACTCCTGCTGCTTGCGCATGTGATATTGCTTCTTTTGTTTGAGGCATTACATCATCATCTGCGGCGGCTACAATAATTACTAAATCGGTTACTTGAGCACCACGGGCACGCATCGCTGTAAAAGCCTCGTGACCTGGTGTATCTAAAAATGCGATTTTTTGATCTCCTACATTTACTGAATAGGCTCCAATATGCTGCGTAATTCCTCCAGACTCTCCGTCAATTACATTTGCTTTTCTAATATAATCTAATAGAGATGTTTTACCGTGATCAACATGTCCCATCACTGTAATAATAGGCGCGCGGTTTACTAAGTCTTCTGGTTTGTCTATAACTTCTTCGATTGACTCTTCTACTTCTGCTCCAACAAATTCTACGGTATGATCAAATTCTTCAGCTACAATTTTTAATGTTTCAGCATCTAATCGCTGATTCATTGTCACCATCATACCTAACATCATACAAGCTGAAATAATTTCAGTTACTGGCACCTCCATCATGGTAGCTACCTCACTTGCAGTTACAAATTCTGTAACCTTCAAAATTTTAGACCCTAATACTTGTGCTTCAGATTCTGCATCAGACAATTCCCTGTGTGCATCTCTTTTATTTCTTCTATATTTTGCTCCTTTTCCTTTGGAAGATTTTCCTTGGAGTTTTTCTAGTGTTTCTCTAACTTGTTTTTGAACTTCTGCTTCTGTGAGCTCTCTTTTTACAGCCACAGGTCTTCTTTGAGCAGCACTGCCTCTTCCTGGGCTTGGTCTTCCAACTCCTCCTGGTCTTCCAACTCCTCCGGGAGTTCTGTTTTTATTATTTTGACCAGCAACTCCTGGTTTACTAATTCTTTTTCTCTTTCTTTTGGAAGCGTCGTTTTTGTTGGTAGTTTTAGCCTTATCTTCAGGTTTTTTCTTTACTTTCTCAAACTGTTTAAGATCAATAATTTTTCCTGTTAACTTTGGCCCATTTAACTTTTTATATTGTGTCTTTATTGTTTCTGACACTTCAGATGTTTCAGATGTTTCTACAGAAGCATTCTCTTTAGCCTTGGTAGCTGGTTTTTCTTTTTCAACTTTTATAGACTCTTCTTTTAGCTCTTGTACTACTTCCTGTTTTTCTTCTAAAACTTTTTTAGAAGGAACTTCAGTCACTTTTTTTTCTACTTTTGGAGCTTCTTCTGGCTTTTTTTCTTCGACTTTAGTAGCTGGCTTTTCTTCTTTAACCAAAGCAGCTGGCTTTTCTTCTTTAACTGTAGCCTTTGGAGTTTCAACAGAAATCGGTGCTGGTTTTGCTAAGGCTTTCTTGGGTGCTATGTCTATTTTACCAACCGTCTTTATTTGTAATTTTTCTGCTTTAGCCTTTAAAACCTCTTCCTTCTTCTCAGCTTCTAGTCTTTTTCTTTCAATTTTTGCATCAAGCTCAATCCTAATTGCTTCTTTCTCTTTTCTCTTTTCTTCGCCTACTTCTTTTGATGCAGCTTTTTTGTTAGCATCTGTTTGGAAACCATCTTGAAGTACTTGATATATTTCACTTGATATTTTTGTAGTTGGTCTTGAGTCGATCTCATGACCGTTTTTCGCAAGATACTCTACAGCTCTATCTAGAGAGATATTTAATTCTCTCAGTACTTTGTTTAGTCTCATTGTTCTACTTTCCGACATATACTCTTGTTAACCTTTTATTTGTAAAAGTATTATTTTTTATTGATAGTTATTCTTCGAATTCTTCTTTTAAGATTCTCTGAACATCTAAGATTGTTTCTTCTTCTAAATCAGTTCTCTTTAACAGTTCCTCAACAGAGGCATCTAGGACACTTTTTGCTGTATCTAAACCAATATTTTTAAATTCTTGAATAACCCAGGCTTCAATTTCATCTCTAAACTCTGTTAATTCAACATCTTCTTCCTCTAAACCTTCTCTTTGAACATCTATATCGTACTTGGTTAACTCACTTGCTAAACGAATATTTACTCCTCCTTTACCAATGGCTTTAGATACTTCTTCTGGTTTCAAGAAAACGTTTACACGTCCTTTTTTTCCATTTCTTTCTTCTTCATATTCTTCAATTTCCATAGAAACAACTTTGGCAGGACTTAAAGCTCTTGAAATAAATAGTTGTTCATTTTTTGTGTAATTGATAACATCTATGTTCTCATTTCCTAATTCGCGAACAATTCCGTGAATTCTTGAACCTTTCATTCCAACACATGCTCCAACTGGATCTATTCTATCATCGTAAGAATCTACTGCTACTTTTGCTTTTTCTCCTGGAATTCTAGCTACTCTTTCAACAGTGATTAATCCATCAAATACTTCCGGAATTTCTTGCTCAAATAACTTTATTAGGAATTCTGGCGAAGTTCTTGATAGAATAATTGCGGGTTTGTTCCCTCTTAATTCTACTGTTTTTATAACACCTCTTACAGAATCTCCCTTTCTAAAAAAATCTGATCTTATTTGTTCACTTTTTGGGAGAACAATTTCATTTCCATCATCATCTAATAGAATAATTGCATTATGACGAATGTGATGAACCTCAGCACTATATATATCTCCTTCTAAATCCTTAAAGTGTTTGAAGATATTTGTACTATCGTGCTCCTGAATTTTTGAAATTAGATTTTGACGTAATGCCAGAATTGCTCTTCGCCCAAGGTCATATAACTTTACCTCTTCAGAAACATCTTCACCAATTTCAAAATCTGGTTCAATTTTTCTAGCTTCTGTTATTTCAATTTCTTCGTTGTCATCTTCTGCTTCATCATCGGCTACAACAACTCTATTTCTCCAAATTTCCAAATCTCCTTTGTCAGGATTTATAATAATGTCAAAATTATCATCTGACCCAAACTTACGTTTTAGAGCAGCTCTAAAAACTTCTTCTAAGATAGACATGAGTGTTACTCTGTCTATACTTTTCATGTCTTTGAATTCTGAAAACGAATCTATTAATGCTATATTTTCCATTGCATAATCTTCTTAATATGTAATCTTCACTTTTGCTTCCTTAATATTGTCAAATGCTATTACAGCATTTTTCTCTACAGTCACTTTTCCTTTACCAATCGGTTTTGGCTCTCTTGTTTTCCATGTAAGAAAAATTTCTTTTTCGTTTGTACTCACCAAGATTCCTTCTAAATCTTCTTCTTCTGTCTTTACCTTCAGTATCCTGTTGATGTTTTTCAGATATTGCCTTTTTTCTGTTAATGGATGAGAAATGTCTGGTGAAGTGACTTCTAATCCAAAATCTTCTTCTTCTCTATCTAAATTATGTTCCACGTGTCTACTTATGCGCATACATTCTTTTACGGAAACACCTTTATCACCATCCACAACTACTTTAATTCTATTTGCTACAAGAAAAGATAATTCAATTAGGAATAAAGATTCATTATCTGAAATCGCCTCATTCACTAATTTTTTTACTAAATTTTGATCCATATCCCAAGATATAAAAAGAGGGGACTAGTCGTCCCCTTCTTCTTCGTTTTTGATAATTTTCGCTGCAAATATACTAACTTGTTACTTAATAACCAAATAGCTTTTTCTCAATTTTTTTTGTAAATTTAACAGAAATGAATCTTATTCTAACGATAGTGATCTAAAAACTATTTAAATATTTTTATTATGTATAAAATTTTAGTTCCTGTAGATTTTTCTAAGAAATCTGAATATGCGGCAAAAATTGCTGCTAAAATTGGTGGGGAAATTGATTCTGAAATATATTTGCTGCACCTAGTTGAACTTCCTTCGGGGATAGTAGATATGGGAGCTGGAAGTAATTTCAGCATACCTGAAAGCATGATGTATTTAAGAAAAGTGAAAGAAAAAATTCTTGACTTAAAAGCTAGTTTTTTTAGTGATAAACAAACCGTTAAATATTCAATTAAATTTCAAAACCCTTATGAGGGAATAAGAGATTATGTTAAAAAAATTAACGCAGACTTAATTGTTATGGGATCTCAAGGAGTTTCTGACTTTGAAGAAATGATTATTGGCTCTAATACGGAAAAAGTTGTAAGAACCTCTTCAGTGCCTGTTATTGTAGTGAAAACTGATTCTAAAAAATTTAAATTTAAAAAAATAGTTTTTGCTTCAAATTATAAAGAAGAAGATAAAGTAGCTTTCAACGATTTTTTGGCTTTTGTAAAGCAATTTAATAGTGAAATTTATTTATTGAAAATAAACACCATTGGTAGCTTTGAAAGCTCTTCTGCTACCAAACAGAAAATTAATACATTTATAGAAGATTTCGATTTACCAAAAAACACTATTAATATCTATAACGATCTATCTGTTGTTAAAGGCATTACTAATTTTGCAAGAGATATAGATGCAGACTTAATTGCATTATCCACTCATGGAAGAAGTGGCTTGTCTAGCCTTTTTAATAGTAGTATTTCAAAAAGTGTCTCAAAAAATGTTTTACGTCCTGTGGTAACATTTAAAATTTAAGATGGATTATTATTAAATAAAGCTTCTCGAGTTAGTGTTTAAAAGAAGAAGTTGTCATTAATGATAATTATACAAATAGCAAAATCCCAATCTTTTAGATTGGGATTTTTAATGTTGGCCTACAAGGACTCGAACCTTGAATGTCGGTACCAAAAACCGGTGTGTTACCAATTACACCATAGGCCAATAGATTTCATAACGGCTGCAAATTTAAATCAAAGTTTTTATCCTACAAATGTTTTTATTACTTTTTTATTTTTAACAAAGTTTTATAATCTTAGAACGCTTAATACTGCTCTGTTAAACGTTTTATGTCTTATAAATTAGTAAATTCGCCCATACATTTTACAACCTATGACATCAGAAAACTTTAAAAAATGGAATCTCATCCTTGGATGGGGTACTTTTGCTATAGCACTTATTACATATTCTCTTACCCTAGAACCTACAGTAAGTGCATGGGATTGCGGAGAGTATATTTCTACATCTGTAAAATTAGAAGTTGGGCATCCTCCCGGAGCTCCTTTATTTCAAATGTTAGGCGCTTTCTTTGCCATGTTTACAAGTGAGCTTACAGAAATAGCAAAAATGGTAAATTTTATGTCTGCTTTAGCCAGTGCATTTACCATTCTTTTTATGTTTTGGACCATTACCAATCTGGCAAAAAAACTAGCAGTTAAGTCTAGTAAAATAACGGAAGGTTCTTCTATTGCAATTCTAGGAAGTGCATTAGTAGGCTCTCTCACCTACACCTTTTCTGATAGTTTTTGGTTTAGTGCTGTTGAAGGTGAAGTATATGCAATGTCTTCATTTTTAATGGCCATCTTATTCTGGCTTGGTTTAAAATGGGAAAACGAAATTTATACCCCAAGAGGTCATAAATGGCTTGTAATTATTAGTTTTGTAGTAGGCTTATCTTTTGGTGTTCACATTTTGTCATTACTTGTTATCCCTGCAATATTTCTGTTGTATTTTTTTAAAACATACCATACTATCAATTTAAAAACAACGGCAATAGCAACTGTTATTTCAGTACTTATATTGGCTTTTGTCTTTAAGTTTTTATTTCCATTTACATTAAAATTCTTTAGTGCATCTGAGTTGTTTTTTGTGAATTCAATTGGATTTCCTTACAATACTGGATCTATAATAGCCGGAGTTTTATTAATAGCTGGATTCTATTTTGGACTTAATTACACTCGAAAAAAGAAAAAAGTAATCACAAATACAATTCTTCTGTCTGTACTTTTTATAATGATTGGTTTTTCATCATGGTTAATGCTCCCTATAAGAGCCAATACGAATACCACCATTAACGAAAACAATCCTTCTAGTGCCAGAGAACTGCTAGCCTATTACAATCGTGAACAATATGGAGATGCCAATGTTTTTTATGATACTTACTATTCAAATACTTACAATAGAGAGGTCAATAAAGACAAGCCTTTACGAGATGACAAACCAAAGTATGAAAAAAGAAATGGCAAATATGAAATTGTAAACAAGTACAAAGATGTATTGCCAAATACGTCAGATAAACACAAGGGGTTTATTCCTAGAATGACAAATCCGGCTGCAGAAGAAATGTACAAAGCTATTGCCGGTATTCCACCAAATAGTACCCGAAGGCCAACATTTGCAGAAAACATAAAGTTTATGCTCAATTTCCAATTTGGATATATGTATGGTCGTTATTTTATGTGGAATTTCTCTGGCAGACAAAATGATGTGCAAGGACAATTAGACAAATACAATGGAAATTGGCTAAGCGGAATTTCTGTCATAGATGAAGCAAGACTTGGCCCTCAAACAAACTTACCTTCAGATGTCTTAGAAAACAAGGGTAGAAATATCTATTTTATGTTACCGTTCTTGTTAGGGTTGATTGGCTTATTGTATCATATCAAATGGGATAAGAAAAACTTCTTTGTACTCTTTATGTTTTTTGCCTTTACAGGCTTTGCTATCATATTTTACACAAATCCAAAACCTTTTGAACCAAGAGAGCGAGATTATGCTATTGTAGGTTCTTTTTACATATTTGCCATTTGGGTTGGCTTTGGCGTATTGGCTCTTTATGAATATTTGAAAAATTTTGCCAATAAGAAAATAGTTGCAATTGCTGTTTCAGCAGTTTCATTAGTAGCTGTACCAACACTCATGGCTTTTGAAAACTGGGATGATCATGACAGATCTAACAGGTATACCACACGTTTAAATGCACAATCTTATTTAGAATCTTGCGACCCTAATGCCATCATGTTTACCATTGGAGATAATGATACATTTCCCCTTTGGTATATGCAAGAGGTAGAAGGTATTAGAACAGATATTAAACTGGTAAACACCAGTCTATTTGCTACAGATTGGTATATAGATCAAATGAAGCGCGCAACCTATGATGCACCACCTATTCCTTCTCAATTAAAACATGACGATTATAAATACGGTAGTTTAGATGCTGCTTATTATTTTGAAGAGTTGTTTCCAACATTAAAGGATTCTGTCTTATCAATAAATGAGTATATGCAATGGATAGAAAGCAAGAATAAGGTTACTTTTTATGATATTGATGGTGATGGAAATGAAGAGAAAGTATTACCAACCAGAAAAATTAGAATTCCAGTAAATAAAGAAAATGTTTTAGAGTATGGAATTGTTGCGGCCAAAGATGCAGATAAAATTGTAGATTATATAGACATTGAAATTGGCAGAGGTATTGCTAAAAATAGAATTCTAATGATCGATATTTTAGCAAACTTTGACTGGAAAAGACCTCTTTATTTTACAGGAGGCGCATTTGCAGATGAAGAATACATTTGGTTGAAGGACTATTTACAGCTAGATGGGATGGCTTATAAATTGGTTCCAATAAGAACCCCAATGAATGTTGAAAACCCAGACGGAACTGTAACAAAGAAAAGTCCGTTTGATATGGGACGTATTGATCCTGAGAAAATGTATGCCAATATCCAAAAACTAGATTGGAGAAATATTAATGATGGAAAAATCTATTTAGATGAGCAAACAAAAAGAAACTCAATCTCTATGCGTAATAATTTAATGCGTTTGTCTGATGCTTTTGCAGCGCAAGGCGATACGTTGAGGGCTTTAGAAATACTAGATCTCTCTATAGAAAAAATGCCTATTAGAGACTTTAGTCATTTTAGCTTATCTGTTGGATATCCAGAAATGTATTACCTACTAGGAGAACCAGAAAAAGCCAGAGCAGCAGCAGAAACTTTAATTAGAATTTTTAAAGAACAGCTCATTTGGTTGGCAGAACATTCTATTGAAAACACAGATTTAAT
>Ga0102906_1000903_pt1 | contig 10239 bp, 9 predicted proteins | sample Colrivmet1556A02_FD_78498 | JGI IMG/M metagenome (GOLD analysis project Ga0102906, IMG submission 78498) | Estuarine microbial communities from the Columbia River estuary - metaG 1556A-02 | ecosystem: Environmental > Aquatic > Marine > Intertidal zone > Estuary | place: USA: Columbia River... | reverse complement strand
CGACGGCCAATGTCATCACAGGCTTGTTAATTTCTGTAGCTATTGGATTAATCGCAGGCATTGCGCCAGCAATAGTGGCTGCCAATATGGAGCCTGTTGATGCCATCCGCTTCAATCAATAACTAAACCACTTGCAAATCAGTCCCGTTCAAGCAACTCAACCCAAACAATCGCAGAGGTAGGGTAGAAAGATAATGAGGCCAATGGCAGCTGCAGCAAGGGATGCCATCAGAACACCACCAGCAGCCATGTCTTTGGTTGCACCAATTTCAAGGTGTTGCTCAGGGTGGAGGTGGTCGGCAAAGGCTTCGATTGCGCTATTGATTAATTCGGTAGCCCATATCAGGCCAATGGCTAAGATTGCCATGGTCCATTCCATGCTTGTGATATGAAACCACCATCCAGCGGCAATAACAGCTAGAGTGACTAAGCTGTGTGTACGCAAGCTTCTTTCGCGTTGAATGCCTTTGACGATGCCCCTAAAAGCATTGATGAATGCCTGGACATGGGCAGAAAGGAATGGTATTTGCATGCTTGAATTTTTAATTAAACCTTCTGATGGCTCGCCTGTCAAAGGTAAAACGCAAACTCATTCATACTCGCCGTTTAATCGCTATGACCTTATTTAAGCATAATCTTAATTTTGGTGAACTTTCATCATGTATTTTTGTGTTACAACACCATTCCTATGAATAAAACATTGACTCTAGCTCGCAAAGGTTTCCTTGCAATTTTCATGTTGCTCGGCACGTTGCTTCAGGCGCAGACACTTGACCTGGTTCAGCCCCCTAACCTGTCGGTATGTACCGGTGACTCCTTGAAAATCACCATGACCATTGGCAGCAATAATTTCAATGCGGGCAACCAATTCATCGTTTTGTTTGATGATGGGTTAACGACATCTTTTGATGTGACTGCCGCTGACACCCTAGCTATCGAGCGCTGGCAGAGCATCACCCCCAGTCCTGTAGGCACATCTGCAGATACCCTGAATGCCGGAGTGAAGTTTTTCTGGATCATTGTCCCCGCTGACATCACAAGCAACAATTTTTACTCATTGGCCGTGAGAAGCACCAACCCGAGTGGTATTTGGTCTGACACCATTCAAATGACAGTGAATGTTTCGCCGGAGTCATCCATTGATTCCATTCATGGAGGCTACAATAATTTGTACACGCCTTCCAATGATTGGGGCTTCTGTGAGGATGACACCATCACCCTTTATGCTGTCGCTGGCATGCAGACCTACCAATGGTACGCTGGTGGCGCACCCATTGCAGGTGAAGTCAATGACTCATTGAAGGTGTTTGCTACTGGCGATTACGCTGTTGAAGTCGGTTCAGGCAATTGCTCAACAATTTCTTCAGATACCACCATCAATGCCGTTTCGCCAGTCACCGACCTGACGCATAGCACGGTTGCAACCTTAACCGTTTTGGACAATGATCCCCAAATTGACAGTTTGCAGTTTTGTGACACAGATAGCATCACCTTAACAGGCCCGCCAGCTTTTACCCCTGGAACAGGTGTGAACTACCAGTGGTTGATGGATTCAGTGGACCTGTTTGGTCAAACCATTGTGGTGGCCATTGCAGGTGAAAAGAGCATGAGTTACTCCACCAATGTAGCGGGACGCTACAGCTTGGAGACCACCTGGTTACCTGGTGGTTGCGCGGACACCTCATACACCGTAGAGCTTTTCATTGACACCGTTCCTGATGCAACCATTGAGAATGTGCCATGGCCTGGATTTGCTATTGCCTCGTTGAGTATCTGTCCATCGGATTCGACCTTGTTGCAATCTGCAACCACTTCGGTCATGAATGATTGGGAATACCAGTGGCAAGTGCTTTACCCAGTATCCAGTGGTGTGTGGAAGGATCTACCTGGTGAGGACGCTTACCAATTGACAGCTGACACCACCACAGCGCCTGGAACGGCACAATACCGGCTCTACATAACCAATGCGGCTTGTGAACACTACACTGCTGCCATGCAAGTCGAATTGGTTCCTTTGCCGACTGTGCAAGTAGCTCCTTCAGATTCCCTGGCTGTATGTGCGGGAGACTCTTTATTGATTGGCGCGACAGGCAACGGCCTGACTTATTCATGGACATGGCCTGGCGGGAGCTATGCCGGAACGTCATTTTATGCAAAGGATGCAGGCATCTATGTGGTGGAAGCCATTGGCCTGAATGATTGTGTGAGCTATGACACTTTGGAATTGAGCCATGTCACCGTAACACCTGATGCGGGCCCTGACCAAACGGTCTTGCCTGGCGAGGTTGTTCAACTTGCTGGCAGTGGCGGCGAAAGCTTCTATTGGTATGCTGACAGGCCTGTGTATTTCAGTGATCCTTACAACCCCAATGCACAAACCAAACCCACCCAGGATACCACCATGTACATCCTTGAGGTGATGACGGACTTCGGTTGCTTTGGCACAGACACCATGATGGTGATTGTCTTTGACCCTTCCATCTATGATGTGAACATTTCCCATGTCATGAACTTGATTTCCCCCAATGGCGATGGCATGAATGATGTCTTTGATTTATCAGAGGTTGTTCAGGCAGACTCATGTGACTTGATTGTCTTTGATCGATGGGGATCCATTGTCTTTGAACAAGCACAGTACATCACCGGCTGGGATGGCATTAACCAAGGCGGTGCAGATTTACCCAACGGCACGTACTACTACGTATTGATGTGTAATGATGTGGCCCGATTCCGAGGCGCAATCACCGTTGTAAGAAATATCCAGTAACAGCATACCTAAAGAAACCATGAAAAAATCCTTACTCATCTCGGCTTGTTTGCTTTCGTTTACCACATTGGGTCAACAGCTGCCGATCTATAGCTCCTTTTTCTTTGCCCCTCAAATCAGCAACCCTGCACGCTCTGGCGCTTCGGGTTTCAGTGAGATGGTCACCATGCATCGTCAGCAATGGCAGGGCATGGAAGGCGCTCCCGAAACTTCAGCTTTGCTCTTCAATGGTGCATTAAACAAAGAACGTGTAGGTTACTCAGTGTATGCTTTCAACGATGTGACTGATATTGTTCACCGTGCAGGTATTTATGGCAATTATGCCTACCATGTGCAGTTGGCTGAAAAGAGCTCATTGAGCTTTGGCCTTGGTTTTGGTTATGTGAGCAATTCCTTTGACATGGCTTCTGTTCGTGTGAAGGATGAAGGGGATCCCTTCTTGATCCCCGCCAACCAAAATGGCACCTTGGATCTGTCTTCAGGTGTGAATTTCAAAGCAGGTGATTTCCAAATTGGTATCGCTATTCCGCAAATGTTGGCACCAACGATTGTTTACTCCAACAACTATGACACCGTGGTTGGTTACAAGCTGTTGCGTCATTACACGGCCAGAACGCAGTACGATGTGCATATCCAGCGCGATCGGTTGATCCTTTCTCCTATTGTGGCCTTGCGTGCCACTGCAGGCATCAAGCCTCAGGTCGATGCGGGTCTGTTGTTCAACATGATTGAAATAGGCTACATAGGCGCTACCTATCGCTCAAACTTTGCAGCAACCGTCCAGGTCGGCATGCACTTGTCGCCAACATTGACCGTTGGCTATGCACATGACTTCAGCACCAGTGACTATGCCTCCAGCCTTGGGATGTCTAATGAATTCATGCTGGGATACAGGTTTGGTGATGACAAAGGCAACAAGCGCCTGGAATCTGAAATCAAACGAATCAAGGACAAGCAACGCCGTGCGGAAGTAGAAGGTGAGAAATTCTTGAATGAAAAATTTGAAGAATTCAAGTCGGAAATGGAAAGCGGCCAGAAGGCTGAACTTGAAAAGCAAACGGAGGCCTTGAAGGAAGCCAGCATGCAATTGCAGCAGGCTGGTTCGCAAGGCGGTGGTGTTCAACAGAACAACAATGGCAACCAAGGAGGTTTCAATCAATTGACTGACATGAATCAGTCAGCGGCTGATCCCGTTGTCAACAATGGAAGCATCACTGGCTACAGCCAATCCAATTATGCCAACAATGTGGTGGCTGGTTCACGCGGTTATTACGTCACAGTCGGGGTGTATGGTCAGATGGCCAACGCTGAGCGCATGGCAACCAATTTGAGCAAGCGAGGCATTGCATCACGCATTTTCCAGGACCGCAACAACAATATGTACTATGTGTTCTTGATGAAGTTCGCCAATTACGATGCTGCTGATCAAGCGAAGTCTACAGGGCTTAATGGCCAGTACAATGGCCGTCTGTGGATTAAAATTGTCAAATAAGCATGCGTCAATTCCTGCAAAGACTGATCATTACCGCAAGTCTACTGCTTACTGGTCAGACGATGGATGCTGCCCACTTGGTTGGGGGGGAGATCACCTATACATGCCTTGGGAGCAACAGCTACCAAATCACGTTGAGAATCTACAGAGATTGCAATTCAGGTGGCGCAGGCTTTGATAATTCAGTCAATTTTTCTGTCTATGATATTTCAGGCAATTTGCTGTTCAACCCATCTGTAACTAAGGGGCCAACGATTACCGTGCCGACGGGTACCGGCAATCCATGCCTAACAATTCCACCAAATATCTGCACAGAGTATGCGGAGTATGTGCACACCATGACCTTGCCAGCAAGGCTTGGAGGGTATAACATCTCCTACCAGCGCTGTTGCCGGAATTCAACCATCACTAACATATCGGCCTCAGGCAAAGGCAACACTTATACGGTTCAGGTGCCAACCATGGATAACTGCAACAGCACACCACAGTTCACGACCATTCCGCCCATCGTGATTTGTCAAGGTGATCAGCTATCGATTGATGCGTCTGCTACAGACGCCAATGGTGATTCCTTGCACTATGCTTTTTGCGATATCCTCAATGGAGGATCAAGCTTTAACGCAAGTCCTAACCCTGCTGATCCGCCACCGTACAGCATTATTCCATTCATTGCGCCCAATACCTCAGCAGTCCCAATTCCCGGCAACCCTGCCTTAAGCATTGATCCCATTACGGGCATGATAACGGGTGTTGCAACCCAGACTGGACAGTTTGTGGTCGGTATTTGTGTGAGTGAATATGACAATGGGGTGTTGAAAAGCACCGTCCGACGAGACTACCAATTCAACGTCACCAACTGCATCGTCAATGTCGTGGCAGACATGTTGACACAGGTGGAAAATCCAACCATGCTTTGTGGCGGTACAACCGTGCAGTTTCAGGCACAAACTGCAGGTGCTTTAGGCTACATGTGGGATTTCGGTGATACAACGTCAGTGTCAGACACCAGCTCAAGTCCGACACCACTATTCACTTTTCCTGACACGGGTCGATTTGATGTGATGCTCATCATCAACCCAGGTTTGGTATGCACGGATACCGTGATAGAAACTTTCGTTATTTACGATTCACCTGACTACCAGATAGGATGGTCTGGCGTGGCATGTTTTGAGGCACAAGACTTCACATTCAAGGCCATTGGCACCACCCCCGTTGATGCCACGTTCTCATGGGACTTTGGTACACAATCCAACACCTTTGGCGCGACGGGTGACTCCATTGAGCATGTCACGTGGAACCAGCCGGGCAAGCATTGGGTTAAGATGACGGTGCATTCCGTATCCTGTCCAGACACCTTGTACGATACCGTTGAGGTCTTCACGTGGACGTTGGATGTGAGTGCAGGATCAGACACTGCCATTGTTTATGGAGATACAGCTTACTTGGCAGTTGACACTGGTGCTGCATGGTACTGGTATGCTGATCAGCCTGTGTACTGGAACAATTACCGTCAGCAGGATCCGCAGATGTGGATGCTTGAAGACAGCACGACTGTCTACGTCATTGTTACGGACATTTTGGGATGCCGCGGTGCAGATACCTTGATGGTGTACTGGCTACCTCGACAAACGCGACCTGAATTGGGTCACATACAAAATCTAATGACCCCCAATGGAGATGGTCTCAATGATATTTTAGACTTGTCAGAAGTCACCTTTGGTGATGATTGTACTTTGAGGGTCTTTGACCGATGGGGTGGTCAAGTCTATGAACAGACTGCCTATGATGATAGCTGGACAGGTGTCAATGCCAATGGCAGAAAGCTGGGGGATGGTACGTATTACATCATGTTGCAATGCGGTCTCAAGGAAATCCGCTATGCAGGCCCACTAACCCTTGTTAGGCCTTGATTTAAGCCAAAGCTAATTATTATTGAAAACAAAAAAGGCAGCCATTTGGCTGCCTTTTTTTGTGATGATGCAAAGCTTCAATTGCGGGGTATCAAGAGAACATCTCTCGAATCCGGCTAAATAGACCTTTGTCTTTTTTGCTAGGGTTTGGCTTGAAGCTTTCAGATTTCCTCAGAGCTTCCATGGCTTTTTTGTCAGAGGCTGTTATGGTCTGTGGTGTCCATACGGCAACATGAATGAGTAGGTCACCCGTGCCGTAACCTTCAAGGTTTGGTAAGCCTTTGCCTTTGAGTCGCAAGATCTTGCCGCTCTGCGTGCCAGCTGCTATGCCAACTTTCACATTGCCAGATACTGTAGGTACTTCAACAGAGATACCTAGTGTGACATCGGGCATGCTCAAGAAGAGCTCATAGTGTAGATGTTTGCCATCGCGTTGCAAGTCCTCATGGGGCAATTCCTCAATAGAGACAATTAAGTCGCCTGCAGGGCCGCCATTTGCTGCGTGGTTGCCCTTGCCGCTGACCCGAAGCTGCATGCCGTCTTGCACGCCTCCAGGTATCTTGATGGCAACGACCTCATCTTTGCGCTCAAGACCATCAGCGCTAACCCCTGCTGGGAGAGAATCAATCATCTGGCCGCTTCCCTGACAGTCATTGCAGGTGGCTGCCGTTTGCATTTGACCCAAGATGGTATTCTGGACCCTTGTTATTTGCCCACTGCCATGGCAGGTTGTGCATGTTTTGAAGGTCAAACCATCAGCAGGCATGGCCCGCTTGATTTTGATTTCCTTTTCTACGCCATTGGCAATATCCTCGAGGGTTAACTTGACACGGACACGAAGGTTGCCTCCGCGTGGAGCTCGTCGTTGACCGCCACCACCAAATCCACCAAATCCGCCACCACCAAAAATGTCACCAAAGTGGCTGAAGATGTCATCCATGTTCATGCCTTGGCCACCGCCAAAACCGCCTGAACCAGAGGCCTGATGGCCAAATCGATCGTATTTCTGTTTCTTTTCAGTGCTTGATAGCACTTCGTAGGCCTCAGCTGCCTCCTTGAATTTTTCCTCTGCTTCCTTGTTGTCTGGATTTTTATCTGGATGGAATTTGATGGCTTTTTTTCGGTACGCTTTTTTGATGCTGTTGGCATCGGCGGACTTGTCAACCCCAAGGACCTCGTAGTAGTCTCTTTTTGCCATGGCTTAAGATTTAGCGGATTGTGCCACGATCACCTTGGCATAACGGATGATGAGATCGCCGAGTTTGTAACCAGCTTCAACCTCGTCAAGCACCTTGCCAGCGTCAGCAGCTTTTGGTGCGGGGATCTGTGTGATGGCCTCCATAGACTCCACGTCAAAGATTTTGCCAATGCTGCTTTCCATGCGTTTAAGACCTTGGGATTCCATGGTGTTAAGCATTTTTTGCTGAATCAGAGTCAGACCTTTAGCTTCTTCACTGCCAGCTTGAAGGTTTTTCAATGCACGCTCAAAATCGTCCAGAATAGGCAACATGCTAGTGATTATTTTCTCCCCAGCAGTCATCATCAAGCTCAAGCGTTCTTTAGCTGTGCGGCGGCGAAAGTTTTCAAATTCTGCATAAAGGCGCAAGTTTTGTTCCTTGGCCTCTTGAAGCTCAGCCTCAAGGTCAGGGTTAAGTTCTTCAGTGGGTTCAGCTGAATGGGTTTGATCAATCGGGGCGTCATCCGTTTTAGATTTGCCGTGATTGTCTTGCTTCTTGGATGGTTTGGATGCTGCCATGGTCTGTGATTATGGGTTCAATCGCTGGTTCCTAGCATATCAAATGCTTTGCCATAGCGACATCTGTGCCATAATGGCAGATATTGGGCTTGATCACCCTGTCAAGAGCAATCAGGCTTGCCAATTTGTCCCAAATTATTTCTGAAGCGCTTTCAACGCATGGGCAATTTGCTGCCCCCTAAGGTTCATGCCAATGATTTTCCCCTTGCCATCAATGAGGAAGGTTCTTGGGATACTGTTAATGCCATAAATGGCAGCTCCCCGGGAACTCCATCCACGCAAGTCACTGACATGGTTGTCCCATCCCAATTTATCTTGCTCAATGGCTTTGATCCATCGGTCTTTGCTTTGGTCCAACGACACAGATAAAATTTCAAATCCTTTGCCTGACTTGAAATTGGCATCTTTGAATTGATGGTAGGTTTTCACCACAGAGGGATTTTCTTGCCGACAGGGACCACACCACGAGGCCCAAAAATCCAACATGACAATTTTCCCACGCAAGTCACTCAAGTTTCTCATGTTGCCTTCAGGGTCCTTGAAGGACAATTCAGGTGCCATGGATCCGACGCGAACGCTGGCCATTTGGCTTGAATCAAAAGGGGAGTGGCTGATGTCGCTGGCATTGAAGCTCAGTAAAAGGGTGGCAATGATCCAAAGGGATACCTGTTTCATGGTAAGGCTATTTTGATGTTATGATGGAATACGTTCAATTATCGCGCCAAGTGCTCTAAGTCGCTCATCGATGCGTTCATAGCCACGATCGATTTGTTGAATGTTATGAATTGTGCTCACGCCTTCTGCACTGAGTGCGGCAATCAATAAGGAAATACCTGTCCGAATGTCGGGAGAAGTCATGGTTGTTGCCCGCAACGGTGATGACCGATCCAGTCCGATGACGTTTGCGCGATGGGGGTCACAGAGAATGATTTGCGCACCCATGTCAATGAGTTTGTCAACAAAGAACAACCGGCTTTCAAACATTTTTTGGTGGATGAGCACGGAGCCTTTGGCTTGTGTTGCTGTGACCAAGATGATGCTCAATAGGTCTGGGGTGAAGCCTGGCCATGGTGCATCACTGATGGTGACCATGGATCCATCAAGGTAGGATCCAATGGTGTAATGCGATTGCGCAGGCACATGGATGTCATCACCTTGAATCTCCAATTGAATGCCAAGCTTTCTGAAAACCTGCGGGATTTGCCCCAGGTGCTCAACGCCAGCATTTTTGATGGTGATGCTGCTCTGTGTCATGGCGGCAAGGCCAATCCATGACCCAATTTCAATCATGTCAGGCAAGCATCGATGCTCGGTTGATCCCAAACTTTTGACCCCGTGAATGTGCAAGAGGTTGCTGCCGATACCATCAATTTTTGCACCCATCCGGACCAGCATGTTGCAGAGTTGCTGCAGGTAAGGTTCGCAAGCTGCATTGTATATGCTTGTGGTTCCGGGGGTAAAGACAGCAGCCATCACAATGTTCGCTGTACCTGTCACAGAAGCCTCGTCAAGAAGGATGTAGCTGCCTTTGAGTCCCGATTTTGGTGCCTCTACGCCGTAAAATTCGGTACCCTCCTTGTGTTTGTATTCTGCGCCCAATTTCATGAATCCCAAGAAATGGGTATCCAGTCGTCGCCGTCCGATTTTATCACCGCCTGGCTTGGGAATGTACCCTTTGCCAAACCGCGCAAGCATAGGCCCTACAAGCATGACTGATCCTCTCAAGGAGGCTCCTTTGACTCGGTAGGTTTCGCTAAATAGGAAATCTGAGTTGACGTTCTTAGCGCAAAAGCTGTAGTCGCCAAGGCCATGCTTGGTCACAACAACCCCAAAGTCTTTCAGGATATCAATCAATTGATTGACATCAACAATATCAGGAATGTTTGATACCCTGACAGTTTCTTCCGTGAGCAGGGTGGCACAGAGGATTTGCAAAACTTCATTTTTCGCTCCTTGTGGTTGAATGCTGCCGTGCAGTTTTTGACCACCTGTGATTTTGAAACTTGCCATGGGTTATTTGCGTTTTTGAAACCCCCGTCGATTGCTGCCCCGGTTGGGGCTTTTGTTGCTGCGTTTGCTGTACAGAGGTTGCTTTTTCTTTTTGCGCACGCGAATTGGCGCGGTGGGTGAGATGGCTCCTTTCGTGACGGAAAGTCGCTCTTGATTATCTCCCAAGACGCCGTCTGACATGGCTTTCAGGTCTGACCAGATGATGTCATCGGCTACGTGGTCCTTGTTCCAGCTCAGGTAGGCTCGCTTCATTTGATTTGCAAGGTCGTAGGCCATGGCATCCCGATCCTCACTTTCATCCATG
>Ga0102906_1000874_pt1 | contig 10413 bp, 5 predicted proteins | sample Colrivmet1556A02_FD_78498 | JGI IMG/M metagenome (GOLD analysis project Ga0102906, IMG submission 78498) | Estuarine microbial communities from the Columbia River estuary - metaG 1556A-02 | ecosystem: Environmental > Aquatic > Marine > Intertidal zone > Estuary | place: USA: Columbia River... | reverse complement strand
TTTTGAAGGATATTATCAAATAAATTAATTGCTCCATTATGATCACCGTTTTGCATAATTTCACTTGCCTTTTGAGCTTGATATGAAAGATTGTCAGGAAATTTCTCACACAATATATTTACTTGTTCCATGGTCTTTGCAAATTTTTGTTTTTTTCGAAGAATCATTGCATATTTCATTCTAAGCTCCCCATCATTGGGGTTAAATTTAACTGCATTTTCAAGTAAAAATTCTGCGTCATCAAAATATCCCAATCGATCAGCAATTTGTGATAACAATGACATTGCGAATGTATTGGTTGGATTCTTTTTAAGAAATTCTCTACATTTTTCTTCTGCAATGCCTAATTTTCCTTCGTTAAGAATCTGGCTTATGTAAAGTAAAATACTTGGAATAGATTGAAGAGTGTTCATTTGCATAAATGCATGATCAGCAGCAGGTTTATTCTTATTTCTTTTAAAGTAATCATATAGGGCTTTCCAAGATGCCAATAAAGCAGGATTTAATTCGCAGGCCTGTCTATAGTGTGCGATTGCATTTTCACCATTACCCATATCTCTATTCAGATGACCTAACTCTTGATAGGCTCTCCCCATGTCAGGAGCTTTACTTAACAAACTCTCAATGTATTTTTTTGAATCATCGTAATTTTTTAAATACCTTGAGCAAACTGCAGCTAAATATAAGCTATCAATATGGTTTGGATCTTTTGCAAGATTTGATTCTAATAAACCAAGTGCTTCAACAAATCTAATATCTTTTATTGCTTCAGTAGCTCTTGATATGTCTAATTTATCTTGTGTCATTTATTATGTTAATGAAAAAAATAGTAATTTGTCTTATGCAATTAAAAAGGGAGCCTAAGCTCCCTTCCTAAATTATAGCTTATATAAACTAAAAGTTTTTCTTATACCTTATACCCACAGTGGTTGGTCTTATATAAGACACACGCTGTCTATCAAATACAAAGGTATTGCTAATCTCACCTCTTTCGTCTGTTACGTTGTCAATGTATAGCTCAGCAGTCATTTCATCATTGCTCATACCGAAACGAAGATCAACAGTGGTATAACTATTTTGTAGGGCTTTATTGGGTTCCATAATATCTGAATAACTTTCATCAGAATGAGTTAATTGCACTTGAGCATGTCCAGTATTTCCATTAGACATTCCCCACTCCTGTCTTGCTCTTAGATTAAACTGCATACCAGGGGCAAATGCCATATCACTTCCAACAACTACATCATCGGTAGGCACTAATTTCCTAGTAAGCTCAGTATCTAATAGTGAGAACGCACCAGCAACTGTCAATCCTTCTTTATTAGCGTAGTAAGTAAAGTCACCCTCTACACCTTTAATGTCGCCATCTGCGGCATTATCAGAAAAGAATAAGTTAACAATGCTTGGATCAAAGATAGTTGATTGAAGTCCTTCAACATCTATCATAAAAACACTTCCATTAAATCTAAGTTGGCCATCTTTAAGAATTGTTTTCCAACCAAACTCAGTGTTTGTAACTTCATCAGATTTTACTTCAGGTTTAACCGAGTAGGTTCCAGCCGCATTAGATGCTCCAACTGGTCTATTTAGAAGCCCAGGTCTAAAGCCTTCAGACCATGTCACATAGTACATAACATCATCACTTGGATTCCATGAATATGTTACCTTTCCAATAACACCATCTGTTTTAGCTGTATCTGGATAGCCATTTGCATTACCAGGTGCATATTGAGCCGATAAGTTGGATCCAAATTGTTGAGTATCTGGAGCACCAAACCCATTATAAAATGAAGAGTTAGCACTGCCTTCAAAATCAACTTCAATATCATACCAACGAGCACCTAGAGTAAGTTCTGATGTGTCACTCAATGCAATATTTAGTTCACCAAAAAAACCTTTCTGTTCGTCAGTTCTCTTAATATCGTTAAAGAAGATGACTGGTTCTGCGAAAGGTCCAGCTGAATACCACCCTGGCGATGCATTATTAATCGAACCAGACACAGAAGTATCTGTAAGTGCATAATTCGCAGCATAAGTTATATCATTACCGACTGAGCCTGGATAATTAAACTGGTTTAATTCTGTAAGTGTAGTATCACTCATGAAGTAACCAGCTGTAAGTGACATATTGTCATTGATATCTGCATTTATACGAATCTCATGACTTTCAACTTCAGTATTTGTATATGAGTCAACAAGCAAGTTTGGAGCACCGCAAGTCCCAGTAGGAACATTACCAGGTGCATACGTTGTATAAGTTACGTAATAATCACAAATGTAATATGGAAGATATTGACCGACGAAAAGATAGTCAGTGTAATCAACCATTTGATTAGTATCTCTATCGGTATATGCACCAGCATAAACAACTTCTAGCTCACCAATTGAACCTTCAAGAGTTAAGCTCATGTTATCAAATGAATCTTTTATTTCATCTTGGGTATATCTTTGAATTTCTAGATCACCTAAATTCGGATCTGCAAAGAAAACACCGTCAGACTCAATTGTTTGCTGTGCATAAACCAATGTAGCATTCAAATTATCACCAATTTCATGTGCTAGGGTAGATCTAAAACCTGAATACTCTACTCCATTTGCATTATCTTCTACAATTGCATTTGCTGGAAGAAGAGTTGCTCCAGATAAATCAGCTCCGGCTTGAAAACCAGCTCTTGCTGAACCAACAGCAAGACCATTTGCTCTAATAAACGTACCTTCTCTAAAACGTGCTGATTGACTAGCATCAAGTTGACCAGCAACTTGATCAATATAACCGCCTCTTTCATCTCTATAAGCTACAAATCTCCATGCGGTATTATCTCCAAGAGGAACATTTGTCATTAGTTCAACTTTTGTTCCTGTATCACCTTCTGGCATGAATCTTTGTTCGATCTCAAAATTACTTTCAGTAACTCCTTGTTTAGGTTTGTTAGTAATCATCCTTACAACACCTGCTTGTGAACTAGCTCCAAAAAGTGTTCCTTGTGGTCCTGCAAGTACCTCAATTCGTGCAACGTCTGCTGCATAAACATCTAAGTTTCTTCCTGGTTGAGCCAATGGTTGCTCATCAAGGTAGAAAGATACGTTAGGTGCTAGGCCAGCAACACCTGCAGTTGTGAGGTTTGGGGTAGTCGATGCAAGGCCTCGAATGTATATTGTATTTTGACCAGGACCTGATCCTCCTGCGGTAACTCCTGGTAATTGCAAAAGATAGTCCTCAAAGGTATTGATTCCTACTTCTTCTAACGCTCCCTCTGTTAGTGTAGAAACAGACAAAGGAACATCTTGCAGGCTCTCCGATTTCTTTCTCGATGTTACAACAATTTCTTCAATGGTTGCTTGAGCACTTGTATCTTGAGCGCTTATATTAGGAGTAGTAAGAACCGCACTTACAGCTGCGACAGCTGCGACAGCAGATTTCGCTCTGTTATTAATCCTAAGTATATTTTGTTTCTTTTTAATAGCCTTTGATCTTCTTAAGGCCTTATTTTGTTTTCTTGTCATCCTTTATCCCCCCGATTAGATAAGGTAAATATCCATTAATTGTTAGCAAATTGTAGTATATTTTGTCTTAAATTTATAGAACTCATTAAAATTAAGATTTCTAGGGTTAAAAAAAATAAATTATTTCCGTATTAGTATTACGTAATACTTGACAGTCATTGAAGATAATATAAATTATCCTTTAAAATGCAACTCCTCTCTAACAATGTTTTACAAAAGAATTCTTTTAACTAATCATGTTTAAAAGCATAGATTATAAGAGATTCTTCATTTCTTTGTTTCTTATCTCAACTTTTATAGGGATTACCCTAGTCAACCTTGATACTGCCAACAATCTTTTTAATAGCACGCAATCATTTATAGCTAACAACTTCGGATGGTTAATTGTCTTAAGTGCAAATGGTTTTCTAATTTTTTGTATATGGATGGCTATTAGTCAGTTTGGAGAAATTAGATTGGGTGGAGCTGACGCGAAACCAGAATTTAATTATATAAACTGGATCGCTATGCTATTTAGTGCTGGATTAGGTATTGGAGTAATATTTTTCTCTGTCGCAGAACCTGTTTCGCATCTCAGCTCATTGGCACTCTTTGAAGAAGGTGCTTCTTTCAATGAACGAGCTACTTTATCAATGAATCTAACATTTTTACATTGGGGGTTTCACGCTTGGGCTATATACGGTGTCGTAGGATTATGCTTTGCATATTTTGCATTTAATTTAGGAAGACCTTTCAGAGTCAGCTCATTCTTTAGACTGGAGAGTGCCTGGAGCCGAGTGATAGTTGATGTGTTTGCTATTCTCGCAACAGTCTTTGGTATAGCTACATCATTGGGCTTGGGAGCAAGTCAAATAAGTGCAGGGCTTGAACATCTTAATATTGCAAATAGTTTTTGGATACCAATGGAAACATTAAGTCCCGAAGCTTCCCCTGGAAAGTTTATAATTATTATCTTTATTACTATATTAGGGCTTATAAGTGTAGTTTTGGGTTTGAATGCCGGCATAAAAAGACTCTCGCAATTAAATATGATTTTGTGTGGTTGTTTTTTGATAACTATATTTTTATTTGGACCTACTGGATATATTCTGGATGGATTTGTAGAAAATGTTGGATCTTATATTCAAAATTTTATTAGTCTGTCAACCAATCTAAATGCCTATAGTAACTCTGACTGGCAAAATGGATGGACATTATTCTATTACTGTTGGTGGTTTGCATGGTCACCTTTTGTAGGTCTTTTTATAGCAAGAATTTCTTATGGAAGAACCATCAAGGAATTCATTCTTGGGGTTGTTTTTTTACCCTCATTGATTGTTTTCATATGGTTGAGTGTGTTTGGAAATGCAGCAATATATCAAGAATTTACGACAGCTGGGTCACTAGCGAATGCCGTCAATGAAGATATTTCAGTATCTCTTTTCATTTTTTTAGAACAGTATCCTGCTTCAACTCTTTTAATGGGTCTTTCTTTAATCAATATTCTTACATTTTTTGTGACTTCCTCTGATTCAGGTGCACTAGTAACCGCCATGATGACTTCTTCAAATCAAGAAGATTCCCAGCACCGTGATCCTGCAATAATAACTAGGGTTGTTTGGGCGCTAACACTTGGGATCATAGCTATTATTCTCTTGATGGGTGGAGGATTAAATGCACTTCAAACATCTGTTATTGTAACTGGCCTTCCTTTTGCGATGATTGCGTTTGTTGCTGCAAGAAATTTATATAAACAATTAAAGATTGATTCCAATAAAATTTAGTGGTGTGATGACGGATATTTTATTTCTTCAATCCAGATATAATAAAAAAACGAACAGTAGCTAATATGACGAAGAAATCCTCTAAATTCCCTTCAGATGCAGAAGTAGTTATAGTCGGCGTAGGTGGCATAGTCGGATCGATGCTCGCATACTGGCTCACAGAACTCGGCCAAAAAAACATCGTAGGGTTGGAAAAATCTACTGTAATTCCTTCAGATATAGCATCCACAGCACACGCTTCGGACTTTGTTTACAGCACAACTCACGACAAACTAAGCAACTGGACGACCGCCTTTAGCCGAAATTTTTATGAAGACAATGGCTTCTTCCTGAAAAAAGGAGGTCTTGAAATCTGCCGTAAAGACGACGATGCATGTTGGGAGGAACTCAAGCGAAAGGTGGCATCAGGCAAAGCCTTTGGAACTAATGTCAGGCTAATTTCAGCATCCGAAGCCAAAGAAAAATTTCCTTTATTAGAAGAAGAATCAATACGCGGCGCAATGTGGGACCCAGATGCTGGTTTAGTAACACCCCGCTCACAGGATGTCGTTCGCTTTGCCGTAGAAAGCGCTAAAGAAAAAGGTGCTCTGACCACATACACTGACACACCAGCTGTGGGCTTTGAAATTGAGAATGGACGTGTTACTGGAGTAAAAACGGATAAAGGAACAATCAAAACTGACAAAGTTGTAATTGCATCAGGAATCTGGGGACCTTTAATGGGGGGAATGGCTGGCGTTCCAGTCCCACTGATGCCATTGGAACACCCTTTATTATTTTTTGGTCCACTCCCGGAAGCACAAGGCGCGGAGGATTTTCTCGTCTATCCACTGCTTCGTGATCAAGGTAATTCAGCTTACGTCAGGGATACAGGAAGACTTCATGGGGGGATGCTTGAATGGGGATTTTACGAGGATAAAGAACCTCGATTGGTTGACCCGGAAGACATTGGTAATCCTGAGAAAACGATGGGCTCTGACTCAATGAGATACCTGGATCTTGAAGAAATAGCAGAACCTCTAGAAAAAGCGTTAGAAACAACGCCTATACTTAATGAATTAGGCTGGGATGAAAGAAGTTCATTCAATGGCTTACTATCCGTAACTTCTGACGGTGGCTCTTTAATCGGTGAAAGCCCTGAAGTTAGAGGCTTTTGGTTATGCGAAGCAGTCTGGGTTAAAGACGGTCCTGGTTGTGCAAGACTTTGTGCCGAACAGATGATCAATGGCAAAACACAGGTGGACATGCACTCTTTTGACATTGCCAGATTTTATCCCGCACAAAAAGAAAAAGCGTTTGTTAAAACACGAGCTTTTGAAAATGCGCAAACCATTTATACCCCTGCTGTTCACCCCAGAGAGCCCTATATTAGCCAAAGAGAACTATTCGTCAGTCCCTTTTATTCAAGGGAAAAAGAGCTTGGGGGCTACTTTGATAATGAAGTCGCCGGTTGGGAACGTGCCTTAGCCTATGAGAGCAATCGACAAAAACTTGATAATTATTTGCAGGAAGTCCCAGTTCGAGAAAACGAATGGGATCGACGCCATGTACCTTACGAGATTGCTAATGCAGAACATTTAGCCATGAGTGAATCGGCTGGAATGATTAATCTATCGCACTTCGCAATCATGGACATAAAGGGTTCAGATGCAGAACGCATGTTGGAGTATCTTTCCGTGGCAAAGATTGGCGACAACACTCCTGAAGGGCGAATCATCTATACTAATTTCCTGGACGAGGATGGTGGTGTCCATGCAGACCTGACCATCTCCCGCTTGGGCACAGATCGTTATCGGGTAGTAACTGGTGGTGCTGATGGCAACCGAGACTGGGTGAGCTTACGCAATTATCGAGATGATCAGGGACTGGAAGCGGACATTAATATTAGGACCCACGATATGTCAACTTTAGGATTATGGGGACCTCGAGCAAAAGATGCCCTGGGCCATTTTATTGATCCCAGTGAAATCAGCATCGAGAATTTTCCCTTTGTTGGAGCAAAATACCTGACCCTCAATTTATCTGGCGGAAAAAAGATTGATGTCTGGGCAGCACGCATTTCCTATGTCGGAGAGAGCGGCTGGGAAATCTATTTGAACAATGATAGTGAAGAGGGCCTGGCGCTTTATGACTCTCTGCTTGAGGTTGGAGTTGTGCCAGTTGGTATCGAAACTTATGCCAACAGTCGACGCCTAGAAAAGAGCTTTCGACTTCAAGGTGCAGATCTAGAGACCGAATACAATGCTTGTGAATCGGCTGTTCAAAGACCTAAGGTCAAAGAAGCGAACTTCCATGGTAAAGCAGCGCACCTTGTTCATCGAGAAGAAGAGCCTAGTGCAATTCTATGCACCATGACACTGGATAACCTAGATGTTTCGGGTACTGGTTCGCGCTATCCGGTTGGTATCTCACCAATCATCGATCCTGATACAGGCGAAGTACCGATTGATAGTAAAGGCCGCCGGTCCTATAGCACCAGCATGTCGTACTGTCCATCAATCAAAAAACACGTAGTCATGGGTTACCTGCCTAAAAACATCGCTACACCAGGCAAGTCTCTGTCATTGGAGTACTTTAACGAAAACGGTGATGGCATATATCCCATGACCGTTCAGATAGTTGGCAAGGGATCTCTTTATGATCCTAATAATGAAAGGGTTCGTTCTTAACTGGAGCAAGATAAAATTATGTCAGAAAAAAAACGCAGAAGCCGATCTGGTGGAAGAAGAAAGAAAAGAGCAGCCAGAGAGCAAGGCACAAGAAAATATCGACCATATATTGAACGTAATATTCCGTATTTTGAAATTTTAAATGAGGAAGGACTGGCTTTAATAGAAAAGAATGCCGATATTCTACTTGAGGAAATTGGAGTTCAGTTCCGAGATTTCCCGAAAGCGCTAGATTTATTTAAGAACGCTGGTGCTGATATTGATGGTGAGTGCGTTCATTTTCCGCCAGGATTTTGTCGGGAAATCATTCAATCAAATGCCCCAAGAGAATATACACAGCACGCAAGGAATCCAGCTAATAATGTTATTATTGGGGGGCGAAGAACAGTTCTTGTTCCAGCTTATGGGTCACCATTTGTTAGGGATTTAGATAAAGGTCGGCGATACGCAACAATTGAAGATTTTAGAAATTTCGTAAAATTAGCATACATGAGCCCAAATCTTCACCACTCGGGTGGAACTATATGTGAGCCAGTTGATGTACCTGTCAATAAACGTCACTTTGACATGATATACAGTCATATCAAATACAGCGATAAACCATTTATGGGATCGGTAACACATCCGAAAAGAGCTGAAGATACTGTGTCAATGGCGAAGCTAGTTTTTGGCGAAACCTTTCTCGAAGAAAATACTGTCTTAACCAGCTTAATTAATGCTAATTCACCTTTAACGTTTGATGACACAATGCTTGGTGCTGCCACTGTGTATGCTGAGAATAATCAAGCAACAATGATTTCACCCTTTATTCTAGCTGGAGCAATGTCGCCAGTTACCATAGCAGGTACCGTTACACAGATTCTTGCTGAAGCACTTGCAGGCATGGCATATATTCAACTTGTTAAATCAGGAGCTCCGGTAATATTTGGAACATTTGCAAGCGCAGTTTCTATGCAATCAGGAGCCCCCACATTTGGCACTCCAGAGCCTGGTCATGTAATGACAATTGTGGGTGCGCTTGCTAGACGATTAGGGGTGCCCTTTCGAAGCGGTGGTGGATTATGCGCATCAAAAATTCCGGACGCGCAAGCTGCTTATGAATCAGCTAATACATTGCAAGCTTCTGCCTTAGCGGGAGTCAATTTTATGCTGCATACAGCCGGCTGGCTTGAAGGCGGTCTTTCTATGGGGTATGAGAAATTTATAATGGATGCAGATCAAGCGGGAATGCTTGCTGTGATGCTTGAAGGTGTTGATTTATCTGAAAATGCTCAAGCAATGGATGCCTTCAGGGAGATTGGTCCAGGCGGTCACTTTTTAGGTGCGGCGCATACACAAGCCAATTTTGAATCAGCTTTTTATCGGTCTGAACTCGCTGATAACAATAGTTTTGAGCAATGGGAAGAAGAAGGAAGCTTTGACTGCGCAATGCGTGCCAATTTAAAATGGAAAGAAATGTTAAAAGAATACGAAGCTCCAAAATTGGATCCTGCAATTGATGAAGCTTTACTTGAGTTTATAGCTAAGAGAAAATCTGAATTTGAAGATAGGGATTATTGATTTAAATCATTACGAAGTATTTTAGATTACCAACTAATAATTGAGTGAGATTATTTTATGAGCGACTGGAATGAGGAAAATGAAGAGGATATTATCTTAGCTGATTTATCCGATGAAGAGCTTGTGGAGCAAATGGCTGATGACTTATATGATGGCCTTAAGGAAGAAATAGAAGAAGGCACTAACATATTATTGTCACGTGATTGGTCTCCAGAGAAGGTCTTAAATGAGGCTCTTGTGGCTGGAATGACTATTGTTGGTATAGATTTTCGCGATGGGATTCTTTTTGTGCCAGAGGTCTTAATGGCAGCGAATGCTATGAAAGGCGGCATGGCTATCCTTAAACCTTTATTGGCTGAGACCGGCGCTAAACCAGTTGGTACTATGGTTATAGGGACGGTTAAAGGCGATATTCATGATATTGGAAAAAATCTTGTTGGCATGATGTTAGAAGGAGCAGGTTTTGAGGTGTTTGATATTGGCATTAATAGTTCGGTGGAAGATTTTTTTGCTGCAATAGAAAAACATAAACCTGATGTATTGGGAATGTCGGCTCTTCTTACTACAACCATGCCCTATATGAAAGTAGTAATAGATGAAATGGTAAAAAGAGGAATACGAGATGATTATATTGTTCTTGTTGGGGGCGCTCCATTGAATGAAGAATTTGGAGCAGCTGTTGGTGCAGATCGATATTGTAGGGATTCAGCTGAGGCAGCTGCGGTTGCAGTGGCTATGGTGACAGAGCGTCGACAAAGCTCTGCTTAAAAAAATTAATATTTATTGGCATGATATCCCCTCGCAAGTATTAGTTCAAAACCTTGAAACCACAGCGTTAAAACTTTCGAATAAATTAAACACTAAGAATAAATAAGATGTTTTTTCTTAGATATAGCAAATCATCTTGATAGGAGAAA
>Ga0102906_1000848_pt1 | contig 10611 bp, 24 predicted proteins | sample Colrivmet1556A02_FD_78498 | JGI IMG/M metagenome (GOLD analysis project Ga0102906, IMG submission 78498) | Estuarine microbial communities from the Columbia River estuary - metaG 1556A-02 | ecosystem: Environmental > Aquatic > Marine > Intertidal zone > Estuary | place: USA: Columbia River... | reverse complement strand
ATTTTACTCCTACGATGGACCCACGGTGGTACTACGATTGCGACTTATAACTCTCAAGAGCCTAGGGTAAAACCATGGTTATATTAGTATTAGGTATTATGTTTAGTATAGAGTGTATGCTATTATTGAATGCTACTTTGAGAGATATACTTAGTGTCAGAATGGGAATGTTTTCCTCAAGTTCTATTCTTAGCATACTGAGTGATACTCTTATATTACGATTTAAGGGTTTCGTTTAGTTCAGAGGAATAACAAAGTCCGAGTAGCGTGAAGGAACGATGAAGAAACGATGAACCGATAACGATTGACAAATGCTATGCCATAGTTGACCTGAGAATGTCCTTAATAAAGTACTACCTTTTAGTCTCAAAAAAATCGGCGGCGAAGTGGTTTTTGGTTGACTTCTTTTATTAGATACTGTATAATATAGATACGAGTTATAACTTTAACAAGAGGAACATACGAATGAAACTAACTCCGTATAAACAGTTTACGCCATTTAAGTTAGAAGACTTGATTATGGAATGTTGGCAAGTTACGTCTGACATTAAAGTAGTGTATGAGGAACATTTAGATTCTCCTACTCCTATGAATGATGATGAGTTGGCGAATATATTAATTGGCATGGAATATATGTATCAGAGAAAGTTTGAACGATTGTTTAGAGAGTATGAGGCTGTCTGTAATCATGGCGGTATATTCTTAGATGAGGATGATGTTACTGAAATAAAAAGTAAACATTGGGATTTATTGTCTGATGATTTCAAAATCGAAGATGAAAGTTGATAAAGTTGACATATTGTATATACTATTAATACCTGCGATATTGGTGTTTCTGATTGGATTCTATCTATTCATTGGAGTATTTGTAGTGAGTATGTTTCTTATTGGCGGGTTGATTACTCTTTATGAGTTTTTTGAGAAGATAGACTTTGGCTTTGATAGAGATTATGGTATGGATTGGACGAAAAGAAAATGATTTATTTAATCTTGTCTACTGTATTTGGCTTTATTATGGGATGGATGTATTGTAATGCGACTTACATTCGATATAAGAAAACGAGTGACGCAATGTTCGTAGTGAATTCTTTTCAGAAAAATAGGCGTTAATACTTGACAGGCTGTGGTTATGTGTTATACTTAATCTATAAGTTAAGTGAGAGGAATGAATGATGTTACCCGATATTGTAATTATAACAGTCGTATTAATTTGTGCTGTTTATATAATACTTAATATAGAAAAATAATATGAATATATTTTACTTAGATAGTGACCCAAAGACTTGTGCTGAAATGCACCTCGATAAACATTGTAGTAAGATGCTTGTAGAGTATGCCCAGTTGATGTCAACGGCTCATCGTGTTTGTGATGGCACAGAATGGTATGATAAGAATAAGATTGGCAGACGAATTAAACGTTGGTCAGTTACACCTAATATGGAAGATGTTTTATACAAAGCATCCCATGTCAATCATCCAAGTAACATCTGGACTCGTGCGAGTAAACATAACTATGCGTTTCTCTATGAGATGTGGTGTCATTTACACGAAGAGTTTAAGATAAGATACGGCAAAGAACATCTATCTTATACAAAGTTGAATGAAGTATTACAGTATCCACCAATTAATATTGCAGATACTCCCTTTACTCAACCAACTCAAGCAATGCCAGATGATGTGAAAGACGATGATGCCATTGTTGCATATAGGAATTACTACATCAAATACAAGAAGAACTTTGCTCATTGGAAGACTAAACAACCTGATTGGTATACAGTTGGGTTAGTTGCGTGACAATACATAGACTTATTTTAATTACTATGGCAGTAATTGTTTTAGTAAGTTATCTTGGGTATGATTTTTCGATGAAAAGTGATACAAAACAACGCATGGAAGCATTGAAAAAAGAGAATGCTGTTTTAAATAGTTTAGTAGACTATCAAGCATCTCTATTAGAAGAAGCAGAAGAAGAAATTGAATGTGTTTCGATACCTTTTGTAGAAACAAGTGTGACGTTAGAAACAAAAATGCAAGAATGGAAATTATTAAATAAGGATTTATGGTGAATAAATTAATATCATATACAGTTGTGTATATTTTTCTAGCAGGTTATGTGAGTTACTCTTCGTTTACTCTGTATGAGTTGAGGAAGACAAATACGTATCTAACAGAGATGGCAGAATATCAGGCGAATATCATAGAGGCAGTGTATAGTGATGTTCAACCTATGAAAGCATTTGGCAATTTAGCCAATAATAGGTCGTTCAGTTGTACAACAGGGCTTGCTGTAGCCCCTTAACTAGGAGTAAATATGGAAACTTGGGAAAAAGAGTTAGACGAGAATATGAAATCAATTAAAAGTTCTTACGAGAGTATTATGAAAACTGGATACTCTATTATTGGTGTTATGATTCTTTGGATTGGCATTGAAATAGGAATGTTGTTATGATTAAAACAGGCGACCCGTTCTTAGTTGAAGATAATATACGACTCAGACGAACTGCTGATATTGAAGGCAATATTGGTAAGATTATTCGTGTTGGAACGATGAACGATACAGATTTTGATTACGATATTGGTAGTTTAATATCAATTAATGATGTGAGTTTAGTAATTAGGTCATTAAATGATGGCGATATAAAAGCGTATGATTTAAATTGTACTAATTCGGGTTTATACAAAGGAACAATAGAAATTGGTTGATATACTTTTATTACCAGCGGCATTAGGCTCGGCAATGCCCTTAATGATGATTAACTTCGGTAATCGTTATACTACTTTGGCAACATTAATTCGAAAGATACACGATGAATTAACTGTTAGAAAATTAACAAAGAAGGATAAAGCAACAAATAGGTACTTAAAACAAATTGATGTACTAAGAAATAGATTAATACTTAATCGAGTTACTGCTACATTGGCCGCATTTGGTTTTCTTTGTAATTTAATTTCTTTATATTTTGGGTTCACAGAAAATGTAGTAGAGTTTGGATATTGTTTTACTCTAAGTATTACTTTATTTGGTATTGCAATTATACTTTATATTGTTGAGTTACAATTGGCTACTCGTGCCTTAGATACTCACCTACAAGATTTGGAAGAATTATGATTGATGAACAAGTAAAAGAACACATAACAGAAGAAATAAAAGAACACTATAAAGATAGTCAAATGTCCAAGGCTGGTAAACTGGCTATGGAATTAAGTGCTGAAAGAAAGCGACTTAAAAAAGAATTATCTGAGATGGCTTCAGAAGTAGAAGACTTGACTCCTACTACGCCCACAGGAACAGTTGATTGGTATATTAAATGGGGAGCAATGGGATTTGCAGTATGTGGTGTCTTTTTAATTAGTGCGGGATTAGTTTATTGGGGACAAGTATCTTATATGATTAGTAGTGTTGGTTGGATATTTGTAGGAATGGCTTGGGGAGATAGAGCCATTATGATTGGCAGTGCTATTACAGGAACAGCAGTCGCAATGAATTTTGTTCAAGGACTTATAACTTAGGAGAATAGACTATGTGGTTATTAATATTAGTAATGATTGGAGCAGATAATCCAAATATAATGACTATTCCAGTTGAAACATATGAAACAAAAGAAATATGTCAAGCAGAATTGGAAGATTTAACAATAAAAGCACAAGATACTACAGGACAAGCCGCGTTGGTTTGTTTATTAGACGCAAGACCAGAGTCAATTGATGCTGATGATATTAATGAGGATGAATATCCAATAGCACCTCAAGGTATTGACGACTCTATGATAATTGTTAAAGCAATGGATATGAAACTTGAACCAGGTATCATTATGTCTGATGCCTAAATATAATATCTATAATAAACATTTAATGTCGTATGCCGAATGGGTAGAACGATATAAAGGAAAACAAATCGATGAAGTCATATTGGAAGACCATAAAGTTTATCTTAAGCAATTCAAAGCATGGCAAATCGGTAACATAGAGAGAGTTTAATGGAACATTTAAAAAAATATATAGGCTGGTATCTAGCAGGCTTTTTAGTATTGGCATTATATTATGACGACCAAAACGATAAATGGTTATACTGGCTTTCATTAGCCGCAGTTGTTTGTTTAGCACCACCATTTAATTTAAAAGATAGATTTGTAAACGTATTAGGAAGTTTCTTTATGTTTATTTTTAGACCATTTCATCGTTGGCAAGCAACTTGGCCCAAGTGGGTTAAGGTTGTGTTTGCTATCGTTGTTCTTGTATTGTTTGAAGAATACTTCTTACAACCATTGGGACAAACAATGTATCCATGGCGAATGGATTTTTCATCATGAATGTACTTAGTTCTGAACAATTAATATTTGCGTTAACTTCTTGGGTATTTCTTACCTCTATTGTCTATACATTAACTGGATGGCGCAAAGTTTATGAGTGTTATCAGATGTGGTTCACTAGAGAATATTGGACAGATTATAATATTATAGAGGCAGTAAGTTGGGTAGTTAAAGCATCCATTATTATTCCTGCATTAATATTTGGAGTTAATATTTGGCAACTTTATTTCTTATCACTAATAACAAGCATGACTCTTATTTGGGCAAGTAACAGAAAGTTATTGCCAACATTAGTTGGATTTAATACTCTTTGGATTTGGCTGAGTATGATGGTACTTGCACAAAACATGGATTGGTATAAACCTATAATTCAAGCATTACTTGGAGAGTAAATTAATGAATAAAATTCATATATTTTCTAGTCCCAGGAGTGGTACGCATTATTTAGAATCATTAATTAATCGTATGTTAGATATATCTATTGTGCCGACTCCTTTTGAAGAGAGGAAAGCATTTAATATAGATACAAAAGAATTATCTAATCAGATAAATGAATTTAATTCAATAGATTCTTTGGTGTGTAAGACACACCCAAATTGGTTATTTCCATATGATACATCTGTTGAACAATTTAAATATCTAAGAGAACCAGACAGTGATATGTTGCCATTAATACGACAATTCACAGAAACGATTGATTACACGATAGGAGTAATTCGATTAAATATAGTAGATGTTACGTTAAGTTTTGCATTAGCATATCATAATTTTCGTCTAACTGGTGATGGAACTGGTTCATTTCGTCCACCCTACAATAATAACACTGTTACTATATCTATGGAAGACTTTGTAGAGAACTGTAATAAGATTCTCGCTATATACGAAGTAATGATTGCACAAAAAGAAATAAAATGTGATAAAATTATATATTACGAAGATTTGGCATTCGATTCGACAGATGCAAAGTTAATTGGACTTAATACTACACATACAATCGAGTCTAGTGTGAAGCAGGCTAAATCTAAGAAAGAGACGATAGCAAATTATGATGAATTGTATGAATACGCAGTCAAGTTTTTTACTGCTAACCAAAAACTACATACCATGTCAATTTCTAACGGAATTATTACCGACATAAATCTTACTAATTTAAATAAAAATCAATGAATATGGAAAACCATTTAGTTTTATATCAGGCAGGTCATGCAGGAACTTTTCTTGTTTGGCTTATTAATCAACACAATAACTTCTCACAATATGAATTTATCTGGAAATATACAGATAAAGGCGGTCATAAACTGGACATAGGATGTTTAGGTGCAGATTGGTACCATGACGATGAGACATTTGCTGAAAGCAGAAGCAAATGGCAAGGTGAAGATGGAGCAATATTAAATCCACATATGATTCCTCATAATGAAAAACGAACTAAAGATGCCATAAAAATAATACCCAATCATTGCTGTCAATCTCAACTGGTTAATTTTGATGCATCAATTGACCGAAGATTATTAAAAAAAGTAATAGATGAAATTAATCCTAAGTCAATAATTATTCCAGTAGCATCAGACTACTTAAAAGATGAATTATTAAATAGATGGATAACATATATTCAGAATCACAAGGACACTCCAGAAGAGGGCGGACCGACTCGTGATATAAAACGATGGGAAAGTTTGTGGTGGGATAAAACGTTTCCATGGCTCAAAGAAAATGCCTGGAGATATGGAGACAATTCTCATACTATTGATATCGGAAAAATAGCATTAAATGATGAATCAGAATATATAAAACTGTGTGAGATAATAGACGAAGAGCCATTAACAAACATTAAAGAAATTATCGAACCTTTTAGAAACATGATGGAATTATATAAGTAACATGTTTAATAATCTCTAAAATTAATCATTAACTACTAAGTTTTAGATTAATTAAATAAATAGAAGTACAACAACTAGACAGCGGAACAAAATACCGCAATTGATTAATGACTGGGTTTAGAGGAGTAAATTCTAATGCCAACAATAGAAGAAATTAAAGAGTTACTAGAAAAAGTAAAGGGCTTAACTCTGTCGAGGAAGAGTAGAGCAAAACATTCTAGGCCCAGTCCATTACCACCAATGAGTCCATTTACGCATGTGAGAGATATAGTGCGTGAAAGGGATGCAGATAATAAAGTACCACCGAAGACAACTAAATTAACAGATGAAATTGTTAGAAATATACAGAAAGCAGGACATTAACCGGAAAGAATAGTGCCAAAGAAGGACATACATCCATCATACAAACAAGTTACTGTAACATGCAGTTGTGGAGAAACGTTCGTTACCGGTTCAACAATTAATAAAGATAAAATGACATTAGAAGTTTGTTCTAAGTGTCATCCTTTTTACACTGGCAAGTCTAGGGTTATGGATACTGCTGGACGAGTTGAGAAATTCAATCAACGATTTAAAGGATTCCAAAGAAAATAACAAAAAGTAGAATAAAATGAAAGACTATAGAGATACTGAACTTATGTTAGATAATATCAGTATGATGAGCCACAAAAGAGTTAGATTTATTATTGATGACTTGAATGATGAAATTGAGGGCGAACGATATAGTTACAACGATTATCTACGAAACAAACCACTACCCATTCAGATGAGAGATAAATGTCGGAAAGAAGAAAAAAGACTTCTTAAAAGAGAACGTGAGATTTTTAAGATGAATGAAAAAAGAGTACGACATACACTTATTGATTTACGTAACAAAATGTTTACATGGGTTGCGCCAGCAGTAGCAGTAATTTGGATAGTAACTAAACTTTACGATTGACAATCATTTGATTCTTACTAATAATTTCTAATTGAGTTCTATATTGCTCAACATAATTCTTCCAATCACCACCAATCCAATCTTCAGTAGATAATGGATTAGTATTCAGAGACTGTATTAACTTTTCGTATTCTTGTTCATCATAAGAAAGCAACTTTCCGATATCAACAAATATTAAATTAATTGGCGGGTCTTCTCTTGTAATTCTCTCATCTCTCAAATCTTTATATAGATTTCCGTGTTTATATCCAGTATCAAACAAATAATCTTCCATCATTCGGTGTTGCTTGTCGAATTCTTTAATATCAACATCAATCTCCCATAAAGTTGTTAATCTTTCTATGAAATAGGTGTGAATATATGGAACTATGACAGTTCCTATATTATGATTGTTTAATTTCTCGTTGTCTAACGTTTTGATATGTATTATCGATTTACATGCGTAATGAGTTGATATAAATGCTGTTAAGAACTTACCTGCATTAGAAAAACACAATTCATATTGTATTGCTTGTCTATTTGACATAACTCTCTCCTCTAATATATATTTATGGTGTATCTTCCAAGGAATAACATATGATAAATAGAGTAGACGCATTCATTTTTAATTAGGAGAAAACATGAGAGCATACGAATTTTTATCAAAAGGCCCAATCAAAGAAGGAGCATCTTCAGCCGAAACTCAATATAATAGTGAGTTGGGTTGTATGCTTGGTCTAATAGGCGCTGATGCTACAGTTGAAGAGTTGATAGAAGGTAAGTACGATGAACTTATAATTAATCCAAGCGACCTCAAGGCACATGCAAAGAACGGCATAGAAAAATTATACAATGAAAAGACAATGAACAACTGGATTGCTCGAGGTGCCGCAATTAAAAATAATTTTCCAGAGGGTGCTTTAACAGGCAAAGTAGGTTGGGATGGTGTAGGTCAAGGCAACTTTGGTGATGTAGCAGATGTAGTGTTTGAAGATGGCACACACTCTGGTATATCTATTAAAGATACAACTGGTATTACATTAACTAATAAATCTCCTACTATAATAGGATTTGAAAAGGGTGGCGATATATTCCAAAAGTTAAGTCCAAGTCATTGGGAAGAATGGAAACTGAAGATTATAGAAAAAGTATTAGAAAAAGCCGAGGCATCCCCTACAAGAATAATTCCTAGACCACCAAAAGATAGTAAAGGTAATCTATTATCAGCAGGTGGCAGTGATAAGATAAGAGCAATACAATATAATAAAAACGATTATTATGATAAACATGGCGAAGAACTAAAGACTAGACTAGAACCTTATATTAGCAACGGCATTATAGATGCTGAAGTATTAAAGAAGAAACTTGATAAGAGACAACTTACTAAAGTAAATGGCGCAATTGTGGCTTTTGCAAAGGAAAACGAAATTGCTGATATACCACAACTAGATGGCTCAGCACATTGGTTCCCAGGAAATACTTACACACTTTGGTACGGCAAGTCAGGTTCTGGTTGGCATAGAACAGCATTTAGTAAAGAACAAATTGAAGATATTGCTAAAAAAGGTAACAACGTAACTCAACGTGTATTTGGTGATTGGTACCAAGAGATGATTTTAACTGATAAAGAGATTGCTACATGGCATAATAAATTATTCGAAGACTTTGCCAATCATGCAATAGATACTATGAATAACACACTAGCAAAAGATTCAAAGATACTAAATCAATTACTACAAATGAGCGAAGCAAAGTCATACCTATATGTTACTCCTGAAAAAGCATATGATGTTCCTGGTACAGAATCAGGCATAAAAGTTAAACTACAACAGGTAGAAGGAATTACTAAACCCGAAGTAGATGGCGTAAGTCAAAAGTTTTATGTTAGAGTTCAGAATGCAGAAAAAGAAGGCATAGATGAAACCCAGTTTGCTAGACTAGAACTTTATATTAGATATGCTAATGGATTATTTGCTTCAAACCCAACATTAAGAATTCAATCATTAGAGAACCCAGAACATCTATCGTGGACACCGATATAATGTGAAAATGGTTGAATTTAATTATAAAATGTGTTATAATAGATTAATAAATTAGGAGAAATCAATGGCTTATTCAGGAAAAGTGTTAGACCATTATAATAATCCACGCAATGTTGGTAAGTTTGACCCAAAGATTGATTCAGTAGGCACTGGAATGGTTGGAGCACCAGCATGTGGTGATGTTATGAAACTACAAATTAAAGTAGAAGATAATATAATTACAGATGTTGTATTTAAAACATACGGATGTGGAAGTGCTATCGCTAGTTCAAGTATGGTTACTGAAATGATTAAGGGCATGACACTAGAAGAAGCCGGAGAAGTTAAAAATATGGACATAGTAGAAGAGTTAGAATTACCACCAGTAAAAATACACTGTTCTGTTTTGGCTGAAGACGCAATCAAATCAGCAATCGCTGATTACAAAAAGAAACAACATTAATTAATGAACATTTATACAATATATGCCGACGTGAAAGAAGGCACAAATCCAGTAGAGTTTGTCACCAATATGAGAACATTTCTGGACTCACTTCCAACAATGCACGACTATCGTATTACACGAATGAAACTTGGCTTTCGTAGTATGGACTTGCCAGAGTTTCGCATTGATATGGAATTTCACACAATGCAAGAATTAGATGATGCGATGACACATGTAATTCGTAATGATGACGATATCGAAACAAAACATGTTAGTTTTAATAGCATGGTAGACGTAGAAACAATTCAACATTTTCTGTATAGAGATTATCCAGATGAAGTATAAAGGAATATAATATGTTAACAATAACTGATAAGGGTGCTTTAAGAGTAAGTGATTTTTTGAAAGCGAGAGGAACTGGATTAGGCATTAGAGTAAAAGTAACAACAACCGGTTGTTCAGGATTCGCATACGGCATTGAGTTTGCGGATAAGATTGAGGAAGATGATACCATATTTGAAGACAAAGGAATAACAATGATTGTTGACCCAAAATCATTAATAATGGTTGACGGCACTCAATTAGATTACAAACAAGAAGGCATCAACGCTGGCTTTCAATTTGAAAATCCACTTGCTGGTGATACTTGTGGATGTGGCGAATCATTCACTCTTAAAAAGTAAAGGAACATATAATGTTATACGCAAACGGATGTAGTTTCACATATGGTACTGGACTAGCACACAAGGATAAAGCATGGCCTTTTATGTTGGCTGAGAAACTTGGAATAAAAGATATAGAAACTGACGCAGAACGAGGAATTAGCAATCAATACATTGTTAGGCAAACTATAACAAAAGTCTCAGAGTATATTTCAAATGGAAAGAAACCATTTGTTGCTGTAGGATTAACCGCACCTAATCGCAGAGAACATTTCATTGAAAGCAAAAATGTATTAATTCATAACATACCATCACACGAATATCACGGCAATATTAGATTAGACGAAGCAACAAATACTGATTTAGATAAGTTT
>Ga0102906_1000826_pt1 | contig 10765 bp, 7 predicted proteins | sample Colrivmet1556A02_FD_78498 | JGI IMG/M metagenome (GOLD analysis project Ga0102906, IMG submission 78498) | Estuarine microbial communities from the Columbia River estuary - metaG 1556A-02 | ecosystem: Environmental > Aquatic > Marine > Intertidal zone > Estuary | place: USA: Columbia River... | reverse complement strand
CTCAAAACCAGATTTATTCACAGTTCTTTCATCCGGAATAAAATCTCCGGTAAATTTAGGGTCCACCCACTTTGATGTTAAGTGTGCTTCTGTAATCCCACCTAAAGGAATAAACTTTAAGTTTTGACTTCCATTAATTTTTAATTGAATATTGAAATTATATTGATCGCCCTGTTGAAGCTTAACTGGGACATGAATACCTGTCCCGAAAAGCCCAGTACCAGAAGTACCTGGTTTAAATTCCTTGTCTTCGTCATTCCAATTCACCATTACTTTATTTTGGACACTTCCCAAATCGGTCATGCCAAAGTTTAAAGTTGCTTGGCCCCATAAAATGTCAGCAGTATCAACACCCCATTCAAGTGCATCTTCAAATAAAAACAGACCAGATATATCAATATCACCTTTGTAAACAGCTACTTCATAAATGCCCCTGTGCAATTTTTCTGGATTGACTTCACCAATGTATTTTAGAACTTTTGGAAACACCTGCAAACGATGTATGAGCACACGAACCACCTCTTTATCGTCTACTTTCTCTTTTACATATTCCTTATAAGGAATACTCAACACAGGGCCTTTAAGCGTTTGATGACTCCCCCAAAGCTTGTTCACTTCATTTATGGCTTCATAATTTCGATACTCACGGTCACGTATTAAGTCTTGCACCATATCAAGTGGAATAAGCAAGAGAAGAATAAGAATGCCTATTGTAAGTAGTTTAATCGTTAGTGAAGATTGGATTTTGCCACTCGCTTTTTCAAAGAAAGACGCATTGGATTGATTTGATGGATTTTTTGGAGGTTGATTTAATTCATTCATGCTCTCTGATGTTTTTGTTTTTTACTCGTTTTCATTGTAAAACTATAAGTCACTAGAGATGAAATTTTGATGACTCTATTATCCGCGCTTATTCGTTTATTATTTGTTCTCACCTTTAAAGAACGTCCGGTCTGCATTATCCATTTCCCTTTGTCTGTTAATCAAATGCAAAAGTTTTCTAATTCACCAAAACTCATTCGTTTACATCCAAAACCTAAACTTTTAGCATCCCCTTTCTTTATTTTTGGTTAATCCGATTACATTTGTTCATCCTTGATTATAAAAGGTTCTAAAACATTTTACACATATGAAATCAGTTCTATTCAAAGGCTCTTTCATAGCCTCATTCCTCTTCAGTTTCGCAGCCTTCTCGCAGCAACCAGGAGACACAATCGAAGTTCAATCCTTTACATATTCGTCTCAGACCCGCGATACAGTTGTCACATTTCCGAATGACCCAAATGTGTCTTACGAAAAGATTATCATGCTCTACAACATGCGCTGTAAAGACAATAAAGTTTCGAACGGAAGCAATAGAAATCAAGGCTGTGGCGAATGGGATTATTCTTGCAACACCTACTTGCAAGACTCAACACATATAGATTCGTTGCTAACTTCTCACCCAGATTACATTATATCAGGATACTCTGGAACTCAGTTCGATTTTATAAATCAAGCTACCTACAACTACTACCAAGAAATACAGAAACTAGTTAGTCTAGATTCAATTATATCAGACACCACTTCTGCAGTTGGAACCGGGGCATCTCAACTGGGCGATGTACTTCCTACAGCCAAATTAGGAGCGAAATCTCAATACTTGTTTTGGCACACAGAAATGTTTAGCGCTGGAATGAATGCTGGAAACATAGATGGAATTACGCTTAACGTAAATGGAAATACTGCACCAGCAGATTTCTTAAGAGTTAAAATTAAGCACACGCCTAAGCCGGTTTTAGATGATGCAAATCCAGACTTAACAGGATTCACAGAGGTGTATTACCACAACACGCCTTTAACAACTGGCACCAATAGAATTCAGTTTCACACACCTTTTAATTGGAATGGCACCGACAACATCATAATCGAGTTTTCTTTTACAAATAAAGCAGGCAACAGCAATGTTGATATAACAGGCCACACGTTAACTACGCCATACGGACTGGTAACTTCTGGTGACAATAATTTCAATTTCAATGCAAGTAACTATGTTCAAATAAATAATTACAAAGGAATTACAGGTACGGGTGCGAGAACAGCTGAAGCTTGGGTTAGAACAACCACTGCTGGTAAAGAGATTGTAAGCTGGGGTCAGAATGCAGTTGGTAAAAAATGGTTACTTAGATTAGATGGTAGCGGTAAATTTAGAGTAGAAGTAAACAGTGGATATATCGTTGGAACTACGGTTATTAATGACGGTGCTTGGCACCATTTAGCAGTGAGTTTTGGCGGTGGTAACATCAACACTGCTCAATTGTATGTAGACGGACAGTTAGAAACAGTTTCTACTTCTGGAAGCCGCGTTGTTAATACAGGAAGCAGCCTAAACCTCCGCATCAGTAGAGGGTTTCACAATTTATACTGGCAAGGCGCAATCAGCAATGTTAGAATTTGGAGCGACTCTTTATCCCAAAGTGTAATCGCAGACTGGATGTATAAAGACCTTGATCCAACTCACCCAAAATTCGCAAGTATCTCTGCTTCATTTCCATTAAATGAAGGAACAGGATATAGCGTTTCAGAAGCTACCGGCACTGGAATAAACGGTTCTATTTTAAACGGTGGAAACTGGTCTTCAATGAAAGGCGTTGATCACTTTAAAAATCTGAACCTATCATATGATAGGCCGAATGTCTCTTTTCATCAAGGAAACTATGTTACAACTGTAGCAAACGATACAATTATAGATACACTAATGAACAATCCATATTTGGTGAATCAGTATCAAGTGTATTCAAAATATGGTCAATTAAGACATGACAGTATTGGAGTAATTGCTTCTGGAAGCAGATGGGAAGCTACGCCAGAGGTTCTCTATGGTCCAACTGGAAATATTGTAAACTCATTTCCAGTTACTCCTGATGGAACGATTAACATAGCTCAGCTTCCGTATTATCAAAGAACAGCAGCCAGGTTTGAAATCATGAGTTTTGTCACGCCTTATGGCCTTGGACTAAATATGGGCGTGAGTGGTGAAACTTGGGCTTTCGATGTAACGGATTTTGGTCCAATTTTAAAAGGTGATCATAGATTAACTATGGAGCGTGGTGGCCAATGGCAAGAAGATATGGACATCAAGTTTTTATTCATTGTTGGAACTCCGCCACGAGAAGTGAAAGACATTTCGCAAATCTGGAGAGTTGACTACCCGTCATACACAGACATTATCAGCAATAAGTATTTCGAGCCACGTAATATTCCTTTGGATGCGACAGGTGAGTATTTTAAAATTAGAAGTGCTATTACTGGTCATGGACAGGAAGGAGAATTTATTCCTAGAACTCATTATGTGGATATTGATGGTGGTGCCAAAGAGTTCAATTGGCAAGTTTGGAAAACATGTGGCGCAAACCCTGTATATCCTCAAGGTGGAACATGGATATATGACAGAGCAGGCTGGTGCCCAGGAATGGCTACTGATGTTCAAGAATATGACATCACAAGCATGGTAACAGCAGGTTCTACAGTAAATATTGACTATGGTATTACAACGGCATCAGGAACATCTAGATACATTGTAAACCATCAGTTGGTAACCTACGGTGATGCCAACTTTAGCTTAGATGCAGCAGTGGTTGATATTCTATCTCCATCTAGCAAAATTGAATACGATAGAACAAGTTCCGTGTGTGAAAAACCACAAGTATTAATTCGTAACACAGGAAAAACAACCTTGACCTCTTTGGTCATTGAATACTGGGTAAACAATTCAACCACACCTCAAACCTTTAATTGGTCTGGGTCTTTAGAGTTTATGGAAGAAGAAGTTGTTTCATTACCAAGAAGAGACGCGCTGTGGGATGATTTAAGTGGAACGGGTGAAGATGTATTTAACGTAGAAGTTAAAAGTCCTAATAATGGCACAGATGGCTATGGTTTAAACAATACCCTTGGATCTTCCTTCGAAATTCCAGATGTTTTCCCTAATAGTTTCTTCATTTGGTTCAAGACGAACTCTGCAGCGAGCGACAACAGTTACACAATAGAAGACCAATACGGAAACGAAATATTTAAATTATCTGGATTGACGAACAACACAAATTACAGAGACACCTTTAATCTTAACTCTGGATGCTATGTTTTAAAACTGCAAGACAATGGAGGCAATGGTATTTCATTTTGGGCCAACAATGATGGCAATGGCATTTTTCAAATCCGTCCTGTTAGTGGTGGTATCTTAAAGAATTTCCAAGGGGATTTTGGAAATTTCCATACGTACAATTTTACAGTAGACGCTCCACTCTCGTATGAAGAGTTATACCCTTCAGAAGAGCTATTGGTGTATCCAAACCCAACAAAAGACATTTTTAATGTTGAATTGATGGATGCTTCTAAGGCCACTGTTACCATAGTAAATGGAGCTGGACAAGTACTGCAGGTTCCGAAAACAAATGAAAACAACAACTTAATCACTTTTGATGTTTCCTCATTAAGCGAAGGCATTTACTACGTTAAGGTAGAGACAGACAAAGGCGTTGAAATGAAAAAGATTGTCAAGATCTAGATTCAAGTCTATTTATAAATAAGAAAACCGCATTTGCATAAAATGCGGTTTTTTTATTTGCAATTGCATTATTTGCAATTGGAAACTTTCAATGAATTGTTTATTTGTGATTGAAAATTAACCCTATTCATGAACAAGCTTATAACTCTTATCCTCGCTTCTCTATTAATTGCCTGTAGTTCTCAAAAAACAGTTTCAGAACGTTCACTCCCTTCCGATACTCATAAAATATCTTACGGTTCAGGCGGTAAAATTGTTAGAGGTAATCCAGAGAAAAAGAAAACTGAACTTAAAATAGTTGATGGAGTTACTGTTGCCGATTCTGATTCTGAAACTTCTAAGACTCTGCCAGAAAAGCGTTTTAGCATAAAATATCAATCAAAAAAGGAAAAGAAACAATCTTTTGAAGTTCAACTAAAAAACATTCAATCCAGATCTTCCTCACATATTTCTAAGGCTTCAATTAATAAAGCATCTGCGAGCAGTGGTTCAAACCCTAATGCTGGAGGAAGCTTAGCACTTGGTATTATATCTATTCCTTTAGCGCTTATAGTTATTGGAATTATTGCAGCAATCTTCGGAATCATTTTGTCGGCTAAGGCCTTAAAAAAAGGGGAAAATTCGACATTAGCGACAGTTGGGCTAGTACTTTCAATTATTGGTCTTGCTCTTGGAATATTAATGTTACTATTTATCCTTGGCAGTGGTTTTTCTGTATAATGTAAAGCAAGAATGAACGTACTCAACTGTAAAAAACTCTAAAGCCGCTTTTATTCATTTTCGGATTTGGGGTTATTTATTGCCAGTATCACTTTGGGTTGTAAACTATCGTACCAGATTTATTTACATAAATGTAATTGGGGCTCATAAAGTCGCCTGTATTAATTTTTGCAAGAGGCCCTTTAATACGCTAGATCTGACTTAGATTACAGCCTCAATTAACCGATTTACTTCTATATCGAATAAACTATTTATCCACATTATTTAACACTGACTCGGACAACATAAGAAATAAATGTTTTTAGTTAACCAGAGCTATCTCATTTTAGGATCTAACCACACGTAAATTAGATCAACAAAAATGTTTATGACTACAAATAGCATGGCAATGACTAGTACAGCACCCATCACCACTGGTAAATCTTGAAAATTTAAGGCGTCAACAATTTGTTTACCCAAACCGTTCCATCCAAAAATAAACTCCACAAAAACGGCTCCAGCGAGCATACTGGCGAACCATCCAGAAATTGTGGTTACCACAGGGTTAAGGCTGTTTCGCAAAGCGTGTTTCAAAACAATTGTTTTGGTGCTTAATCCTTTTGCCTTTGCAGTGCGTATGTAGTCTTGAGACATCGTCTCTAGTAAAGAATTTCGCATCAGCTGAATGACAACACCCAATGGCCTGATCCCTAAGGTGACTGCTGGGAGAATAAGGTTCTTTATATCTAAATACCGTCCTCTTCCCAAATCATCTATCGTATACAAACTGCCGGTCATACTCAACCCTGTATAAGACGAAAGCACATAACCGAACAACCAAGCAATAATTATTGCGGTAAAGAAAGAAGGCAAAGACATTCCAAAAGTTCCAAAAACTGTCCAAAATTTATCGAACCAAGTATCTTTATAAAGAGCTGAGAAAATACCAATGGTGATACCAATGACAATAGAAATCGTGATAGCCGTAATCGCAAGAATCATAGTATTCGGTAGTGTTTCTCCAATGATGGAAGAAACCGCTTTGCCCTTTTTATGGAAGGACTCGCGTAAGAACGGCCACTTAAAAACCCAGATGCCATTTTCTGTGTTTGCAAATGCGGCATGACTATGTTTTAAGGCATTGTGTGTATAGTTTTCAGTGCTATTGCTGTGCCAAGAAACAAAAGATAAATCATTGAGGTAATAAACAAACTGAGTACTCACCGGCTTATCTAAACCGTATTTCTTTCGAATGATTTCCAACTGATCCTCCCCTGCTTTTTCGTCTAACATCATCCTTGCGGGATCGCCAGGCACGACATAAAAAAGCAGAAACACTAACCCTGCCACTCCTAAAATAACGGCAAAAGCATATAACAATTTATTTATTAGAAATGAAATCAATTTTGAATGGCAGCTTCTACAGATTCGGGAATATCGTTGTAATGCCACTTCCCTTTTATCACTCCGTTTTCAAGATATACCAACCCTGGGTTAGACCTTACAATCGTTTTAAGTGTAGTTTTATCTGTAACCATGAACTCAAAAGGGGCCTGAATTTCATGTCGCAAATCTTCAGTTTCAGAGGGCTCTGTACTTGTCATGCATATTATAGGAATTCCAGCTTCGTCCGCTTTCCATCCAAATTCAGCCATCTTTTTAAAGGCGTCTTTGTCCGATTTATTTAGATCATAAGAAATGACAAAGAAGATTTTTGGAGCACCTAAGTATTCTTCTGTAAAGTCTCCATTTTCTCCAATAATGCTGAAATCATGGACTGGTGGCTCGTAACCTTCTTTAAGCAGCTCTGTTTTCGTTAAGTCGCTTTCAATTTTCCACTCTTCTTTTTTCCACCATTCTTCGCTCAGGTAAACTTTGTCATTTACCTCAACTGTTTCGCCAGTAGCCGCATTTTTTAAAACGTAAATCACTTGGTATTGTGGCGGCACCTCTCCAATCTCTTCGGCAGACATCATTCCTTCTGGAATACTTTTACCAATAGCATATGCTCTGAAGTCTTTAGATGGCAAGTGGTTCAACACATGAAAGCCAAACCACGAACAAAGCAGCAATGACGCTACTAAAACGAATCCATTTTTCTTGTTCGAAAAAATGGGTTTAATGTGTTTTAAGCCTGCCATCAAAATCAGAATGAGCACACTGAGAATGACATCTTTTCCAAAACTCTCCCAGGGAGTTAAAGGAATAGCATCTCCAAAACACCCGCAGTCTGTAACCTTATTGAAATAAGCGGAATAGAAAGTCAGAAAGGTGAAAAAGATGATCATTAAAAACAATAGCCACACTGTAAACTTTGGCTTGTAACCAATTAAAAGGGCTACTCCGAGTAAAACTTCTAAGATGACTACGAACACAGAAATCTGAAGCGCAAGTGGCTCAAAAATTGGCATATTTAAAACCGCCTCTGAAAAATATTCTTCAAGTTTAAAGCTGAAACCAAGAGGGTCATTCAACTTTATCATCCCAGAGAAAATAAACAAAGCGCCAACGAAAATTCTAGAAATATGTGTAATAAATTTCATGTCTTATTCTTCCATTTGAATTAAAGCAAATACTGCGTAATTGATCATGTCTAAGTAGTTGGCGTCTAAACCTTCAGAAACTAACGTTTTTCCTTTATTATCTTCAATTTGCTTTACGCGAAGCAACTTTTGTAAAATTAAATCTGTAAAACTACTTACACGCATCTCGCGCCAAGCTTCGCCATAGTCATGGTTTTTAGCGAGCATCAAGTCTTTTGCTTCTTGCGCTTTCGCTGAAAAAGCAGCAACTGCTTCTTCTACATTTAAATCAGGTTGATCCGCAATGCCTTTGTCTAATTGTATTAAGGCCATCACACTATAATTCAAAATACCGACAAACTCACCGTAAATGGAATCACCAATTTTTTGAGTCCCTTTATCTTCAATACTTCTGATGCGCTGTGCCTTTATAAATATCTGATCGGTTAAGGAGGGAAGGCGTAAAATGCGCCAAGCGCTGCCGTAATCTTTCATCTTTTTTTCAAAAAGACTTTGACAGTTATCAATTACCTTGTCAAATTGTTGTGCCGTTTTACTCATTTAGTACTTTTATCGCTTACTTTAAAACCCTTGATTTTACTAGACATTGAAGGCGAAAGATACATTTTTTCATAAAAGACAAACCCTTAATTTGAAAGGGGATTTGATGGATTTATCCACACCAAAAATCATGGGCATTCTCAATGCTACGCCCGATTCCTTTTTTGATGGCGGAAAATATCAACAACTAGATGAGGCCATTATTCGCATAGAAAAAATGATTGAAGAAGGTGTTGACATTCTAGATATTGGAGCCTTCTCTACTCGCCCTGGCGCAGACATCATTAATGAAAAGGAAGAGTTGAAACGATTGTCTTCTTTGCTTCCTGGTATTTCAAAACGCTTTCCTAACTTACCTATTTCTATAGATACATTTCGCTCTGAAATTGCAAAGGCAACTGTAGCTATGGGCGCGCATATTATAAACGATGTAAGTGGCGGCAACTTGGATGACAAGATGTTTAAAACCGTTGGTGAACTCAAAGTTCCTTATGTTTTAATGCATATGCAAGGCACTCCGCAAACCATGCAAAATAAGCCTACTTACGAACATGTGGTAGCCGAAATTTTAGAAGACTTAGGAAAGAAGACTTACGAACTGGTAAGCTACGGTGTAAACGATGTCATTGTTGATCCTGGCTTTGGTTTTGGAAAGACTGTTGAACACAACTATCAAATTCTGAATCAGCTAACAGATTTTAAAATGATTGAAATGCCTATTCTCGTTGGATTTTCTCGTAAAAGCATGATAAACAAAGTTTTAAACACCAAGCCTGAAACCGCTTTGAATGGCACTACTATTTTAAATACCATGGCTATAGAAAGAGGCGCGGATATCTTGCGTGTACACGATGTTAAAGAAGCCAAACAAGTCATTACTTTGCACAAACAATTACATTCTTCTTGAGCTTTTTAGATTTCCAAATACTCGACCTTATAGACATTCTGCTGACAGCTTTTTTACTGTTTCAGGTGTATCGATTGGTGCAAGGGACGGTGGCAATTCGCATATTTTTTGGAATAGCTGCAATCTTCGTTATTTGGAAACTTGTCCAAGCGTTAAACATGGTAATGCTCTCTCAAATCTTGGGTAGCTTTATTGGTTTGGGTCTTATCGTACTGATTATAGTGTTTCAACAAGAAATTCGAAAATTTCTGCTCTACTTAGGCTCTGGTAGCTTTAGCTTCAACAAAAGTTTTATCAAACGTGTTTTTAAATCTAAAAGCGAAACGCAAAATTTAGATTTAGATCCGATACTAATCGCAACAAAAAACATGGCTGAAACCAAGACAGGAGCCATTATCGTTTTTACGCGTTCTATGCCTTTAGGCCAATATTCAGAGTCTGGAGAAATGCTCGATTCGAATATTTCTTCTAGAATGATTGAGAATGTCTTTTTTAAAGATTCGCCCTTGCACGATGGCGCTTTGATTATTCAGCAAAACAGAATACAATCTGCCGGTGCCGTTTTACCCGTAAGCGAAAGCATTAACATCCCTCAAAATTTAGGATTAAGACACAGAGCGGCACTTGGTGTGTGTGAAAAAACAGATGCTGTTTGTATTGTTATTAGTGAAGAGCGTGGCACCGTGAGCATTGTTCACAGTAATGTTATCAGACATGTGGAGGTAGGAGATTTAAAACCAAAGCTTCAGCGACTATTGCTTTAATCGTCCTCGTAAGCATCGATTTCATCTATATTCACAAGTGTATTTCCATCATCATCTGTATGAAAGGTCGGTTGAAAATGCTTGTCCCAAAGTACCTCTTCATCTCCATATGAATGTTTTACATAAATCTGTTGATGAAAAGACTCATCAAACCCTTGGAATAAAACAACTACTTCCATATCCATTTCATCAAGCTCTTCTTTTGAGATAGACTTTAAAGGACTCTTCTCATTCACTTCGTGCACAATGCGCCAATTCGCTGGAAAAAACATAATTTTGGAAATCCTGAGGTCGAGATTGTAAAAACTTCGCGACTGTGTTTTCATGTTGTACAGCTTCAACAGAACTTTTACGGTAGGTTCTATGATCAAAACATCTCGCTTGTTCACCAATTGAAAGTGCATTTCGTATTGCCCTTTCTCTTTATGAAAAAGAACGTTTTTAGAAAACCTCAGCTTAGTCGTTGGACGAGAAAACTTTCCATACAACAAACCAGTAATTAAAGCAAAGCCCATTAATCCAGTCATAGCTTCTATCGTTGCAACAGTATTTGCAAGTAAGCCAATAGGATGAATTGCACCATACCCCACAGTGGTAAATGTTTGTACACTAAAAAAGAAACAATAAAGAAATCCAGCTAATGGGCGTTCTTTTGGAGTGCCCTCTAAAAACTCTACACCAACAGCATAGTAGGCCACTGCAAAGATTAAATTAATAGCACAATAGAATAAAAGGGTTACCACAAAAAAGCGCGGCCAAGACATGG
>Ga0102906_1000822_pt1 | contig 10790 bp, 9 predicted proteins | sample Colrivmet1556A02_FD_78498 | JGI IMG/M metagenome (GOLD analysis project Ga0102906, IMG submission 78498) | Estuarine microbial communities from the Columbia River estuary - metaG 1556A-02 | ecosystem: Environmental > Aquatic > Marine > Intertidal zone > Estuary | place: USA: Columbia River... | reverse complement strand
GATGGCTTTTGGGTAGCTTCAACACCATCAAGTCAAACGCGCCTTGGGGCGTTTTATGAGCCGGCACAAAATCTGCTAATGCCAAGCCATTATGTTGTGCATTGTGCGCCAAGGCTTGCTGGGCAATATGCGAATCACTCCACAAAGTCGGCACACCACCAGTGAGCATCTTCACCGCCTCGGTTAGGCCACAGGTAACGGCAGCAAAGGCGTCGTTCACCACCAACACTCGGCTATGGGGCTGCAACAACTGCTGCTCATGAATGTAATCCAGGGCCAGCAAATCGCCTTGATCAAATGCCAGCAAGGTTTGCTTGGAGCTCAGCGGTAGCCGATAAACATTGAGCTTACCAAAGTGGCTCGCCATACCTGAGGGCGGAGATGAAATTGCATTTTTAGGCATCATGATTAGGGTGCCAAACGATCAATAACCCAGCCGTCAACGCCGTATTGATACCGAAAACGATCATGCAAACGGCTGGGGCGCCCCTGCCAAAACTCAAAGTGAGTGGGTTGCAAACAATAACCTACCCAAGGTTTAGGGCGGTCGACTTGTGCATCTAGCGTGAGCTGGTCAAGGTGGTTTACATTGGCTTGCAGCTCCACTGAACCACTCACCACTTGGCTTTGTGCAGTGGCTGCCGCACTTAACTGACTGGCCCTAGGCCTGCTGTGAAAGTATGCATCGGCGGTCGCATCTGGCAACATCACCACCGTCCCCGAAATACGCACTTGCCGCTCGAGAGGCTGCCAATAAAACAACACCGACGCCTGTGGGTTACTGGCCAAGTCTTGGCCTTTGTGACTGCGACTATCGGTGTACCAAACCAAACCCTGTGCATCATAGCTTTTCATCAGCACGATGCGGGCGCTGGGCATGCCAGAAGCCGACACGGTTGCTAGCGACATAGAGGTGGCATCCAACGGGCATGCGTTAGTCGCCTGCGTTAACCAAGTGCTAAATTGCTGCCACGGGTCCAGCGCGAGGTCTTGCCTGCGCAACCCCTCGGCTTCGTATTCGCGTCGATAATCGTTATAGTCTTGTGATGGCATGAATGTCGCCCAGTTACTTACATTAGTGGATCATTCACCCATTATAAGCTGCCTCCGGCGAGGCGCAAACTGTTGCATGGCACCAAAACTTGTAATCAGTCAATTAACCGAGTAAAAAATGCGTAAAGACCTAAACTACCGCACAGTCACAAATATCAAATCAGCAAGCATTAATGTACTATCTAGCCCTAGTTTTTATTAGCCTCGAAAGCCTGCGTGCTTTTTCTGCTTAAACAAGGTCGTTTACATGAGTGCCAAATCCATCCTTTCTCGTTTTATTTTTAAGGTTGCCCTACCTATCGCTATTGTTGCTGGTGCTATCGCTGGCTTCATCTATCTTAAAGATTCAAAACCAGAAGTACCTGCCAAGCCGATTGTCGAACAAGTCTGGGGCGTGTCCAGCCATGTTATCCAACTGCAAGACCTAGCCCCTGAAATCACCCTTTATGGTGCCGTAGAGGCTAGCGAAACAGTGCAACTTAGCGCCACTGTCAATGCCTTTGTTAACCAAGTGAACGTTAGCCGCGGTGACCGCATCAGCAAAGGTCAAACCATGGCACAGCTAGACGACCGAGAACTACGCCTGACCTTGGCTCAACGAGAGGCTAGTCTAGCCGACATTGAGGCGCGTATTAACAGCGAGATCAATCGCAATAAAACCGACCGAAAAGCGTTAACCGTTGAGCAACAGTTACAAGCTATCAATGAAAAAAACTTACGCCGTCAACAACAACTGGTTGACCAAAACGTGGCCCCAGCATCGCGCTTAGAAGACGCCACACGGGCCGTGCAACAACAGCAATTGTCATTACTAAACCGTGAAAACACCATCGCCGACCACCCCAATCGCTTAGCCCAGTTAAAAGCCGCTGCCACTCAGAGTAACGTACAACTCGAGTTTGCACAGCTTGACTTACAACGCACTCGCATCTTGGCGCCGTTTGACGGCCGAGTATTGAGTGTAGATACCGCTGCTGGCAATCGCGTGCGTAATGGCGACCGCGTAGTAAAGCTATATAACACTCAAAACCTCGAGGTTCGCAGCCAAATTCCAGCCCGTTATCTGCCGATGATGCAATCCACCGCTGCCAGTGCAGGCCTTACGGCTAGCATTTCCCATGGCGGCAGAAGCTACCCGCTGAAGCTGGACCGCTTGTCGGCTGAAGCCTCAGCCAGTCAGGGCGGCATTGATGCCTTCTTCACCCTTGAACAAAACCAAAACATTGAAGTCGGGCGTAATTTACAAGTACAGGTGCAGCTCCCTACGGAAGCCAATGTGGCCGCATTGCCCGCATTAGCCATATATGGCCAAAACCGCGTGTACCTGATTATTGACCAGCGCCTACAAGCCGTCAGCATTGACCGCATTGGCGCTTGGACCAGCCCCACAGGAGAACGTTTAACCTTGGTGCGCAGCGCCCAGTTACAAAGTGGCGATCAGGTGTTAACGACGCAGTTACCCAATGCCGTTACTGGCTTATTAGTCGAAACCCGATAGGCGGAGAATAGCACTATGATGCAATCATTCATTCGCCTCTTTGCTAACCACAAAGTCGCCCCTAACCTGCTAATGCTGTTACTGTTTTTATCGGGAGCCTATGGCTTAAAGCAGCTTAATACGCAGTTTTTTCCGGATTTCGCCGTCGACGTCGTGATGGTTAATATTCCTTGGCCCGGGGCCGCCGCAGAAGATGTGCAAAGCAGCATCACTATTCCTGTTGAGCAGGCCTTAAAAAGCGTAGCTAACGTCACTAAAGTCAGCTCCAGCACCTACCGTGGCGGTGTGACCCTTTGGTTAAACATTGACAGTGGTGCAGACTTTACTGAGACCACCAATGCGATCAAACAGCGGGTCGATTCCGTAGGCAACATACCCACCGATGCAGAGACCCCAAGTGTTGAGCAGTTTGTGATGTATGAAAACGTCGGCACCTTGCTCATTACCGCCGACGGTCCAGTTGATGAACTGACTAATTTAGCCCGCCAAGCAGAGCGGGAGTTGCTGGCCAAAGGCATCAGCAAAATCAACTTTACGGGTTTACCTAAACGGGAGATTGCCATTCAGGTAGACACCAGGACCATGCACGAGCTGGGGCTATCTTTGCAAAATATGGCAGGGCTAATCAACAATCAAAGCCAAGACGTGATGGCCGGTACTGCCGGCCGTACAGACGGTTCTAAACAATTACGCGCCATTGGCAAAGTCTCAGACGTCAACAGCTTTGAACAACTACCCTTACTCACTGGCGACAACGCTCAATTGCTTCGCTTAGGCGATGTGGCCGACATCAGCCTTAGGCCTAAGGAAGATCAAAGCACCATCCGTTATCACGGCAAGTCCGCCATAGAGCTGTCTATCATGCGCAGCCAAAACGACGACACCATTAAAACCGCAGCCATTATGAATGACTGGGTGGCCGATGCCCGCGACCGCTTCCCTCAGGGAGTAGAAATTGTGGTCTACGATGAAGCCTGGCTCATCCTGAAAGCGCGTATCAACTTGCTGATTAATAACGGCGCCACGGGATTATTGTTTGTGGTGGGATTACTGTTTTTATTCCTTAACTCCCGCGTGGCATTTTGGGTGGCTATGGGTATCCCGGCATCACTGCTAGCCACGTGGGGCGTGATGTACTACATTGGCGGCTCCATTAATATGATCAGCCTATTTGGCATGATCATGGCCTTAGGCATTATCGTTGACGACGCCATTGTCGTAGGCGAAGACACTCTAGCCCATTCGCAGCGCGGCGAGCCTTCGTTGCAGGCGGCCATGGGTGGTGCACAGCGCATGCTTGGACCTGTGGCGGCATCATCGTTAACCACAGTAGCCGCTTTTTTACCGCTATTATTGATTGGCGGGCCTATCGGCAGTATTTTGTCGGACATCCCCGTGGTAGTCATTTGCGTGATTATCGTGTCTCTGGTTGAGTGCTTCTTAATCTTACCTGGCCATCTTCACCATGCACTGAAGAACCGCGAAGGTAAAACCCCATCGCGCTGGCGCACCGCCTTTGATCAAGGGTTTGAAAATTTTAAAAACAACATCTTCCGCCCCGCCGTTAGTTTTGCCATAGATTTCCGCTTGGTTACCTTTAGCTTGGCCATCACCGCCTTTGTATTAGCCATCGGTTTGCTGGTAGGCGGCCGCTTGCAGTTTGCCTTTTTCCCTAGCGTAGATGGCGACAACTTGCGCGCTAATGTTCAATTTAGCAGCGGCACCCCGGCCACCGAAGTCGCGGACTACTTAGTCAAAGTAGAAGATGCTTTGTTGGCTACCGAGGCAGAGTTAGGCGGTCAGCTCATTCGTGAACGAGCGGCCTACTTTGGCACCCACATGTTGTCTATGGATGGCATTTCTAGCCGTGATCAAATAGCCTTGCTGCGGGTAGAGTTAGACAGCACGGCCCTACGCTCTGTGTCCAATGCCGAGTTCATTGACACCTGGAACAGCAAAATCCCTCGAGTACCTGGCTTAGAAAAAATCATTATTGACCAACCAGAGACCGGCCCTCCGGGCAAACCCATTGAAGCCAACATTACTGGCGCCAGCGCCAATGTCATGAAGCAAGTTGCGCTGGAGTTACAAACAGCACTAAAGGTCTTTACCGGCGTGCAGAACATCGATGACAACCTACCGTACGGCATGGAACAGCTCATTTTCAGCTTAACACCCGAAGCCACTACATTGGGCCTAACCAGTTCAGACATTGGTCGTCAACTCAGATATGCCTTTGACGGCGTAACTGTGCAAAGCTTTTATCAAGGCAGCGACGAAATTGATGTGCGACTAATGCTCAAAGACCAAGACCGTAATAGCCTTGCCACCCTATACGCTTTACCCATCATTTTGCCTTCAGGCAGAACCGTACCGTTATTAGAATTGGTTGAATTTAGCTCGCGCCGAGGCATTGACAAGTTCCGCAGCGAAAACGGCCAACTCATGGTCACCGTACAAGCGGACGTAGACGTGGGTGCAACCAACGCCAACGTGGTGATCGACGCATTAAAGGAAACAACCATCCCCAGTCTAGAACGCCAATATGGTGTGCAGATTAGTTTTGGCGGCACTAAGGCAGACGAGGAAGAAACCTTGGGTGAAATGTTGACCGGCTTAGCCTTAGCCCTAGTGCTCATTTACATCGTTTTGGCGTGGGTATTTGCATCCTATACTTGGCCTGTTGCGGTCATGTTTACCATCCCCTTTGGTTTAACAGGTGCCGTTTTAGGCCACGTGATCATGGACAGAGACTTAACCATCTTGTCATTATTCGGCTTATTTGGTTTATCGGGAATCGTCATCAATAACAGTATTGTACTGCTGTCTTTTTACAAGGATTTTCGCGCTCAAGGTATGGAGCCAAAAGCGGCAGTGGTCGAGGCCGCGTGTCAACGGTTGAGGGCGGTGTTGCTCACTTCCATGACCACCATTGCAGGACTCACACCCATTTTATTTGAACAATCGCTGCAGGCGCAGTTCCTCATCCCGATGGCCATTTCTATTGTCTTTGGTTTAGCCCTAGGTACGCTGTTAATTCTGTTTGTTGTGCCATCGATGGTACTCATGTTGGAAAACTTAACCGCATTACTCACGGGTAGAAAGCACAGCACTTAAAACAAACGTAGCTGCTGCTGAGTGATGGGAGCTTGTAACTTGAGTCCCAGCCCCAGCAGCCTCACCCCTCTTTTTTGCTGCTGCCTATTGCCGCTGCTAAAGGCTTGCTTTAGCAAGGGTTGAAACAGGTCTAACTCAATGTCATTGGTCGCATACTCTCGCGTAAGCTGAGTAAAGTCGGCAAACTTGAGCTTAACCACCACCCCGGCCACCGCATACTGAGCGCTGAGCTGCTGCCAACGTAACATCAGCTGTTCATAGAGTGGCTGCAGCGCTTGCGCGCAATCTTCTAACGTCACCAAATCCTGGTCATAGGTATTCTCTACCGACACCGACTTGCGAATGCGGCAGGTTTGCACAGGCCGCTCGTCTAAACCAAATCGTCGCAGCGCCAACGATTGCCCCAGGCGACCAAATTTATGTTCTAACTCCAACGCTGTAAAAACACGCAAATCGGCACAAATATGGATGTTTTCAGCAGCCAGTTTGGCCGCGTTGACGGGACCGATGCCGGGTATTTTTTTGACGGCCAACTGCGCACTAAAGGCATCAACTTCTTCTGGCTTAACCACAAACAAACCATTGGGTTTACGCCAGTCACTGGCCACTTTGGCGATAAACTTGTTGGGCGCAACGCCTGCAGAAATGGTTATTCCCACTTCCGCCGCCACTTCGGCACGAATACGTTGAGCAATACGTGTAGCGCTGCCGCCACATAAGATGGACTCAGTAACATCGACAAATGCTTCGTCTAAGGATAACGGCTCAATACAATCTGAATAGCGCCTAAAGATGGCCATTATTTGTGCCGACACCGACTTATACAAGGCCATGCGGCTGGGCAAGATCAACAGCTGCGGACACGCCCGCAAGGCTTGTGCCGAGGACATCGCCGAATGCACCCCAAACTCTCGTGCAGGGTAGTTACACGTAGCGATTACGCCACGACTGTTGGCGGGCCCTCCAATGGCAATCGGTCGATGGTGATAACTGGGCTGGTCGCGCATTTCCACAGCGGCATAAAAACAATCGCAATCGCAATGAATAATTTTTCGATCCACCGGCACGGAACTAAGCATCTATGAATACGCCAAATAGCTGTATATTTAACCAGTATTTTACCTATTTTAACGCCAACATCAAGCCCCTCATCTAGCGCACTAGGCCCGAAAGCGATATCATGTCGGTTGCTTAATCTGGCCTTTTAGAGACAATCCATGGATAATCCCCTAGCAACTCAAACTCAAACTCAAACTGAAATGGAAGCCGCCGCTTTTCGTAAACTTGTGGCCCATCTAGATAGTCGAAAAGATGTACAAAATATCGATTTAATGATCCTTGCCGGGTTTTGCCGCAATTGCATGAGCAAATGGCTTATGGCGGCGGCTGATGAGCAAGGTGTAGCAATGGATTATGACCAAGCTAGAGAGCAGGTTTACCGCATGCCGTATGAACAGTGGAAGCAAAACCACCAAACACCAGCAACAGACGCACAAAAAAGTGCTTTTGCAGCGATGGAAGCGGCCAAAGCCGCCGCCAAACAATAAAATTCGATGTCTCAGTCTAGCAACCATACTCACCCCCTCATGCCGGTATTAGAGGCCAAGGTGAAACTGATGCTGACAGAAACACAGACCTTAAACCTGGAAATTACACAATTGCAGCAGGAAAATGCACGCCTTCGGGCTCAACTAACGGAATGGGATAACACCAATATTGAGTCTGGGCCGCACTAGGAAATTTTTCTGTATATGAATAGCGCCTTATTTTTTCAGCGACACAAAAGCCTACTGTCCATTGCTGGTTTATTAATACTGGCTTTAATCCTAGTGACGATTAAAAACCAACGTCAAACGCCAGTTGCGGAGCCAGCCATAACCCCTGCCTCCGTGGTCACCAGGCCCTCGGTGAAGCCGCCTATTGCCGTGGCGCCTGCTCCCTCTGAACCTAGAGCAGTGTCCAGCGCCAATGCCGCTGCCAGCCTTAGCCACGCTATTGAATCCAGCCTTCGTCCAGACGTAATGCCACTGCCAGACTTTGCCGCCATGTTGGACGTGAAAACAAAAAAAATGGCCTTCTTTGATTATTTGCAGGGCTTATCGCAAACCGCCAATAGCAAGATCAAACAACTGCGTGCGGAAATAAAACGCATGAACCCACAACGACTCACCCAGTTACAAACCCAGCGCTTAAGCCGCTTATCTAAAACCCACAAGATCAAAACCACAGACCCACAGCAACAAATCAGTTTATTGTTGCGTAAAATTGAACGCGTACCCGCTGCTTTGGTGTTGGCACAAGCAGCTAATGAAAGCGCGTGGGGCACTTCGCGGTTTGCTACCCAAGGTAATAATTTATTTGGCCAGTGGTGTTTTAGCAAAGGCTGCGGCTTGATTCCCAGTGGCCGGCCCACTGGCGAGACCTACGAAGTACGCAAGTTCAAAGACCCACAAGCCTCGGTAGATGCTTATATTCGTAATTTAAATTCCCATGCCAGCTACATCGTCTTGAGGCGTATACGTGAGTGTTTAATCAACAACAAACAAATGGTGTCAGGCCGGGCCTTATCTGCGGGACTCATTGGCTATTCATCTAGGGGGGTAGACTACATCAATGACATCAGGGGTTTGATCCGTGTTAACAAGCTCGAACCCTGGCATACAAGCTGGTGGGGGAATGACCGCCTTCACCCCTGCAGCGAATTAGTTCAACTGCCTCAAGCTGAGCCCGACGCCCCAATCGACACGAAGGAATTGTAATATGTCGCGACTTGTTTACTCCACAGATCAAGGCAGGCTCTGCCCCGACTGCCAGCAAGCCCAATGCCAATGCAGCACCAGCAACGCTGAAGCGGGCGACGGTAATGTACGTATACGCTTAGAAACCAAAGGCCGTAAAGGCAAAGGGGTCACCACCGTAACCGGCATTCCTTTAGCTGGAGCCGAATTAAAAAAACTACTCAAGGAATTAAAACAAAAAACCAGCACTGGCGGCGCCGTTAAAGACCAAACCTTGGAATTACAAGGCGATCAACGGGACAAACTATTGTTATTACTCAGCAACCGCGGCTGGAGCTCGGTTAAAAAGGCAGGTGGCTAATGGGTTGGGTATTATTGCCGTTAATCGCTGCGCTAGCCTATTGGTGGGACACCAGCGCCGCTAAAGATCGGGCTAGAGTAGCGGCTAAACAACAGTGCGAACAACAAAACCTACAGCTATTAGATGACACAGTAGCGCTGAAAAAGACCCGTCTGAAACGCAACCATAAGGGTCATGTGGTGTTGTTACGGCAGTTTATGTTTGAATTTAGCAGCGATGGGGAGCAAAGAACCTTAGGCGAACTACACATACTTGGTAAAAAATTAACCCATGTTCACCTAGAAGTGCATCGAATTCACTAGAATCCATAACAGACTCTAGAGTTTAGCCCCCACTCTGCTAGAATGAGCCTTTACGTGTTTAAGTTATTATTTTTCGGGGAATATGAGTTGTCGAATCTACCAGTGATCATTGGTTTCGGTGGAGTTAATCCAGCCGGTCGTACCTCCTCCCACCATGGCTACCGCCGCCTTATTCTTGACTCCCTAGATCAGCAAAGCAGAATAGATACCCTCACCGACTTGGCCATGCTCACTAATACGGCCACCTACAGCAACGGCCATTACCATATCCCTGGTCAAACCCAACACTACTCGCCCACCCAGTTGGCCGAATATTTGTCTACTCAACTTCAAGACGCGACATTAATACGACCCATCCGCCCCGCAGCATACGACATCCACCAACTGGTACTGAATAAAGCAGCCGAAATTCGCCCCGCCAGCGGTGATAGCACCGGCATCCGTATGCGCAAACGTCATTTACCTACGCAACGGCCTGACACTTGGAAAGTGACTCCCATTGACGATGACACCGTAGAAGTCACTATTAGTGGCAGCTTCAACGCCATACTACCCGATAGTAAACGTGCGCGTGTGAGCGCCGCTGGCCAATTGCCAGACGGCTTCGCGCCAGGCTCGTTGTATCAGTCTCGCAATCATCCACGTAACTTACAGATGACAGTGTTTGGTGCCTCCGACGCGCTTAAGTCTACCGGTATAGAGTGGCAGGACATTCAAGATCAAATTAGACCTGACCGTATCGCTGTGTATGCCAGTAACTCCATTGGCCAGCTTGATGAAGCAGGTTTTGGAGGATTGTTAAAAAATCCCAGCTCTGGCAAACGCATCACCTCTAAACAAATGCCGCTGGGTTATGGTCAAATGCCCGCCGATTTTGTTAATGCCTATTTGTTAGGCAGTGTGGGTGCGGTCGGTTCAGCCCTAGGCGCATGTGCCACCTTTTTATATAATTTGCGTAACGCCGTGGACGACATCAAAAGCGGCCGCCGTGATTTGGTCATCGTTGGCGGTAGTGATGCCCCGATTACGCCTGAGGTGATGGAAGGTTTTCGCACTATGGGTGCGTTGGCAGAAGACCAGGACGTGGCTGCCTTAGATGCGATAGCAGAAGCCAACTTACGCCGTACCTCGCGGCCATTTTCCACCAACTGTGGTTTCACCATGGGCGAAGCTTCGCAGTGGATTGTACTCGCCAGTGATGAGCTGGCCCTCAAATTAGGCGCCCAAATCCATGCCGCTGTGCCTGGTGTGTTCGTTAATGCCGATGGCCATAAAAAATCAATATCAGCACCCGGCATTGGCAATTACATCACCTTAGCCAAAGCCGCCGCCCTTACCGAAAGCATGTTAGGTAGCCAGTCGTTACAACAACGCTCGTGCGTACAGGCACACGGCACCAGCACTCCTCAAAATCGGGTGACCGAGTCCCATGTACTCAATCAAACGGCCAAAGCCTTTGCTATCGAAGACTGGAAAGTGGGCGCGGTGAAAGCCTATCTAGGCCATTCGCAAGGCACTGCGGGCGGCGACCAGTTAGCGGTATCTTTGGGGTTATGGCGCTATGGTATCCTACCAGGCATCGCAACTATCGATCATGTTGCCGATGACGTACATGCCAGTCACTTATCCATCCAAGCACAACACCACGAGCTAGGCACCCAAGGCATCGATACCGTACTGCTTAACTCAAAAGGATTTGGTGGCAACAATGCCAGCGCCGT
>Ga0102906_1000808_pt1 | contig 10882 bp, 7 predicted proteins | sample Colrivmet1556A02_FD_78498 | JGI IMG/M metagenome (GOLD analysis project Ga0102906, IMG submission 78498) | Estuarine microbial communities from the Columbia River estuary - metaG 1556A-02 | ecosystem: Environmental > Aquatic > Marine > Intertidal zone > Estuary | place: USA: Columbia River... | reverse complement strand
GCAAGCGGTATTTGGCGACAAAGTTAATATAGATATACCATCACTGAGCACATGTGAACCTTGTAATGGAAGTGGAGCAAAACCAGGAACATCCCCAACAACATGTCAGCAATGCGATGGAAGAGGAAATGTTAGGGTACAACAAGGATTTTTCACGCTCCAACAAACCTGCCCACAATGCAGAGGGGCTGGTCAAACAATAAATGACCCTTGTCAAAGTTGTTCAGGTCAAGGAAGAATTCAAAAACAAAGAACCATATCGATTAAAATACCAGCAGGTGTAGATCAAAGCGATAGAGTTAGACTATCCAATGAAGGAGAAGCAGGAATTAGAGGCGGTTCATCTGGAGACTTATTTGTAGATATCACTATCAGAGAACACCAAATCTTTCAAAGAGAAGGGAGTAATCTTTTCTGTGAAGTACCTACTAGATTTTCTACCGCAGTTCTAGGTGGAGTCTTGAAAGTACCCACAATAGATGGTGCTGTAAATCTAACAATTCCGGAAGAAACTCAATCTGGTAAAGTATTTAGACTTAAAGGAAAAGGCATTAAATCTTACCGTGATAGAAGCATTGGTGACCTGTACTGTACTGTACAAATTGAAACACCAGTTAGTTTGAATAAAAAACAAAAAGAATTATTGGAGGAATTTGAACATTCACTCAACTCAAGTTCTAAAGAGCATCGGCCTCACAGAGACAATTGGAAGGCCAGTGTGAAAAGTTTCTTTGATAAGATAGGTATTTAACAACTTATTCATAATCATATTAAAATATACCTTTACTATTGATTAAAGAAAAAAGGTTTTTTAATTTGAAACAAAATGCATTTCAACTTTTTGGCTCTCAACACTTGGTAGTATTATTTTTATCATTGTTATTTATTTATTCCCAGTATTAATTAATAAACATGCTTCAATATTTTTAAAAAATACTATTTCAAAAATATTAGCAATTGTAATGATATTGAATGAGCTATCAAAACCTTTTTATAGAACATTCTTTTTCGATGATTTATTAATACAAAGCTTGCCTTTTCATATGTGTAACTTAGCTTCAATTTTAATGGGTTTATATTTTATAACTAAAAAAAGATTACTCTTTGAGATCAGTTTCTATTGGGCATTTACTGGAGGTTTAATGGCTTTAATTACTCCTGATTTAACATATGCATTTCCTAATAAAGAATGGTTTCCATTCTTCTTAGGACATAATTTAGCCATTATGAGTGTGTTCTATGCAATGTATTGTTTTAATGAAAAACCGGATAAGAAATCTTTTAAAAAAGTTACTACTATTTCACTACTAATATTACCAGTTATCTACTTTTTAAATTATTCATTAGGCTATCCTGCTAACTATTGGTATCTAATTAGTAAACCAGAAGCAGACTCTTTGGCTAATTATTTACCTGATGCACCATTTCATATTATTCCTATAATCTTTATTGCTATTTTTCTTTTTTATCTCATTCAGCTGCCTTTTCGAAACCATAAAAATTAAAGAGTGACATCATCCCAATTTATCTCTAAGATATTACGGGTTCCAACCATTTTTTCAGGAAGAACCTTTTTTAAAGGCTCTTCCTTTTTTTAAATAAAGGGATATAAAAAATTGACAACAGCAGTTTTGGCACTTGAAGACGGTACCTTTTTCAAAGGGATTTCAATAGGTGCTATTGGTAACTCAATAGGTGAAGTTGTATTCAATACAGCCATGACAGGTTACCAGGAAATTCTAACGGATCCTTCTTACCACAAACAAATAGTCACTTTGACATACCCGCATATAGGTAATACTGGAACTAACAATGAAGATTACGAAAGTAGACAATCCTTTGCTGCTGGTCTGGTGATAAGAGAAGCCTCAATATTATCTAGTAGTTGGAGAAATCAAACAGATTTTAGAGATTTTTTAATAAAAGAAAACATTGTTGCTATAGCAGATATAGACACCAGAAGATTAACAAATCATATTCGTACAGTAGGGTCATTGGCTGGATGCATTACAACTGATACCAATGATTTCGACCATGCAATAAGCAAAGCAAAAGAATTTCCTGGACTCAATGGTTTGGATTTAGCAAAAGAAGTTTCTACAAAAAAAAGTTACGAATTTAAATCTAAACTAAACAATCATGCAAATAATAATTTAACTATTGTTGCTTATGATTTTGGAATTAAAAAAAACATCCTAAATATATTAAGTGAGTATGGCTGCAATGTAATCATTGTTCCTGCGGAAACAAACCCTGAAGAAGTATTATCCATGAAACCAGATGGAATATTTCTATCCAATGGTCCTGGTGATCCTGAACCATGTATCTATGCAATTGAATCAATTAAAGAGTATCTCAATAAAAAAATACCCATATTTGGTATTTGTCTTGGGCATCAGCTATTAGCGATTGCTAGTGGAGCTAAAACAGTAAAAATGAAATTTGGTCATCATGGTGCCAATCATCCTGTTAAAGATCTATCAACTGGAAAAGTATTGATTACTAGTCAAAATCATGGCTTTACAGTTGATGAGAGCTCAATACCTTCAAATGTTAAAATTACACACAGATCACTTTTTGATAACTCAATTCAAGGCATAGAATTAAACGATTCAACAGCATATGGGTTTCAAGGTCATCCTGAAGCAAGTCCAGGTCCACATGATGTTTCACACTTATTTACAAAATTCATTGAGCTTATGAAAAATGCCTAAAAGAGATGATATTCAAACAATTTTAATTATTGGTGCTGGACCAATAATTATAGGACAGGCTTGCGAGTTTGATTACTCTGGTACGCAAGCTTGTAAGGCTCTAAAAGAAGAGGGCTACAAAGTAGTATTGATAAATTCAAATCCTGCAACAATCATGACGGATCCAGATAGTGCAGATTCTATATATATAGAACCAATTAACTGGAGAACGGTTGAGAAAATTATTCAGAAAGAAAAACCGGATGCATTATTACCAACAATGGGCGGTCAAACAGCATTAAACACGGCTTTAGATTTAGCCAGTAAAGGCATATTAGAGCAATATAACGTTGAGCTCATTGGCGCTTCAAAAGAAGCTATAGATAAAGCAGAAGATAGAGATCTTTTTAAAAAAGCTATGCAAGAGATAGATATTGATGTCGCTAAATCAGGATTAGCAAACAATCTCAAAGAAGCTATATCCTTAGCTAATAATATTTCTTATCCAATCATTATAAGACCTTCTTTTACTATGGGAGGATCTGGTGGAGGTGTTGCAAATAATGAAAATGAACTTATTGAGATAGTGACTAGAGGATTGGATCTTTCGCCTACAAGTGAAATTTTGATTGAAGAATCATTGATTGGGTGGAAAGAATTTGAAATGGAAGTTGTCAGAGATAAAGATGATAACGCAATAATAATATGCTCAATTGAAAACATAGATCCCATGGGTGTCCATACTGGTGATTCGATAACAGTAGCGCCAGCTCAAACCCTAACAGACAAAGAATATCAAGTAATGAGAGATTATTCCCTTAAGGTACTTCGTAAAATTGGTGTAGATACTGGTGGTTCAAATGTTCAGTTTGCAATTAACCCTGAAGATGGGAGGATGATCATAATAGAAATGAATCCAAGGGTGTCTAGATCATCTGCTCTAGCTTCAAAAGCTACAGGTTTCCCAATTGCAAAAGTAGCAGCTAAGCTTGCTGTAGGATATACATTAGATGAGCTGAGAAATGACATCACAGGAGGAAAGTCTCCAGCTTCTTTTGAACCATCTATTGATTATGTGGTAACTAAAATACCAAAATTTACTTTTGAGAAATTTCCAAATGCTAATCCAACATTGACAACTCAAATGAAGTCGGTTGGTGAAGTCATGGCCATAGGTAGAAGTTTTCAAGAATCGTTGCAAAAAGCATTAAGGGGACTTGAGAATGGCAACTATGGTTTCACTGAGATTCTAGATGTAACAAACATTGAAGAGAAAATATCCACACCAACAGCAGAAAGAATATTATATTTAGGACAAGCCTTTAGAGAAGGCCTAACATTGGAGACGATCCATGGCCTGACAAAAATAGACCCATGGTTTCTTTCATACATAGAAGAAATTATTACACTTGAAGAAACCATTAAACAGTTGGAACTCAATACACTTGGTAAAGACTTCTTATTTAATCTTAAAAGAAAAGGTTTCTCGGACATAAGATTGGCTGAGCTTTTATCTGTTTCAGAACTAGACATTTATAGTTATAGAGAAAAACTAAACATACAGCCAGTTTTCAAAAGAGTAGACACTTGTGCAGCAGAATTTGAAACTACAACTGCATATCTCTATTCAACTTACGAAGAGGAATGTGAAGCACTTCCAACAAATAATAAGAAAATTATGATACTTGGGGGTGGCCCCAATCGAATAGGACAAGGCATTGAATTTGACTATTGCTGTGTCCATGCCGCCATTGCTGTTAGTGCATCTGGACATGAGTCAATAATGGTTAATTGCAATCCAGAAACTGTATCAACAGATTATGATACATCAGACAGACTGTACTTTGAGCCATTAACATTTGAAGATGTAATGGCTATTGTAAATGTTGAAAAACCAAAAGGTATTATTGTTCAATTTGGTGGTCAAACACCTCTTAATCTTGCTCAACAGCTTCAAGAGGCTGGAGCTCCTATTATTGGTACATCACCTGAATCTATTGACATAGCTGAAGACAGAGAAAGATTTAAAAAGATTGTCACAGAGTTGGATTTATTACAACCTTATAATGAAGTAGCAAGAACTAAAGAAGAAGCAATTAAAAATGCAAAAAAAGTTAAATACCCATTGGTAGTAAGGCCATCATATGTATTAGGAGGGAGAGCCATGGATATAGTTTATAACGATCACGAACTGAATAAATATATGAAAGAAGCAGTTAAAGTTTCAAATGATTCCCCAGTTCTACTGGATCACTTTCTTGATAAAGCTATCGAAGTTGACATAGACGCAGTATCAGATGGTAAAGATGTATTAATAGGTGGGATTATGGAGCATATTGAGCAAGCAGGAGTTCATTCTGGAGACTCATCCTGTTCTATTCCACCCGTAACGCTTTCTGTTGAAATTCAAGATCAACTTATAAAACAAATGATTGCATTCACAAAAAAACTTAATGTTATTGGACTAGTTAACGCACAATTTGCTGTGAGAAAAAATAAAATATTTATTCTTGAAGTGAATCCAAGAGCTTCTAGAACAGTTCCATTTGTGTCTAAGGCTACAGGAAATCAATTAGCAAAAATTGCAGCAAAAGCTATGATTGGAATACCTTTGAGCGAACAAGATGAGACGTTTTCACATACTCCTGGTTTCTACTCTGTTAAAGGCCCTGTTTTCCCATTTAATAAATTCCCTGACACAGACCCAATTCTAGGACCAGAAATGAAATCTACTGGTGAAGTAATGGGTACAGGTATGAGTTTTGGTGAAGCTTGTATAAAATCTCAATACGCTGCAGGCACTGAAATTCCCTTAAGTGGAAATGGCTTTATTTCAGTCAGAGAACCTGATAAAACAAAACAATTAATTAAAATTGCGAAGCAACTACTTAAAAAAGACTACAATCTTTTTGCTACTCAGGGAACTTGTGACTTCCTACTAAATAATAATGTTAAATGCACATTTATCAATAAAGTACGTGAGGGTAAGCCTCATATTGTTGATATGATAAAGAATAAAGAAATAAATTTAATAATTAATACAACCGAAGGCAAGCAATCTATTCAAGAATCTTTTTCAATCAGAGCTGAAGCTGTGATAAAGAATGTAACCTATTACACAAGTCTTGAAGCTGCTATTGCAACTATTGATTCATTCGATTACTTTAATAACATTGATATAAATAAAATACAAAACTATAAATACAATAAAAACTAGTATGGAAAGATTCGTGATGACAATAAATGGGCAGTTAGCCTTAAGAGAAGAATTGAGAACACTCAAATCGGAAGATAGACCGACCATCATAAAAGCTATCGCTACAGCAAGGGATTTTGGCGATCTTAAAGAGAATGCTGAATATCATGCAGCTAAGGAGAAACAAAGCTTCGTAGAAGGACGGATTAAAAACATAGAATCTAAATTATCAAATGCTGAAATTATTGATGTAACCACTTTAAATATCTCTGGTAAAGTTGTTTTTGGATGCACTGTGAGTCTTTTAAACCTGGATGATAACTCGAAAGTAACTTATAAAATAGTTGGTGAAGACGAATCGAATATAGAAGAAGGACTTTTGTCTTATAAAGCACCTTTAGCTAAAGCAATGATAGGTAAGAATATTAATGACTTTATAGAATTCAATATGCAAGACTTTAAAAAGAATTTCGAAATATTGAAAATAGAATACATTTAAAATTCAATGGCTAAAGAACATTGGCGACAAAGACAATCACTGGATAAATATTTCTTAGAATCTAAAGCAAAAGGATTTAGATCAAGATCGGCATTCAAGTTACAAGAAATTGATCAAAAGATAAAATTATTCTCATCGAATATATCAATTCTGGATTTAGGCTCAACACCTGGCGGGTGGAGCCAGTACATTTCAAAAAAAAATCACAAGAAATTAAACATTATTGCAACTGATATAAACGTTATGACTAAAATAAATGGCGTATCTTTTTTTCAAGGAGATTTCACAGAAAAAAGCACCCAAAAAATGCTTATTAATATGAATAATAACAACAGATTTAATGTTATTTTATCTGACATTTCACCAAATAAATCTGGTAATAAGGTAACGGATCAGTATATTTTCTATGACTTAATCTCAAATATCCTTGAATTCTCAAAAATTGCCCTTATTAATGAAGGTAAGATTGTCATTAAGGTGTTTCATGGACTAGGATTTGAGGATTTTACAAATGATTGTAGAAAAATATTTGAAACTGTTAAGTTCTTTAAACCGAAAGCTTGTAGAACCGACAGTAAAGAAACATACATGATAGCTAAAAACATTAGGTATAATTCAAAAAATGAATAACTTCTTCAAAAATGCAATGGTTTGGATAGTACTAGGATTAGTGATGCTAACCTTCTTCCAATCCTTTTCTCCCAATGCAATCAGACAGCAAACAATAGACTACACTACCTTTCTAGAGTTAGTAAGGACAGGAAGTGTTAGTGAGGTTGTTTTTGAGAACGATGTCATTAAAGCAAAAAAACTTAATGGTGAGAATTTCCTAACTTACAATCCTGAAACAGACAACACTGCTTTGATCGGGGAACTAAATAAAAGTGGTGTTAGGATTAGTGCTACACCACCCAAAAGCCAAAACCTTTTTATTAGCTTATTGATCAACTCTTTTCCTGTAATTCTACTGATTGCAGTATGGATTTACTTTATGAGACAAATGCAAGGAGGAGTAGGTGGCGGAAAAGGGGCAATGTCTTTTGGTAAAAGTAAAGCTAGACTACTTGGTGAGGATCAAATAAAAGTAACGTTTGCAGATGTAGCAGGAATAGAAGAATCAAAAGAAGAAGTTGTTGAGGTAGTTGAGTTTCTTAAAGACCCAGGTAAGTTCCAAAAATTAGGTGGCAAAATGCCAAAAGGCGTTTTAATGGTAGGATCTCCTGGTACAGGAAAAACACTCTTAGCTAGAGCAATTGCTGGAGAAGCCAAAGTCCCATTTTTTACTATCTCTGGATCTGATTTTGTTGAAATGTTTGTGGGTGTGGGTGCTTCTAGAGTTAGAGATATGTTTCAAGAAGCTAAATCACATTCCCCTTGTATAATTTTTATTGATGAAATTGATGCAGTAGGTCGACAAAGAGGTGCAGGACTTGGAGGAGGGCACGATGAGAGAGAGCAGACCTTAAATCAATTGTTAGTAGAAATGGACGGTTTTGAAGACAATGCTGGTGTTATAGTTATCGCTGCTACAAACAGACCTGATGTTTTAGATTCTGCTTTATTAAGACCAGGAAGATTCGATAGACAAGTAGTCGTTCCTCTTCCTGATGTCAGAGGAAGAGAGCAAATCTTAAAAGTTCATATGAGAAAAGTTCCTCTAGATAAAAATGTTAAACCTTCAATCATAGCAAGAGGTACTCCTGGCTTTTCTGGAGCAGACCTTGCTAACTTAGTTAATGAATCTGCACTGCTAGCTGCAAGAGCAAATAAAAAACACGTAAGCATGGATGATTTAGATAAAGCTAAAGACAAGATAATGATGGGAGCAGAAAGAAGATCTTTAGTCATGAGTGAAGATGAAAAGAAATTAACTGCATACCATGAAGCCGGTCATGCAATTGTTGGTTTAAGCTTGGAGGATCATGATCCTGTTTATAAAGTTACAATTGTTCCTAGAGGAAGAGCACTGGGAGTCACCATGTTTCTTCCAGAACAAGATAGATACAGCATGAGTAAGAAAAGATTGCTTGGACAAATCACAAGTCTATTTGGAGGTAGAGTTGCTGAAGAATTAATTTTTGGAAAAGATTCTGTAACAACTGGAGCGTCTAACGATATTGAAAGAGCAACAGAAATAGCAAGAAACATGGTTACAAAATGGGGTTTATCAGAAAAACTAGGGCCACTGGCTTACAGTGAAGAAGAAGGAGAAGTATTCTTAGGGAGATCGGTAACGCAAACAAAACAAATATCCGATGTAACTGCAAAAACAATAGATGAAGAAATTAGGCACATAATTGATGGTACTTATAAGCATGCTACCTTGATCCTAAATAAGAATATAAAACGCCTTCATAAAATGTCTGAAGCTCTCATGAAGTTTGAAACAATTGAGCAATCGCAAATAGAAGACATAATGAACGATAAAGAACCCAGACTCCCTGATGATTGGGATAATAGTGATGAATCCAATGAAGATAATGATCAAACACCTAATTTAGGTGATCATGCAACTCAACACTAAATTTACTTATATTTATTAATTAGTAATTACCTAAACTAGATTAATTAGACTTAATGGCTATAATGTAGTCCAAATTCACATAATAGTAGGTAAGTAACTTAAATTAAATGAACGTATTTGGAACAGATGGAATTCGAGGAAAAGTTGGCGATCACCCAATGACTGTCTCCTTTACTTCTGCATTTGCAAGTGCTATCTCTGCGGTTCTGGCACCCACTGGTGGCAAAGTAATTATAGGTAAAGATACTAGAAGATCTGGCTATATGTTTGAATCGTCATTGGAATCAGCGTTTGTTGCCTCCGGTTTAGATGTTGTATTACTAGGTCCACTTCCTTCTCCAGCTATTGCAATTTATACAAAAGAAACAGATGCAGATTTTGGAATCATCATAAGTGCTTCTCATAATTCATATGAATACAATGGGATTAAAATAATCAATAGTCACGGTGAAAAAATTGATTCCCAATTAGAAAATGAAATTGAAAAAAAATTATTAGATGAACCCATTACAAAAACATCTGAGAATATAGGAAAAGCAACTAGATCTGCAGATTCTAGAGACATGTACGAATCTTTTTTAACAAATATATTTAATCATAAAAGAACACTCACTAATGTTAAATTAGTATTAGATTGTTCTAATGGAGCAGCCTATAAAGTAGCCCCAAGTATTCTTTCAAAACTTGGCGCTGAAATTATTCCAATAGCCTGTTCTCCTAATGGCTTTAACATTAATAAAAATTGTGGTTCGACAAACCCCGAAAATATTATGAACACTGTCAAAGCATTAAAAGCAGATTTAGGTATTGCTTTAGATGGAGACGCTGACAGAATTCTCCTTATTGACGAGAACGGTAAATGCCTAAATGGAGACCAGATACTCTACATGTTAGCAATGATAAATAAGGATAAGCCAAACTTCAATTCTAAAGTTGTTGGAACAATACTTACAAACTCAGGCCTTGAATCATCATTAAATGATCAAAACATACGGTTATATAGATCGGATGTTGGCGATAAGAATGTTTTAGATATGATGAAAAAAACTGGATCAATAATCGGCGGTGAAACATCAGGCCACATTATCAACTCTGAATATTCACCCACTGGAGATGGCCTTCTAACAGCGCTATTGATTCTAAAAGATATGGTGGAAAATAATAGAAAGACTGAAGACCTTCTCTCAGGATTATCTCTCCTGCATCAATTTAATGAAAATATAAATATCGAAGGTAGAAGTATTAGTGAATCATTGATTCATGAAATAAATAATAAAGCTTCAAAGATGCTCGAAAAAGGAAGAGTAATCATTAGAGTATCAGGCACAGAACCTATTATAAGGGTAACAATAGAATCAAATGATCAAGATCATTTTAATCATATATTTAGCTATATTGAATCAGAATTAAATTCCAATGAATAACATGTACATTGTGGCAAACTGGAAGATGAATGGTGATCAAATCATTAATCGTGATTTAATTTCCACTATAGAAAAAAATAGTGTTATCAATGATTCTTCTCATATGATCATCTGCCCATCAATGCCTTATCTTCAACAAATAGACACTCAAAAACCACCCTATATGATTCTGGGTGCTCAGAATATCTCTCAATATGACAATGGTGCTTATACAGGTGAAGTTTCTGGAAAAATGCTAGCAGATTTAAAAACAAAATATGTCATTATTGGCCATTCAGAAAGAAGGGAACTCTACAATGAAGACAATAATGTTATTAGAGATAAGTTCTCTAAAGCTATAGAGAATAATATTAAACCCATACTGTGTGTTGGTGAAACTATTGAACATCGAAATAGTGGTGAAACATTTGATTATATTCATTCACAAATAGACGCTGTTCTTAGCAGCAATAAATTAGAAAATCTAAAAGAATTAATAATTGCCTATGAACCTATCTGGGCTATAGGCACTGGTCAAACAGCAACTCCAGAAAGTGCAGAAGAAGT
>Ga0102906_1000799_pt1 | contig 10920 bp, 8 predicted proteins | sample Colrivmet1556A02_FD_78498 | JGI IMG/M metagenome (GOLD analysis project Ga0102906, IMG submission 78498) | Estuarine microbial communities from the Columbia River estuary - metaG 1556A-02 | ecosystem: Environmental > Aquatic > Marine > Intertidal zone > Estuary | place: USA: Columbia River... | reverse complement strand
TTTCTTTTTATTAGGCTTTGAGTTTCTGAGAATATCAAATGCTTCTGTGTAATTTATTCTCACAAAATCATTACTCACAACAAAGTTCAATCTCTCAATTAAATTAAGTTCATTTCTGTCTTTTAAGGGTTTTGTTTTGTCTTCGTTTATCAATCTTTCATTTAGAAAAAACAAATCTTCTTTACAATCATCCATTACATATTTTAAAACATTTTTTATAAAATCTTCTGCCAAGTTCATGTTGTCATCTAAATCACAAAATGCCATTTCTGGTTCAACCATCCAAAATTCAGCTAAATGTCTAGATGTATTAGAATTTTCTGCTCTAAATGTGGGTCCAAAGGTATAAACATTACCCAGCGCCATCGCCATACTCTCTGCTTCAAGTTGGCCAGATACCGTAAGATTTGTTTCTTTTCCAAAGAAATCTTTGGAATAATCAATTTGATTAGCGTTATCCAACCCTGCGTTATTTATGTCTAATGTAGTTACTTTAAACATTTCTCCTGCTCCTTCGGCATCACTTCCAGTTATGATGGGTGTATTTACATAAACAAATCCACTTTCTTTAAAGTATTTATGTATTGCGTACGATATGCTAGATCTGATTCTAAATATTGAACTAAATGTATTGGTTCTTATTCTAAGATGAGCATTTTCTCTTAAAAACTCTAAACTATGTTTTTTAGGCTGTATTGGATAATCTTCAGGGTCACATTTACCTAATATTTTAATTTCTGTAACTTTAATTTCAATTTTTTGTCCTTTTCCTAGGCTTTCAACTAAAATTCCAGAAATTTCAACAGAGGCTCCTGAGTTAATATTATTTAAAATTTCATTATCAGTGTTTTCAAAATCCACGACACATTGAATACTTTTGAATGTAGATCCATCGTTTAAAGAAATAAATCTATTGGCTCTAAATGTTTTAACCCATCCCTGAACTTTAATGTTTTTTGAAATGGGAGTGTTTAAAAATAAATCTTTAACTGTCATGTTTGAGTAAATGTTTAAATATCAGATTCAAATATAAAGTTTTGAATTGGTTTTTTATAAAATTAATCAGAGTCTAATTTTATTTTAGCCTCCTTCATATCTGTTTTATTGGATATGTTTTTTTCTAAGGATATTAAGAGCGAAGGTAACAGAACTAAATTAGCTAACATTGCAAAAAGTAATGTAGTAGAAACTAGTCCGCCCAGTGCAATTGTTCCACCATAACTAGAGGTCATGAAAACCGAAAACCCAAAAAACAGGACAACAGATGTGTAAAACATGCTAATTCCAGTTTCCCTAAGGGATGAAAATACAGATTTTCTTATTTTCCAATTATTAGCAATCAACTCCTGTCTATATTTTACAAGAAAATGAATAGTATCATCAACAGATATTCCAAAAGCTATACTAAAAACTAGAATAGTTGAGGGCTTTATCGGGATATTTAAAAACCCCATGACTCCGGCAGTAAATAGAAGAGGAAGAATATTGGGAACTAATGAAATAATCACCATTTTATATGATCTAAATAAATAGGTTATCATTAATGAGATAAGAATAATTGCTAAAAAAAGAGAAATAAGTAAGTTCTTTATTAAAAATTTAGTTCCCTTAAGGTAGCCAAGTGTTTTTCCGGTCAGCGAAACATCGAACCTGTCTTCAGGGAAATATAATTCTATACCTTTAAGTAAACTTGCTTCAATTCCTTCCATTCTTTCTGTATCAATTTCACCAATCATTGTAGTAATTCGAGCTATTTGACCTGTTTCATTTATATAACTATTATTTTCTCCAAGTTTAAGTTTTGAATTTTTTAAGTATCCTGAAATGAAAGTGTTCTCTTGAGACGATGGTAATTGAAAATAATTAGGATTACCATTATAAAAAGACTGTTTTATATACTTTGAAATATTAACTACCGAAATAGGACTCGATAGCTCAGGAATTTTTAAAATATGTTCATGAAAATCATTCATTCTTTTAAGATTGGCGAGTCGAGTCATTCCATTTTTTCTTCGACTGTCTATCATTATTTCTAACGGAAGAACTCCCTTAAATTCTTTTTCAAAAAACTTGATGTCTCTAACAAATTCAGACTTTGCAGGCATGTCTTCAATTAAGTTTCCGGAAATTTCAATTTTGTTCATTCCAACTATACTTATACATAAACAAAGTATTGAAATTATAAAAACAGGAATTCTTCTTTTTTTAACTGTATTTCCTAAAAAATCAACAAAAGAGTTTAACCAATCATTATTTAAATGTTTTAAATGCTTTTTTTTAGGTAAGGGTAAAAAACTATAAATGATTGGGATTAATAAAATAGACAGTATAAAAATGACCATAATATTTATTGATGCAACTACCCCAAATTCTTTTAAAACCTGACTGTCTGTCAAAATAAATGTTGCAAATCCACAAGCTGTTGTAATATTTGTCATCAATGTTGCATTACCAATTTTTGAAATAACTCTTTGCAGAGATCTAGCTTGATTACCGTGCTTTTTTACTTCGTGCTGATATTTGTTAATTAAAAAGATACAGTTAGGAACTCCAATTACAATTATAAGAGGCGGTATCAAAGCAGTTAGAACAGTTATCTCAAACTGTAACAATCCAAGAACTCCAAGAGCCCACATTACTCCAGTAATTACAACAGACAAAGTAATTAATGTTGCTCTGTATGATCTAAAAAAGAAAAAGAATATAAAAATTGTAACACAAATAGCTATTATTACAAATTTCCCTATCTCATCCATAATATTTTGAGCATTCATAGTTCTGATGTAGGGCATGCCAGAGATTCTAACATTTAAATTGCTCTGTTTCTCAAATTCTTTTATTGAAGGAATAAAAATATTATTTACAAAATCTATTCGTTCAATATTATTAATTACTTCTTTATCTAAATATATAGCTGTTTGTATTGTTCCTGTTTTTTTATTGAACAAGATGTTTTCATAAAACGGAAAATCATTAAACAGTAAAGCTTTAAATTCAGTTATTTTTTTATTACTTGTGAATGACTCATTTTTCAAGGAATCAATCGTAAATTCTTTCTTTATTTTATCTTTTTTAATTATTGGAAAGTTTCCAACGTGTAAAACATTGTTAACCTCTTTTTTTAATTTAAAAGAATCACTGAGTTTTATCCAAGCATTAAAATTTGTTGTATCAAATAATAATGAGTCATTTACAGCTATTATTAATAGATTACCCTCTTCACCAAATACATCCACAAAATCATTATATGCTATATTAAAAGGGTGATCATTAGGCATTAGATTCGCTTCAGAATAACTGAAACGAATATTTTTCCATTGGGTTGAAAGGAAAATAGTATTAATTAAAACAAGAACTAATAAAAGAATTCTATTTCTTAAAATTAATCGAGCAAATTTTTCCCAACCTATGGAACTTTTTGATTTACTCATGGACTATTTTATTCAAAATATGTAGTTTAAATAGAAAGAATTTCTTTTTCTTTGGAAGAGAAAATTTCATCAATTTTAGAGATGTAATTATCTGTTAAAGTTTGAATTTCTTTTTCTGAAATTGCTTTATGATCAGTAGAGATTTCAATCTTTTTAATTTCATTATTAGCATCTTTTCTAGAATTTCTAATACTAATTTTAGCATCTTCAATTTCAGATTTTGCAATTTTTACTAATTCTTTTCTTCTTTCTTCAGTCAAAGGAGGAATACTTATAATAATTGACTCTCCATTATTCATAGGGTTGAATCCTAAATTAGCAATTTGAATTGCTTTTTCGATATCTTGTAGTTTATCTTTTTCCCATGGTTGGACAGAGAGTGTTTGAGCATCTGGAGTGCTAATATTAGCTATTTGAGACAATGGAGTGGTTGATCCATAATAGTCTAACTTAACACTTGAAAGCATTGTGGGATTTGCTTTTCCAGCTCTAATATTTAGCAATTCTCTTTCAAGATGCTTTACTGCATTTGTCATTGATTCCTCGCATGCTTCAATAATAAATTCTAATTCTTCCAAAATTAATTTTTTATAGATGTACCAATTTTTTCGCCATTGATTATATTCAATAGATTACCTGATTTATTCATATTAAAAACTATGATAGGTAAGTTGTTTTCTTGACTTAAAGTAAATGCAGTAGAATCCATTATTTTTAAATTCTTTTTTATTACATCATTGAAAGAAATAGTGTCATATTGAATGGCGTTTTCGTTTTTTTCTGGATCAGAATCATAAACTCCATCAACTCTAGTTCCTTTTAATATAACATCAGCATTAATTTCAATTGCTCTTAAAACCGCAGCAGAATCAGTCGTAAAAAAAGGATTTCCAGTTCCACCTCCAAAAATCACTACTCGTTTTTTTTCTAAATGTCTTACTGCTTTCCTTTTGATATAAGGTTCAGCGACTGCTTCAATTTTGATAGCGGTTTGTAATCTTGTTTGTACGTTTTCTTCTTCAAGGGCACTTTGTAATGCCATACCATTGATAACTGTCGCAAGCATTCCCATATAGTCACCTTGAACACGGTCAATTCCATTACTAGCAGCTGAGACACCCCTAAATATATTGCCACCTCCAATAACTACAGCAACCTCAAGGCCAAGCTCAGTTACAGATTTAATTTCTTTTGCATATTGAGCGATTCTTTTAGGATCAATTCCATAACTTCTGTCACCTAATAATGCTTCACCACTAAGTTTTAGTAATACTCTTTTATAAATCATTAATGTAAATATAGTTAATGATTACAATTAAATTAAAAAAAGAATAGTATTGAATGTTTTAAAAAATTAGGATAAACTAACTCTTTTAAAATCTGTAACAGTTAAATTACTGTCAACAGATTTAACATAGTTTGCAACACTTTGTTTATTATCTTTAATATAAGCTTGATTTACTAAGGTGTTATCTTTGAAAAATCTTTTCAATTTACCTTTAGCTATATTATCAAGCATTGCTTCTGGTTTGCCTTCTTGTCTAAGCTGATCTTTTGCTATTTCAATTTCTTTTTCAATTGTTTTTTGGTCAACACCATCCTCGTCAAGCGCTATTGGGTTCATTGCAGCTGCTTGCATTGCCACATTTTTCGAAGCCTCTTCGATACCTTCAACAGAGCTTGAAAATCCTACTAAAGTGGCAATTTTGTTTCCAGCATGAATATATTTTCCAACATATCCAGCAGAAACTTTTTCAAAGTTACCAATTACTAATTTTTCTCCAATGACTCCAGTCTGTTGAATTAACTTTTCACTTACACTCATAGAATCAATTTCACAGTTTAAAAAATCATCTAATGTTTCATGTGAAATAGCTAATTCAGCAAGTTCATTTGCTAAGGCAACAAAGGATTCGTTTTTAGCGACAAAATCTGTTTCACAGTTAAGGGATACAATAACTCCAGTAGAATTATCCGAACTAACTTTTGCAATTGCAGCTCCTTCAGAAGATTCTCTATCAGCTCTTTTAGCTGCAACTTTTTGCCCCTTTTTTCTTAAAATTTCTATAGCAGCTTCAGTATCGCCATTGGCTTCAACTAAGGCATTTTTACAATCCATTATCCCAGCTCCTGAAATTTTTCTAAGATTGTTTACTTCTGATGCAGTTATTTTTGTCATAATTATTCTTCTGTTTTTTTAGACACTCTAGTTCTTTTCTTTTTTTCTTTTACTTCAGTTTTTACTTCAGCTTTATCGTTTGATGATTCATCAGATTTTTTTGAACCTTCTTCTTTTTCCTTTTTAACTTCAGCAACCTCTTTTTCTTTTTTTCTTTCAGATAATCCTTCTTTGATAGCTGAAGAAACATGGCTTAAAACTATATCTATAGATTTAGATGCGTCATCATTTGATGGAATAGCGTAATCAACCTCTCTAGGATCACAATTTGTATCAACCATGGCAAAAATTGGAATATTTAATTTTTGAGCTTCACGAATAGCAATATGTTCTCTTCGGATATCTACAACAAATAAAGCACCAGGAAGTCTAGTCATGTCTGTTATCGAACCAAGATTTTTTTCTAATTTAGCTCTTAGTCTATCTATTTGTAATTTTTCTCTTTTAGATAAAGCTTCAAAAGTACCATCTTGTTTTGTTCTGTCAATTGCAGACATTTTTTTAACAGCTTTTCTAATTGTTACAAAATTTGTAAGCATACCTCCAGGCCATCTTTCAGTAATGTAAGGCATATTGACATCAGCAGCTGTTTTAGATACTAGATCTTTTGCTTGTTTTTTGGTAGCAACAAATAAAATTTTTCTTCCTGAGGAAGCAATTTTAGATAAAGCCGAAGAGGCTTCTTCAATTTTAGATGCTGTTTTGTAAAGATTAATAATATGTATCCCATTCTTTTCCATATGAATGAAAGGAGCCATATTGGGATTCCATTTTCTTGTTAAGTGTCCAAAATGAACACCGGCCTCCAGTAGAGGTTTAATTTCAATTTTTGTCATTTTTTTTAGTTTACGTTCCGTAGTATGATTAGCAATAAATTTTAAATTTATTTAGATGCTAAACTAACTTTCGCTAAGCGAAATACGACAACAGGTTAATTTCAATATTTATATGAACTGTGTAACAATAATCGAGTCGAATTAACGCTTCGAGAATTGGAATTTTTTTCTTGCTTTCTTTTGACCAAATTTCTTTCTTTCAACCATTCTCGGGTCTCTAGTTAAAAGGCCTTCTTTCTTTAGCGCTGGACGATTTTCTTCATCAATTTGGCATAAAGCTCTTGATATAGCTAATCTCACAGATTCTGCTTGTCCATTTATTCCACCACCATAAACATTTACTTTAACATCATAAGAAGAACTTGTTTCTGTTATTGCAAATGGTTGATTTACCTTGTATTGAAGAATATCAGTTGGGAAATATTCTTTTAAAGATTTTCCGTTAATAGAATATGTTCCTTTACCTTTAGAAAGATATACTCTTGCAACTGATTTTTTTCTTCTACCTATTTTATGAATTACTTCCATATTATTTTAAATCATTTAAATTTATCAACTTTGGATTTTGCCCTTCGTGCTTATGATTTTCACCAACATATACTTTTAAATTTCTAAAAAGGGCGGCACCTAATTTGTTTTTTGGCAACATTCCTTTTACAGATTTCTCAACTAATCTTGCAGGATCTTTAGCAAATAGTTCAGTAGCAGTTAATGACCTTTGTCCACCAGGGTATCCAGTGTGTCGAATATATTCTTTGCTTTCCCATTTATTGCCTGAAAGCGTTATTTTTTCTGCGTTAATAACGATAACGTTATCACCACAATCAACATGAGGAGTAAAGCTAGGCTTGTATTTTCCTCGAATAAGTTTAGCTATTTTAGAGCACATTCTTCCTAGAGCGTGTCCGCTTGCATCAACAATAACCCAGTTTTTATCAACTGTTTCTTTATTTGCTGAGATTGTTTTGTATGTTAAAGAATCCAAAATATTTAATTTTTTAAAAAAGCATTATACATGCCTTTAATTGGCCTGCAAATCTACAATAATAAATCAAATCTGCAAACCAGTAATTAAACAAATTATTAATGAGCTTCAAACCAGTTTGAACCAGTACCCATATCTACTTTTAAAGGGATTGTAATATCATATGCATTTTCCATTTCATTTTGAATTATTTCTTTCATTTCTTTCATTTCAGTATTATAAATTTCAAAGACTAATTCATCATGAACTTGAACAAGCATTTTAGATTTAAAATTATTGTTTTCTATTCTTTTTTGGATTTTAATCATTGCAAGTTTTATAATATCTGCAGCACTACCTTGAACAGGAGCATTTACTGCATTTCTTTCAGAAGCTCCTCTAACTATAGGGTTCCTTGAATTAATATCTTTTAAATATCTTTTTCTTCCTAAAATTGTTTTAACATAACCATTCTCTCTAGCAAAATTTATCTGTGATGATATATAATTTTTTAATTTAGGATATGCTTCATAATAGGAATCTATCAATTCTTTTGACTCTTTTCTTGATAAAGAAGTTTGATTACTAAGTCCAAACGCTGAAACACCATATATAATTCCAAAATTTACAGTCTTAGCGTTACTTCTTTGCTCAGAAGTCACATCATCAATATCAATGTTAAATACTTTTGCTGCTGTTGAGCTGTGAATGTCTTGATCATTTTTAAATGCTAAAATCATGTTTGGATCTTTACTTAAACAAGCTATTACACGTAATTCTATTTGGGAGTAATCAGCAGAAAGCATAGTATAATTTTCATTATTGCAGATAAATGCTTTTCTAATTTCTCTTCCTCTTGGATTTCTAATTGGAATGTTTTGTAAATTAGGATTATTACTACTCAGTCTCCCTGTTGAAGCTACAGCTTGATTAAATTCAGCATGAACTCTTAATGTATTAGAATTAATTTGTTTTGGAAGAGCGTCTACATAGGTGTTTAATAATTTTTGTAAAGATCTCCATTCAAGAACTTTTTCCACAATCAGATGTTCTGATGAAAGTTTTGACAAAATTTCTTCACTTGTTGAAAATTGACCAGATTTTGTTTTTTTTGGCTTTTCTACAATTTTCATTTTATTAAAAAGTACTTCTCCAAGTTGTTTTGGTGAAGCAAGATTAAATTCTTCATTTGAAATCTCAAAAATGATTTTTTCAAGTTCATTTAAATCTCTATGAAATTTAATTGAAAGTTCATTTAAAAAATATGAATTTAGTTTTATTCCGTTGCCTTCCATAACCAGTAATACTTTCAACAAGGGCATTTCTATGTCTTCAAAAAGATTTAATAATTCTCCGTTTTTTAAATCTTTTTTCAATTGATTGCTTAATTGAAAATTTAAATCCGATTTTTCCATACATATTTGAATTTCAGATTCGTTTTCTAAATCTGGAGAAGAATTCAAATATGTTTGACAAGATGTTTTAAAATCGTGATTAAGGTCAGGGTTAACTAAGTAATGTGCTATTTTATTATCAAAATATTTTCCTTTAATTTTTATATCTAAATCACCTAAAAGTTTAAACTGATGTTTTAAGTCAAATCCAATAATTTTTAAATCTTCCCTCTCAAATATTTTCTTAATTTCGTTTAACGTTTGAGAATCTTTTTTTTCTAAAGTGATGAAGTAGCTCTTGTCTTTATTCCAACTAAAACTTAACCCAAAACTATTTTCTTTTTCTTGAAACTTAAATATTTCAAGTGAAATTTTATTTTGGTTTTTTAAGATGGATAAGGTTAGTTTTTTTGAAAGTTTACTTTCATTTTTTTGATAAAATTTAGATGAATTTAAAAAAGTGTTTTTTTCTTTATTTAAAGTAGTGTCTGATTGACCGGGAACATTAAATAAATCATATTGAATATCTTTATTTTCGATTTTAAAAGTCTGTTCTTTAACTAAATCGTCTTGTTTTTCCTCAACAAAAATTCTCTTAAAATTTTCTTTCATTCTGGTAAACTCCAGTTCCTCAAAAATTTCATAAACATTTTTATGATTAGGATTATCTAGTTTAAAGTCGACAAAATCATATTCAATAGGAACGTCCAGCATTATAGTTGCTAACTTTTTTGAAAGAATACCTTTTTCTTTATTTGCCTCAATTTTTTCTCTTAATTTCCCTTTAATTTCAGATGTATTTTCAAGCAATTTTTCGATTGAACCGTAAAGGTTTATAAATTTCTTAGCAGTTTTTTCGCCAACACCAGGTAAGCCTGGAATATTATCAACAGAATCACCCATCATGCCTAGAAAGTCAATTACCTGCTTAGGATCGGCAACTTCAAATTTTTGTTGAACTTCTTTTATTCCCCATATTTCAATACCATTTCCCATTCTAGCAGGTTTGTACATAAAAATATTTTCAGAAACTAACTGTGCAAAATCTTTATCAGGTGTTACCATAAAGACTTCAAAATTATTTTTTTCCGCATCTTTTGCAACTGTACCTATTATATCATCTGCTTCATACCCTCTTTTCATTAAAATTGGTATCCCCATTGCTTTTAAGATATTATGAATGTAAGGGACGGCAATTTTAATTGCGTCTGGAGTTTCGTGTCTATTAGCTTTGTATTCTTCAAACATTTCAACCCTATCACTAGACCCTCCTAAATCAAATGCAACCGCAATATTATCTGGTTTTTCTCTTTTAATTAAATCCAATAGTGAATTCATAAAACCCATAATAGCACTTGTATCCATTCCTTTAGAATTTATTCTGGGGTTTTTTATAAATGCATAATATCCTCTAAAAATTAATGCATAGGCATCAACTAAGAATAGTTTTTTTCTATTGTTCATATATATATATTATATATTTTTGACTTCTAATTTAAAAAAATATAATCTTGAGATGGTTATTTATTATCGTTGTTTTTTTATTAATTGAAATATACGCTTTTCAAGCCTTTAAAACATTAACTAAAAATAATTGGATAATAAAAATATATACAATTATAAATGTAATTGTATTTGCAAACTTCTTTTTCAGACTGTTTAATATATATTTTCAAAATTTAGATTATTCCGACATTTTTTATAATTATCTGTCTGTTCCATTTGCTCTACTCTTTACTTTATTATGTTTTAAATTGATTATTATTTCTTTTCTTTTCTTTGAAGATTTGATTAGACTCATAGAATCAACAATTAAATTCTTTTTTTCTAGTTCATCAGATTCTTTTTTGGTTCAAAGAAGAGAGTTTTTGAGTAAACTAGCAATTTTAGTTGCTTCTATTCCAATTCCATTTGTTATCCATGGTATTTTTAAGGGAAGATATAATTACAGAGTATTTAATTATGAATTAGAATTTGATGATCTGCCAGATGATTTTGACGGTTATCAATTAACTCATATTTCAGATATTCACAGTGGAAGTTTAAACAATAGAAATAACGTTGAGTATGCGATAGATTTAATTAATAAACAAAATTCTGATCTTATTTTATTTAC